>OLFS01001919.1_pt1 | contig 14658 bp, 9 predicted proteins | sample 1605491 | NCBI WGS metagenome assembly OLFS01 (sample SAMEA3888921, study PRJEB22519) | human gut metagenome | biome: human gut; feature: human-associated habitat; material: faeces | place: Denmark | collected 2011 | reverse complement strand
TCGGTGCTCGGAACCGCTACGCTATAAGGTTGGCGGGGCATCAAAGCCCTCGCCAAATTTTGCGGGATGGGACCGCCGGGGGACAACTTGCTATAACTTGCTGGTTGAGACCACCATTTTTGTTCCTCATTGCAGTATCGCTCTGCGCTTGTCGCCACTCGAATGAGGAATATTATTTTTTATTCTACTTTTGAGAGGATTACCTCTGGAGAGGTGCCCATCAGGGTTATGGCGGAGTAATCCATATTACGTGTAATCATACGATTGCCTTCTTTACTAACTGTTCGGAATTTCCGAACAGTTGCTGACAGCATCAATTTTCTGAAGACTTACCTATTTGTCATATTCTTCTAAAAAGCGTTTGATCATAGAAGTTACGGCTTGCGGAGACCGCTTGACATGAACTATCCCCATAATTACAATTTGCTCGCCATCTATCAAATAATAGACACGGTTTGGAGCTAACAACAAGTGGCGTATAACCATATCCTGACCAGATACCCGCAAAGTGTAGCGAGCATCATATATGCCATGTGTGGAATATTGAGCCAGTTCATCTGTCTTTTCCAAGATATTATGGAGAACTTTTTGAGAGGTTAATAAGCCAAAATGTTCTTCCACATAGTCCATGACTTCATCTAACTGCGTCAAAGCCAAGTCAGACCAAACTACTTCCATCCTCTTTTTGCTTTGATAAAAGACTCAACTTGCGAATTTGGAATGCAGCGACCTGCTCTATTTTCCTTCAGAGCATATTCTGCAGCTGCAATCATCACCTCACGTGGTATCCCATGAATCGAATTAGTCGACTCACTTATATCAACATCGCCCAAAGAAGACTCAATTTTAGCTATCAAGGAATATTTATCCTCAATGCTTAAATTCCTGATTTCATCCCAATAAGGAATGGTTCTATCTTGTGATACATTACTTATCAACATAATACATTCTCCTTTATTTTAATCTTTGTCTGCAAATTTACGACTTTCTTTCGTAATCACCAAGGAATTAAGAGAAAAAATGCATTTATTAACCTATACTTGGCTTAGGGCTAAACATTACAACACACAAAATGATTCTGCTTCCTTACCGGTTCTGCAGCGATAGTCATCACGCATTCGCTTTTCCATTTGTGCTGATTTTTCTACCTCTCCGTCTCTCCTGCAAGGAGAGCTCCACATCCTAACCAAGCCTTCCCTTCTCAGAAAGGAAGGATGTAACCGCCCTACTCGGTGCTCGGAACCGCTACGCTATAAGGTTGGCGGGGCATCAAAGCCCTCGCCATGGTTGTGCGGGATGGGACCGCTGGGCTATAACTTACTATAACATTTTACTCAGATAACTCATAGTTTTTTTATACAACAAGATCTTTCTACAACTCAATCTTCTTCAACGACTTCGAGTAAATTTCTACTTATCGTAAGCGTTGCACCACTGATATACTTGATTTCGCTGCCGATGACTGCTTTCTTGCCATTATAGCTCTGTACGTATGCTTCCACACCTTTCATGCTACCTGCTACCACTCGCACTTTGATTCCTTTCTTCAAAGGAACAGGGGCAGCAGTGACAGGCTCTTCATCATTCTCTACAAAATATCGATAGTTGGCAACAACCTGGTCGGGAATTTGATATATTTTCCTTTGACCTGGCATCGTCAGCATCTTATACACATCCGAACGGAAGCGGATATTGTCAAGTTGTCTCGGAGAAACATTGCAAAAGATGAAAGTGGAAAGAAATAGCTTTTCTTTCACTTTTCGCTTATTGGAACGTTTGTCTATATAAACTACTTTTACCTTGGGAATCCAGTAATCAAACCAAACATGATTGTGATTAAGATTGATTCGTATAGAATCAGCTATTCTCGTTTCACAATTCACTCTCACTACAGCCACATACCATCCTGCATCAGCAGGTTTTTCAAGCCCTTCATTAGGCTTTTCCAGAACCTTTTTCTTAGCGTTTTCTTCACTTTTTGCCACGGCTTCGCCGTCGTCCCCTGCAATAGTGGACGTAACCTGTGAGTGTATATTTGTCTCTTTCATCATGCGAATCAAGCTCGTTTTTTGATGTCGTTCATCTGAATCTCTACATAAAAGACACAGAAACTCTTTGCAAATATAAGATAATTGTTGGAAACTAGCAAATTATGCGTGTTAAAAAAAATAATAAAAATGATAGGGACACCTTCGTCTCTACCAAAGAAACAAAGATGCCCCTATATTAGTAAGGTATCAGATAATGTGGGTATAAAAGGATTATCAAAAAATAAGTATTGCTATTTAAAAACCAGAATATACTATCTTACTGAAATCTTCTGACCCTTAGCCTGAGCACAGGACTGGGTAGATGCCTTCACGATGTAAATGCCGGATGGAACACGGAGAATCATTCTCTGCTTATCAGGCAACTGATAACTGTGAACCATCTTGCCATCCAATGTAAATACCTGAACCCTGTCGAGTTTCTCACCACCCAAGGCAGAAACAACGATCATGCCTGCAGCTGGTGAGTAAACCTTCACAGGTGCACTCTGCTCTTCAGTCTCCATGCGGTCGATGCCGGTTGAGGTACGGGTCTGGGTGAGGAAGTATCTTCCGTGGTCACCCGCCTTCACCTTCACAGCCTCGCCTTCATGAACTTCTGTAAAGCTTGCCGATGCAGCATCGTAGAGATAAACCGGAGCATCAAGCTTGTTCACACCCTTCAGGGTGAGTGAAACCTCTTCTGCCTGCTGGCTCACGATACCGAGCGGAATCCAGGACAACTCAGGAACAGCATTCACAGCCACCGCCTCGTTGCCGGCAACGGTATAAACCTGCGGAACATCCTTCAGGTTCTGATCATACAAGAGATCCACATCCTCCTGGTCATCATAGTCGGCAGAAGCCTCCGGACGCAAAGCAATGCGTGCCTTTGAGGTCTGGCCGCTGGAATTCTCTGTCGTTGCTTCAATGCTCTTTACATAGTCAGATGCCATCTGCAGGCCAGGAGTAATGGTGCGGTCAACACACATCGTAGAAGTGAATCTTACTTCTCTAATAGCAGCGCCAGCATTCTTCTTAACAAAGAACGACTGGGTAGGCTGGATAGCGTAGTTCTGCTTATCCAATTCTGCATTGGAAATCGCTTTCACCTCGCCATTCTCTACCATCCATATTGCCTTTTGCAAACCAGTATTAGCCTCGAAGAACTTAGCCATCGAGATAGAGCAGGTATATGGATTAGCCACGAGATAGAATCCGCTGGCGTTATCTGTTCCCAAGTCCTGGGTCTTCTCTGCGAATGTCTTCTCATCGTTGTTGAAAGCAACGAGAAGTTTGCCATGACCTTTAGGATCCTTCGTAACCGGAGTCTTGCTTGAAGAGTTCCCTGTTCCGTTATAATCGAAGTACTGATATTCGGTATCAGCCTTAGGCAAACGGAGGAGCGCCTTTGGCAATGTAGTACCATCTGTAGGTCTCTTTGGCAGGAGCGCATTACCCGCCTTGATAGAGAAACCACCGAAGGTTCCATCTGCGGCATAGCTCTCGTCTACCTTATTATATACATGGCTCCAGTAGCCGAGATTCATATCAACATTTTCTGGAGCAGCTACACTTGGGTAATGAGATGCAGGATAATCACTCTTAGGTGTGATTTCCTTCACATCACTCTTCATCCAAGCTCTCTGATAAACCGGATACTTGCTTCGGCTATATACATTCGTATCAAATGTGATATCCGTAAACGCCTTGGTTTCCTGTCGTCCATCCTTTGCTGGCACATACATATCACCGGCGTAGATATACTGCAGAGGCGAAGCCATGGTGTACCACTTGTTAGGCACCAGTTCCTTCTCTACCCAAGCCTTGTCATATACCAGATAGCACTGGTCGCGAAGCTCGCCCTGAGGCTTGAAGTAAATCTGATGGCAGGTATTGCCATAGAACTTCTCGCACTTCAGATTACCATCAGTACCAAATCCCTTATTGGCATCTGCCTCATTCCAGATAGCCATGAAGTCGTACTGGATATACTTCGTGGCTTCATTACCCTTGCCATTGGTCAGTTTGGTAGCAATCTGATTGGTGCTACGGTAAACCACATTGCCGAGGTCAGGGAATGGCAAACCATTCAGATTGCCAATGGTTACCTTGGTAAACTTCATTGGCACATAGCTGTTCTGAGTAGGAATATCCTTCGCAGATGTTGGCGTACCCGACATACTGCTTCCATAAGCCAGATAATCTGTATACTTATCATCATACAATTCTGTAGAAGATGAGCGATGCCAGTTATCATCATTGTTCCAGTTGGCATTCATACCGCCATCTGCAGTAGGAGTCCAGGTAATGAACTCCGGTACTATCTTCAACTTGAGATAAGACTCGCCAGGGCAATTAGTAGTTGCCGCAGAAGCTGCTCTCTTCTCGTAAGCGAGTCGGAGTACATAGTAATATCCCTCGTGGAAATTAGCAACTGCATTATCTTCAAACTTGAGGTTGAGAGTAGCCTGAGTCGTTTTATCAAAAGCAGGCAGCTCTTCGTTCTCCAATGTTGCAACCTGAGTATTCAACTTCGTTTCCCATAAAGGATCATTAGTAGATGCAACAATTACCTTATTCGAAGTAACAGCAGGAGTTCTACTATCATCAATGAAAGTAAGAGGTTCAGTAATAGCTGTTCCATCTCTCATCGTAGCACTATGAAGAGGTACCTTCAAATATCCCTTAGAAGCCTTCAACTTCTCCAGCTGTGGCAAACCGATACGAAGCGATGCCTCATAACTGCCATCATTAAATGGATAATCCACATCATTGAAACCGAAGTTAAGCTGTGGTCCATCCTTCATCACACGTAAATCTACCGGTATAGCACCTGTACACAACAGATAGGTCTTACCATTGATTTCGTATGGAATATAACCATCTGAATTCTGAGTTCCTTTTGGCAACATAAAGATTTTATGTGTTTCACCCAAAGGAAGCTTTTCCTTGCTGATAGTGATTGTGTTGCTGGCTGTTTCGTTCAGCTTGTTGGAAGCTACTGAAGGATCATTAATATACCAGAAGAACTCCACATTATCCAATGTTATCTTACCGCCACTATTAGGATCGGTTGTAGTCAATTGTCCCTTGATTTTAACCTCATAGTTGTCAGCTTGATCGCAAGGGATCTTATAATCCGTTACGATATTGCCCTTGGTATCAGTAATGATTGGATGCTGGCTAACCATTTCAAACCAGTTACTGTACAACGAGCAGACCTCAGCAGGTGTACCCCAATTAGCATTTCCCTTGGCTGGATCTTCTGTTGATACAGATACATAATACTTCTTACCCGTAGTCAAAGGAAAATCCTTATTGCTGATAACAATATAGGTTTCACCTTCACTATCTTGCTCAATCATATTAGTACCATCGATCTCAAAGTTCTTACAGGTTTCCTCTGAATCGTATACATCAACAGTACCATATTCTGTGCCAGGAACAGTACTTGTATTACCGGTCGTTCTATCCTTTAAGGTATAAGAATAATCCGTTTTTACAGGATTTCCATCTTCACCCACAAATCTGAAATAGATCTTTGTATTTTTATGTCCCAAAATCGCATTCAAGGTCTCGTGGATAGCACGTATCTTCAGCTTGATGGTTCCAGTTGTAGCACCGTTACATACCGGCTTTTCCTGAATCACCTGAACCTTAGCCGGCGCAAGATACATACGGATATCATCTACGGCATAGTCGGCACCATCAGTATTGCTACAGTAATTATCAATCTCCAGTCGGAAATCTGAATACTGCTCTACATTTGACTCTTTTTGCAAAGTAATCTTACCATATACCTGGTACCAAGTTGCCGGTTTCAATTTTTCTACATTAGTCTTAAAATCACCAGACGCAAAACTATGTATCAGGTGTTTTTCAACAATATCATCATTGACATTTCTTTTAACACCAAATAGTTTAAACATAATCTGTGGCTTAGTATCCGCTTTAGTCATGTCAGCAACACCCGCTGTGAAGATAAGTTGCTGTCCTGTACAGAGATCTGCCGTGAAATCTGCAGCGGCGATTTTTCTACTTTCGTCTGATGCATCCACATAGAGGAAGTGCCCATACTGAGAACCATTGGTTATCTCATAAGTCTTATCATGTAACATTCCACTTTGCCACCAAAGATATCCATCTTTAAGTGACTCACCATTACCGGAAATACCATTAACATTGGCAGATTTATACAAGCAATAATCTCCATGAAGTGGAGAATGACCGATATTCTGACCATTATAATTAGCAGCATCGTAGTCAATCAGATCACGATATACGAAACTATAAGCACGGCGATCCCATTTAGATGGCAATCGGTCCTGGTTGTCATCCGGATTTGTAGGAGCAGCCACAGTCTGTTCTACATCATCATCATCAAATGTAATTGGCTTGGTAGCCATTTTATAATGCTCGTCAAGATAACTAATCAGTCTGTTATTTAATCCAGCCTTAGTTATCTCATCTTTAGTCATCGGATGATTATTCATGAATCGAACATCGAAGTTGGCAATAGGACAACGGTTTTCGTCATCATCCATTGCATATGCAACTATGAATACAGGATCTCCATATTCAAATGTAAAGCTCTTATTTGATCCCGTTATAGATGCAGGCATCCAGGGTTTATCAAGATCTTCCATCTTCAAATTAAAGAAACGGTCGGTCTTGGTACCTAAACATAGACAATAGGTCTTGGTCTTATCATACGCCCACCATTCAATCTTAGTTGCCTTGCATAATTTATTTTTATCGAAGTTGGATTCTACGAGTTTGTCCTTTTCATCTACATAATATACCCGATTAGTGAAACCAAAAGAAGCTCCATCTTGCTTATATACATCATTTGCTAATGGATGGAAATAATATTTCGTAGCATCTGACAAATCCAGTCGAAGAGTAACAATAGAACTTTTATCCTTCATACCAACTGTTATATACTTACCATCCTCATAAGTTCTATAACCTGCTCTTTCAAGATTTTTGCCAATAGCCGTATTCATAATATTGTCTGCTAACTGCTTGGCAGAACGGATATGGAAAATGTATCTGATAGAGAGCGTTGGCTCATGTACAAGATAAGTTTTTGTAGCATCTAAACCATCAATATAACGGCTCACATCACAGGCAATATCTTCACCAGTCCATCCATCAGATGAAGCTCCTGCAGGTGCAGTATACATAACACCAACATTCTTACTAACAGGGTCTTGAGAAATATTGAAAGCAAACAGACCATAGTCTTTACCCTCTGATTTTATATGATTCAGAAGAGTTGATGCTCCGGTCCCTGTAACTGGACTTAAATTATCATTAGCTTTATCTGTATTAAAATCATACCATCTGAAATAACCTCGTGGCTCAAGTGGCGTTCCCGATCCTATTCCATTTTCATATTTGTCGAATGGCAGCACTAACTCTACTTGCTCATTAGCATCTTTCACATAGACATAGTACTCCCATTCAGCAGTCTGCTGCCTACCCTTTTCGTCAAATGCAGTATTAGCATGGCCTACATAATGATTGAAAGGCATGCTATACTTATTATCCAAAAGCTGAACATTAAACTTTGCATCCAAAGTCGGCTCTTTCTCAACAATACCATATTTTGAAGTCAGTTCTGAGATGTTTTTGGAAATAACAAAAGATAAATTTATGTCTTCCAAAGACTCACCACTAGGCAACTCTAAGGTAACATCCAAGTCTTTTGCTTGGATTGAGGAACCTGTATTATTAAAGTAAATATAGTCAACATCATTACGCTTCTGTATTTTTCCTGAAGAGACAGTAAGATTATCTACTTTGGTGCCATCTGTATGTTTTATAGTCCAACGTATATAGAAGTCCTTAATATCTTCTTTAGACGAAACACCCAAGATAGATTTAATCTCATCATATATAGAAGCACCACTGAAGATACATTTCTTTCCTTCTTTTAAAGCATAAGCAGATTTCACCAAAGTAGGAGCAGTTGCCTTGGTGAAGGTTACAGCATCAACATCACTCTGAGAATAAAGCTGATAAGTATATGTAACATCTGCCGTTGTCTTATCTGTTTCAAAATTATTCGTATTAGAAGCCTTTACTACAAACTTATAACCAGAGAGATCTACATTAGTAGTATTTATCTTAAACCTAAACAAATTTTCGCATCCCCAACCATTTTTCTCTTTGTAAAAAAGATAATAATTCTTGGTCTTCTTAAAGCCATCACCATTAAAATCCGGATTTGCATCATTTGATTCACTATTCCACAAACCAAGTTTAATGTTACTTAAATCTACAATAGCATCAGACTTGTCAAGAAAATAAAACTCAATATAATTATATTTTGCATATTTATCACTGCCACCTAAGATACTTTGCATATCAATAGATACGCGGTTTACATCGGTCAAAAAAATATTATTCGTATAATTCTCTCCCCATATAGCATTTGGCAGCAATGCAAGCATTGCTACCAACATATATCTCATTACACTATTAAAAATCTTAGACTTAAACATAAGCTTCAATGTTTTTTAATATTAGTATATTATTCTATTTATATCTATAAATCTGTCTCGTATGTTTACGAGCAGCATAGCTGCTTAAATCCTTGGTGAAAAGTATCTTGTATGTAAGAGACTTTGTCGTTTCACCTGGTACAGGGACTGTGACCTGATAGAGGGCACGCTGTTTGTCGGCAGCATCATCATTGAAAGTTCCTTCAAAATAGCCGGTGGTCTTATCCCATTTAGGAAGTGTTTTAAACACCTTCTTGGCATTATCTTCGGCAGCTGTGGCATCAGCCATACCTTCTTCTGTGATTAACTCCCATGTTACTTTGGTATAATCGATGGTTCCAGACACATCGGTGTCATCACCTTTTACTACCTTTGGCTGGATATGGAATTCCTCTTCTGGGTAATAACAGGTATAGGAAAGTGTGGTTCCGTTGTCTGTTATGGATGGATAGAGACCGATGGCAGAGAAGGACTGAACATCAAACTTCAACTTGTAATCATCTAATTTGATTTGAAGAATGTGATGATCGTTGCGTGCTATCGTTGTCCAATCCTGGAACAGGGCGTAACGCTTGACTCCTGCTGATGTATTCAGGTTGATGATGAAATACTTGGAAGTATTACCCGCTGCGCTTTCATTCACATAGAATGAAACTTCATTCTCTGATTTATAATCGGTTACACCTGCTTTTATCGTCTTTGGTGAAGGCAACTTATATGTATAACTCTCTGTTGCTGCCTGCCCTACCAGATTCGGGGAACATTCCACCTGATCCTTATCTGCATCGGTATGATTTGGCAGCAGTTTGATATTCTCCTTATCTCCATTCTTATTACTGTTCTTTGTAATATCGCTGATAGTAATATCATTGATTACCAAATCCGTTTTACTTGGATTCTTAAACTTTAATGTAACCTTTGCCAGCATTCTTACTACCCAAAGATCTTTTTGGGTTGGATTACCTGTAGCATCTATCGTTATTTCCTGCTTATTACTCATTGGAATGCCTGTGGTAACATCGAAGCCATTACCATTCATCTTCCAGTTCTTGCTGTCGAAACTGACGGCTGCATCTTTGGAAATGCCTAGTTCTGTAGCTGTAAGATTGGCGAAGGAATAAACCTGATAGGTTTCACCCTTGACAAGATTCTTGATAATGACATCATCCTGGATTCGTTTATCTGCCGATACATTCGTATTCTCTGCATAAGAAACAACCTTGTTGTCTTTCACAAAGGCTACTACCCAGCTCTTCATGTTTTCTGCATCTACGCCCTCATTCCACAACGTAGCTCTGGTTCCGGAAGAAGATGCTGTAGAAAGAGTCATGTGAACGGTAATCTTGTCGCCTGGGTTATCGCCTCCACTGTCTCCCTGTATAGGGTCTGCACTATCTGTGGAGCAAGCCGTCATAAAGGCTAGCACCATCAGAATCAATGCCATATGTATCGTCTTAATCGTTTTCATTGTTTTGAAAGTTTAAGTTCAAACTATACTTTCTGTTTATCTGTTTATTTCGTTTTTACATTGTAGTCTCATCGTGAGTATAGGTTGCCCATTTTCTCACGTTGAGGGTAATCTTCATTCCATCCGGTCCCTTGCCTGTAATTCCATCGATACGAACTCGATAGATGTTATTGCGGACTATGCCGTAATGCATTGGGTCGGAAGTTGTACCTGTACCCGTAGGGTCGCTATGTCGAATGACGTAGGTGTAAGCCTTGTCTTTTCCGTTCGATTCATGATCTGTCTTCGGTTCCGCATTTACTGCATCCCAGTCTTCTGCCTCATAATATTTACCCTTGAAGACAAGCCCTGTTGCATATTGCTCATCATTATCGAAAGATGTATTCTCTTTTACGTAATCGAGAATATAATAGTCGGTTTCCGGATTGAAAGTAGCCTTTCCACCTGTAGAATTCGTATGGGTCTTACCTGCATTATGTGTTCTATAGAAATCATCATAAGTATCATTTGCCCAATACTCCACTGTATTCTTTGGATATCTATAAGATGCTTTACTCTTATCAGTAGATGTTGGATCTACCACATAATTAGTACTGTTTTTAGAAGCATCTTCCGTTTCCTCACCGAGGTATTGCAAATCATCCAACGAAGCATTCTTGGCTGTACGTTTGAAGACATATTCCTGTGAAGTCAATACGTTATAAGGACGGACATACTCCAGTACAAAACCACCAATTATATCAGTACCCTGCTTAACATTATAGCAATATTTGCAGAGACCAGTTTTTTTATCAAACTTATAAAGTTCAGTATGTGGCATGATGTCTATTCTTGCAGCCAAACGCTCTATCTCATGGTCAAAAAGATAAGGATCAGTTTCTGTTCCACTACCGGTTTTCTCAGTTAAAGAACTCTGTCCACGTGAAGACATCACGAATGCTGAAAATCCGCTTAATTCTCCTTTTTTGGTAAAGGTAGCATCATCGGTGCGCTTAAAAACATCAGTAATCAACTGATCTCGCACCTCTGATAACTTACGGCCACGATAATCTGATAAGTCCCCAACATTAGCGATGACCAAGAAACGAAGATTGGTATCTTTCAAAAACTTCGGATCAACCTCAACTGGTATGGTACGTTTGCCATCAGGAGTTACAGTTGGGAAATAGATTACACGATCTATGGTAGTTTCGCCATCTGTTAAATCTGTCGTGTCTGAATGAAAGAACAGCATAGACATATTACTTACTGTTTGCTCATAAGTTTCTCCTTTAAGATCGCCATTACCATGTTCTCCACCATTAGGATTCGGTTCAAAAGTATTATCTTCCGCTCTTGTTGTTCGTGAGTCCTCACCAGCTACGTTTATAGAAACGGATAAAAACACTTTGCTATTATCATTCGCAATAGGCAAGTCGCAAGTGTTGTCGCTCGCACAGGATGCGAACGACATCACCAGCATAAGGGCTAGCAATGAGCGGATTATCGTTTTCATCTTTAACATACACTATCTTTATTTATATAGACTTACTATGAAGCCTGGTAGAACTTATTTTCCGAGTTCTTCGAACTGGATGCGCTTGCTCCAACTCAGTACATTCACGCTGATGGTGATGAAGCAATACTTGAGCTTGCCACCCTGAATAAAGAACTGAAGTTTGTAATCGTAGGCACGGTCTAGGAATTCCTGTGCACTGTAACTGTACTCCTCGCTGGTGCGAAGACGACTCAAGAGGTCTGGTAAATCTACATTCACTACCGTATTTCCTGTCTCCTTGTTCTTAATCAGGAGGCGGCCATCCAGGTTGTAATCTTCGTGCTTCAAAATGCGGGAGGTCATAAAGTCAGCATGGGCTATCTTGCCCTGCTCGTTCTCATCTACCGTATTCCATGTAGCATGAGGGGTATAAATGAGTTTACGTCTCTCATCGAGAGAGTTATCCCAAAGGATGCGGGCATTATGGTCTTCGATGGTCATCGTGTAATCGTTGACATCCATATCCTGTGGAGAGTCTAGGTCACGAAGCGCCACATTGATCTTCTTGGTATCACGCACCAGAGAAATGGTTGCATAAGAAGGTTTTGAGGATGATACCTCTATTGCCTCCAGCAGTTTACCATGCCAGAGGGTATCGAGCGGAAGGCTGTTGTTGATAACCTCATCATACTCACCTTTGTTTTCATGGTCGAGATTCACTTCCAGTTCCTGCATCGTATCATCTGTAGCCGATGGAGCGGTACGAACTTGGCACGGCCTGAAGTTAACTGGTCGGCGTATGCATTCTGTCCGGCAAGGGCAAGGAACTGATATTTACCTGGCTGCAGGTTCTCGACGTGCATCACATAATTTGGGTCTTTGAGAGGCGATGATAGCGCAGAATTCGTCTCGGTCTGTTGGGTTATATAGTTTCCGTTCTCGTCGAATACATACAGCGTTACCTGTCCAACATGGTCATTGAACATGTCGGCACGCTGGAGGTTATAATCATACTTAAACTTCACATATACACCATTAGGACAATCGCTGTAGTCCTGGTGCCACATATCGTGGCATGAGGTTGCGACGGCCAGGGTCATGGCAGCTGCCATGACACCCTTTAACCATTTATTTATCTTCTGCGCTATCATATCGCTAATCAATTATTATTTTCTATATTTTATCTTATAATGTATTTACATCTTAGTGCAAAGTAGCACCCTGTGTACGCTTAGCCCAAGAGAGGACGTTGATACGTACTGCAATGTAAGACTCAAGTTCATCATCAGTTGTACCGGTCAACTCAGGAACTGTAGCAGAGCCCAAGCCCTTTACATCCTGTACAGTAATATCATACCAGTTGTTACGGAGAACGCCATAACGGCCAAGCCAGTTATTCTCTGCAGTCTTAGTACCATCAGGATAAACAGATCCAGGCTTAACATCTAATTCACCATTTTTCCATGGAGTCAAATCGTCACCAAAATGCTTGATGCGAACAGTATAATAAGATACACCATTCTTATAACATACGACAGAACCAACTGCAGCCTTTACATCTTCAAGATAAGTTGCAGGCAAAGCGGCTGGAGAATCCTTTAACTTTTCTGATTTTACAGTCACACTAGTCAAGTTGATTACACCAGCTGCATCATTGTCGAAAGTTAAGGTAAGATCATCTTCACCTATTGATGTAGTTTCATTCTTAGCATTATCTTTAACCCAACCTTCTTCAACGCTCAAGAACTTATTCTTTATCAGTTTTTCCAACTGTGTTTTATCAAACAATGTTGTTTGATCACCACCAACAATATAGAAATCCTTACCACTATTCAACTTAGCCTTGATTGCAACAAGAGTAGTCTGATTCTCATTCTGATGTTTTACATTAAATGTATTCTCAAAGCAATACTGAGGATTTGCATCTCCATAAGCATCTTTAAAATCAGCTTCTGCAACACGCTGTAAACCAGTAGCATCTGTATCATAATTCATATCTTGAGCAAAATAGGTACGATATAAACCAGAAGCAATTTGTGTATGACCGACAAAACGGTAAGGGTTTGTTGTACATTTTTCGTTAGCATAACCCATCCAATCAGTAAATCCCTTAGTTGAACGAACCAAATATGTTGTAGGATTAGTATTATCAATAGCCCAACCAGAAATGGCAAAATCAACTTTATCTGTAGTTCCATTATCAGCCTTGGCTACCTCTCCCTTATTAAGGGTCACCTTAGCTACTCCACGCTCAACATAAACCTCAGCAGGTGTACCGAGTTTTGCTTCAGCTTCAGTATCGTAAATTTTACCTTTCAAGTCTGTCAAAGTTGTAACTGTTGTACCTGTAGCTGGAGCAGCAGAACCACCCTGACCATTAGCTAATGGAGCATTGGCCATATAGAATCCGTCCTTTGTGAGAGTCTTGTTTTGTGTTGCTTCTGTTTTAGCTAAAAACTCTGCATAAGTACCTTCAAATTTGGTACCATTAACAGTCAAAGAACCATCATCACCTACATTAAGTGTACCGTTATTATTGAGAATTACCAAAGCTTTAGCATTAGTAATCGATTTTGTAACCTTCTGTACAATTTTCGTTGACTGTGTTGTGATGTTATCTGTAGAAGTACCCACATTCTTCCATGGAGCTGTACTTAAGTTATAAGCTTCAACAAAGCTTGATTTCCCTTCAGTAGCACCACCATTGAACAAAATAAGAGTAGCATTCTGTACTGAATACTCTTTTGCCATGCCATCGTTGAAATCATCATTAGCACGAGAGCTGCTACCAGACTGGCTAGGCAGATTAATTGTAAATGCCACATAGCCATTACCATCCTGATTAGCAGGAGTGTTACCACCATTCAGATCATCGCTACTTGAACAAGAACCGAGCATCAGCCCTGCCAATGCAACGGAAAATAATAAAGTTTTCTTCATCTTGTAAGTTATTATTGTTGTTATTAATATTTTATATTTTTACTTATAACCGTTTTTAAAAATCTAATTATATTACATTTTTATATATTTGGTTTACAATTCATCTAACACGTTATATTTGAGGTATTTTCTGAAGTTGTACTTAGAAAATTTTGACTGGTTCAGGAGACTGTCCCAAGCCAGGGAGGGCACTGAAAAAGGTACCCAATTTTAAGTTGCATAGCTTGTTTTTGA
>OLFS01001915.1_pt1 | contig 14675 bp, 12 predicted proteins | sample 1605491 | NCBI WGS metagenome assembly OLFS01 (sample SAMEA3888921, study PRJEB22519) | human gut metagenome | biome: human gut; feature: human-associated habitat; material: faeces | place: Denmark | collected 2011 | reverse complement strand
TCAACTATCCACCAGCCGCAGGCTGGTCCCCCTTTCTCTTCAGAAAGGAACAATGTTTCGCAAGTTTTCTTTCTCATAACTTACGGATTCATACCTACAACGAACCTATAGTTTGCAGCCTTTTTTTATTATATATATAGGAATCAATGATGAGAGAAGTACATCTATGTTATACTTTTCCCAGAACTAAATTTAGATTGTGGAGGCAACGCTCATATATGAATATTTTGTACTTTGTAAGGCATGGACAGACAGCATGGAACGATATAGGCCGTTTTCAGGGATCTACGGATGTGCCTCTGAATTTGCTGGGCATTGAACAGGCAGAAAAAACAACTCTGGCATTGAAGGATATCCATTTTGATGCTATCTATTCCAGTCCTCTGAATCGTGCACAGGTGACTGCACAGACCATTGCACGTCCTCATCAGCTCACTGTGCAGGTTGAACCGCGAATTGCGGAAATCAATTTTGGTCAGTGGGAAGGAATGACCTTTGAAGAAATTGAAAGAAAATGGCCGGGACGAATCAAGGAAATGTACATACATCCTGATACCATAGATATTCCAGGCAGCGAAACCTTTGCAGATGCAGAAAGCAGAACCATGGGTTTTCTCAATGAACTGATTAGTGCCAACGACAACAAAACCTTCCTCATAGTCAGCCACGGAGCTGCCATCCGAACAATGATTTGCGGCCTCCTCCAGATTCCCCTCGACAGAGCCTGGCTATTTTCCCAGGGCAATGCCAACATCACCAGAATAGAAGCACTTAAAGACGGAAGGAATATCGTCAGAACACTCAATTCAACAGCACATTTATAATAAACACATTTATGTACTTGCAGACCGGAAAAGTGTCCAACCACTTTTCCGGTCTTTTATGTCTACGCATCTATCATGTTTTCCTATGTGATAAAAATAGGTTGGAGGGCAACTCAATTCTGAACATCGGCATGCTTTCCTTTGTTCAAACATATGATGAACGAAGTTCATGGTCGGTGCGAGCCCAAGGCTCGCAGGTCGGTATGAGCCGCATGGCTCATAAGTCGGTGGCTTAACGTCATAGGGCCAGGTCGGTGTGCTCCTTTGGGAGCACAGGGGGTGGATGTTGCACATGGCTTTTTCATATAAAGCAAAAAATATTGGATACAACAGCATGCTTTCCTCTGTTCCAACATACAGCATTCTACTTTCCACCATCTTCGATGGTCCCCCTCTCTCTCCAGAGAGGGAAACGTGCTGCATGCTTTCCATTTGTGGAGCTTTTGAATTCTTACCTTTATACAAGAGAACATTCCGCTTTGTTCCTGCAATCCTTGAGGATTGCACGGTCCCAAGAATCCGTTCAGGATTCTTGCCGACCTATGAGCCTTGGCTCATACCGACCTGCGAATCTTATGATTCGCACAGACAGCAAACAGGGTTTGCGGCCTTTACCTTTTCTCTCCAGAACAGGAAACGTGCTGCAAGCTTTCCTTTTGCAGGACTATTGCATTCTTAACGTATAATGCGGAAACAGGACTACCATCTTGTAATTTACCTTTTAGTTCGACAGCAAGCTTATGAACAAGTATAGACAAGCCTATCAAATTGCTCCTTTCTTGAAAGAAAGGGGGACCATCGAAGATGGTGGATAGTTGATTCCTCTATGTGAATCAGAAGGAATGGCAGGAATATGATACGCCTTGCTTGTTTATAAAGAAGCTATTCGCAGTATCCATCCCCTGTGCTCCCAAAGGAGCACACCGACCTGGCCTTTTGACGTTAAGCCACAGAGAAATGACAAAGGCTTGTCATTTCTCTGTGGCTTCAAATCCTTGATTTTTACAAATGGAAGCCCGTTCTGCTAAAAAGCTTGATGAATGGCTGCATGGCAAATTTTAGAATATAGATTCTTGCCGACCCGAGAGTTGCAAGACAACTCTCGCCGACCATGAGCTCCGCTCATCTTTGATACCACCTTGTCTGGGATACAAGGAAGAATGCAGCACGTTTCCCGTTCTGGAGAGAAAGGGAGACCATCCGCTTGTCGGATGGTGGAAAGTAGAATCCACTATGTTGGGATGTAGGAAAGGTTGCAAATGTTCTGAGTTCTTTTAGTCTGAAAGGAAGCCCCACCGGCTTCCGGTCTGAAGTCTGAAAGGAAACTTTTCAAGTTCCCAGTCTGATGGTTCTTCCGCATCTCCCTCTAGCCTCTTACCTCCTGCCTCTTTATCTCCAACCTGTCTTTTCCTCATTTTTTAAGCATCCTCACATATTCTTCCAGTCGGCGGGACAGTTCTCCGGTATTGTCTTTTCCCGGGGCAAGGGATACAAACCGGAGACTGTAATCTTCATCACCGGCTCCGGCCTGTTCTCTTGGGAATACGGCCCAGACTTCTTTGATAGGCCGGGCATTCATGAGGGATTCTCGTTCACTCATGTGGTCGTAGTACCTTGTGTTCATATCGTGATAGGAATTGAACTGGCTTCTCAGGCCGGCACTTTTTTCTCTGTCCTGCCAAAGGTAGTATACATCTCTGTACTTAAAGTCGGCTACCAGGGATCCCATGTAGGCTTCTTTTTCATAGTAATCCATGCGGAAGTCCGGGCGGCGGTGCCAGGTGTTGGTGTAGAGTGGATTGTGTTTTCTATCCGTATCTTCACCGGAGCCTGGAATAAGCTTATCGTAGGCAAGACGCAGGGTTTCGTCTCCCCGGCGAAGGACGATGATCGTTCCCGGTTCCAGGTAATCCAGACGATAGCGCCCTTCTTCCGTCTTTATGGCCGGCCCTTCTTCCAGTTCCCAGCCTGTGGATACCAGCGCTTTCACAAACTGGAGGAAGCACCAGAGTTCATAGAGTTTGTCTGTCCGCTTCCACTGAAGCAAGTACACCGGAGATACAAACACGCTATCTTCCGGATGCTCCAGATGTTTGTGGAGCCGATACAATGCACCATATCTTGGATCCATAAAGAGCTGCATGGGAATGTATTTCGGCATGGTGGGCTTTGTCTCCCTGAACCATGCGGCTTCGGTGACTGCCGCTACAGCCGACAGCAGCTGACGGGTGCGGAGAAGATATTTGTCCAGTTCTTCCCATCCTTTTTCCCGCCGTCCATAAGAGAACTCAGAAGACGAAGAAGATCTGTCTTTCATTTCTGCCATCACCCGCTCCAGTTCATTGGAAAAAGAGCGGAGGCTTTTAGCCAGTTTCTCCAGAATTCCACGGGCGAAGCGATTTTCCGCCACGTTCCATGTGACTTCCTTAACCTGCACCAGAGGGCGGTAACGGCCCTCCCTCTGACCGGGTATGCGGATGCGGGACGGCAGCATGGATTCCCTGGCCTTGCGGGACAGGAAACGATGTTTCCACGCGATGCGGCTGTTGGCCGTATGGGCCAGTTCTTCCAGTGCGCGAAATACCTGCGGGAACATATCTTCAATGATATAGAAACGGAACAGCATGCGGCTGTCCATGCCTGCCAGATTTCCATGGTACCTGTCCATGTGCACATGCCGGCACATGAAATCAAAGGACAGATGGCGGATTTCCTTCGTCAATTCCTGCTTCATGTCCTTCCAGCTTTCCTTTTCCAGAAAGCGGGGTGTCACTTCCACCAGAGAATACCAGGACTTGCCCTCTCCGGTGACAGTCATTATGTAATAGCCAGGCACCAGAGGAAAATTCTGCCCTTCAAACAGAGAAAAGACACGGCCTCCCTGCGGGGTAAGCCAGGTCTGTCCTTCTTCATCCTGCTCTCCGTCAGCATTGAATATATCCAGTCCGTCCATAGTGAAACGAAATCCGTCCGGAGCGGAGAAGCGGAGATTTACATCTTGATTTTCAGAAAACACCAGAGCCGGCTCCTGCCCGCCATCCATAAGTTCCTTTATAGAAGGAATAAATTCCGTAACCCGGCGTCCTTCCGGAAAATCCCGGCGGCAGAACACGGTCAGTTTAAAGGGTATAGTCATAGGTCCTCAGCTCATTCGCCTTTCTCTCCAGCACGCGCAGAGATTCCGTGAAAGCTGATACCTGGCTGTACTTCTTCAGCAGTTCAGGGAATCGTCCGGTCAGCTTATTTTCTTCATTGAGCGAAGTAAGGTAGCCAATCTGTTCCCGGCTGCCTCTTACCTTGGTCAGCACACGCTGTACAATCTGCATATCCAGCGCTTCTTTGCGATTCATCGGACTGCCGGACGGTATATTGGACAGATAGCGGCTCATATCAGAGACTACACGATAGCCGATTCCGCCGCTGGTTCCCCGTTCGTCCAGCGCCGCATTGAGATCATCCAGAAGATGCAGCTCCTCATCCGATAAGGTCACTACCCCCTCATCCTTCCGGAACTGACGGTATTCATCCGCACTCACTTCCACTTCCGGTGCCACTTCCCTGCGGGTGAGTCGTGCCATATCGGAGAATTTCCGCTGATGAAGCGTAATCACATTGGCGCGGTCGAGAATCTTATCCGAGAAATGATAGGTGGACTCATCCACATTCACTGTCCCCATAAAGAGCACATTATCCAGCAAAGGAATACGGGCCGGATAATCGCTGTGATTATATACCCGCTCTTCCAGCGATGGATTATACAGCTGGAGTGCCGGGTTTTCCTTCTTTTCCAGCACAGAAATGAACTGGGCGAAATAATATTCCGCTCTGGCCAGATTCATTTCATCAAAACATACGATATACATCTTTTCCGGATGGCGGGATGCTTCCACCAGCAGTTCTGCCAGCCCGGTATCCGACGGGAAATACAACATACGGTTTCTATCCAGATAGCCAAGAATATCTCCGTCATCCATCCAGGATGGACGCACAGGCAGGAACGCAACCTGAGACGGAGTAAGCCCCAGTGCTTCCCCATACAGGCGAACCAGTCCCGACTTACCGGTTCCGCTCCGTCCGGCCAGAATCACCAGGCGGGACGATTTAGCCGAAATGTGGAAATTATACAGATCCCGTTCATCGTACAGGAATCCTCTCTGCCTTACCCGGCGGATAAAACGCTGTATAAATGCCTTTTCCTTTTCTTCGGTTGTCGGTGCTACCGGTTTGGTTTCCTTCACCGGCGCCACGGATTTTTCCGGGATTTTAGCTTTTGCCGGTGCTTTAGCTTTTTTCTGTGTTTCCTTCTTTTCTTTTGCCTGTTTCTTTTCCGGCTCCTGAACCTTTTTCTTTTCCTCCGGCTCTTCTCCGGTCTTCTTTTCTTCTGCCGGCGCCGCATCCGAACTACCAGCAAAACCCATCATGTCGCGCACCGGCTGATCCAGTACCTGCTGCGACAATACATGTTTCTCCGCCTTATCTTCTTCCTCTTCCACCAGCGGCACGAATTGTTCCTTAAGCACATGCATTACCGACTCTGGTACAAACCACAGCGGATCATGGTGACAGCGGACTACATTTTCCACCAGAAGCGGGTCATCAGCATAAAAGAACGCCCAGGTAAGATTATCCTTCTTTACTTGGAAATAAGCTCCGCCCTGGCCGATATACATATCCTTAAACGCCTTATCTTTCCGTGGCATAAGGCAGAGGAAACGCTGTTTTCCTGAATCATCTTTCCCCGCATGGATTACCAGCATCTGCGGTACTTCCGTACGCACCCAGTGCTTCTTTCCCAGTCCCGGGAGCGGCTTTCCTGCCAGCAGATGGGCTATCAGCTTGTCCATATCCCCATCAAACAGCGGCTTATCCCATGTGCCAAACACAGGAATGGGAAGATAGGCTTCTTCCTTATTAATATACGTAGTGCCGTATTCCTTCACCAGATCAGTCACTACAAAATACTTGTCATTCTTTAATCCTGGAGTAAACAGGAAAAAGGCATTTCCAAATGTCTTTTCCAGTTCAGCCTCTGCCGCCTCTTCATTAGGGAATGCATTGATAGGGTATCCCAGCTCATTCATAAATCCGGTAAACCCGTATCCCCGTTCCCTGGCTTCCTGAAATTCCGGCGGAATTGGTGACAGCGGTTCCATAAAAAAACGGTAATCTGTCTTTCCTTCCCCTGGACGGGAAATCTTTACCCCTTTACGTACATAGCCGAGAACCCGGCCATCTCCCTGAAGAAGATGATTTTTTTCATTTCCATTATTCATTTGTTTTTTTCCTTTTTTTCTAAAACATAGAATCCCTATGTTTTACCTATTATCTGTTAATTATTAATTATTGTTTCACGTGAAACACACTGCCCTGCACTTTGGCATAAAACAAACGCCAATGGGCAGTTCATTGGCGCTTTGCCTGAAATTAATCCCTGCCGCTATGACCTCCCCATCCCATCATAGTCGGCCCATATTCCTTACTTTTTTGCTTTCGTTCCCAGAACCTGATCTACCACTTTTTTGCCCTTAGTTTCCGTTGCCTGGTCTTTCGGGTCTCTGGACTGTGCTTCCAGCGCTGCTTCTTTGGCTTCCATCTCTTCCGGACTCATATTGAGCAGTTCATCCACATCATCCACCTGCTGAATCAGTTCCTTGAACCGTTCCAGCTGACATACCACTTCCGGAAACAGAGGCGGGAATTTCGGCTTTAGTTTCCTCAATTCATTCAGCACAATATGGGCTACCACATACCGGGTAAACCACTTATTATCCGCCGGCACGATATACCAAGGTGCATAATCGGTGGATGTCTTGGAAATCATTTCCCCGTAAATCCGCTGGTACTCATCCCAGTATTTACGTTCCGTAATATCAGAGACAGAGAATTTCCAGTTCTTCTGCTTGTTAATAATGCGGTCAGTAAGGCGTTCCTTCTGCTCTTTTTTCGATACATGCAGGAAAATCTTAATCATGGGGAAACCGTTCTGATACAGATATTTTTCCCAGTTCATAATCTGTTCGTATCGTTCATCCCAGATATTAGCTCCTACCAGTTCCGCAGGCATAGACCCATTTTTCAGCAGTTCATGCACACGGGTAACCATAACATCTTCATACTGTGACCGGTTAAATACACAGATTTCTCCACGGGCCGGAAGTTCCCGGTTAATACGCCAGAGGTAATCATGACTCGTTTCTTCTGTATTTGGTGTCTTAAAAGAAGCCACCTTCAGCCCGCTCGGATTCAGCTGGGAAAATACATGATTGATAGTCCCATCCTTACCTGCCGCATCCATGGCCTGCAGAACAAAAATAATACCATATTTCTTTTCTGCATACAGCCTTTCCTGTAAATCCCGCATGGCGGTAAGCAGTTTAGGCATGAGGACTTTTTTTACTTCCAGCTTGTTTATCCCTTCCTGATCACAGGAAGTAGAAAAACGGCTGAGCTTTATTTTCTGATGATGCTTAACACGATATCGTTCAATATCCAAGGATGTATCCATAATAAGCCCCCTTCAGATAAAATCTGAAATTCAATACTGCCTCTTATTAAGTATAAAATCAATTAATGAAGATGTCCATGATGAGCCGTAAGGCCGCAAACTTCGTTTGCGGCCTTTATCCTTTCTCTCCAGAGATGGAAACGTGCTGCATGAATTCTTTTAGTGCAACTTTTTGATTCTTACCTTTATACAAGACATAAGAAAACGAGACTTTCCATTTTTTCTGGAAAGCCTCGTTTGTTTTTTCCCTTGTGCAGATGCGCGAAGCCAATCTGCCTGCCTCCTGCCTCTTACCTCTTTTCTTTTTTCCTCCAGTCTGTTACAGCACCATATCACAGATGGTCTTAATGAAGAAAATGACAAGGACTCCGAGAATAATCGGTTTTACTGTCCGTACACCGCCTTTTTCAAAAGCACGGGTTCCCAGCCAGTTGCCAGCGATATTGAATGCCCCTGCTACAAGACCCAGTGTGATATAGACTGTACCGCCATGCAGGAATACAGCCAGCGCTGTGTAATTGGTCATCAGGTTTATAAACTTGGATACGCCATTGGCTTCGGTCAGTTTCATATGGGCTGCTCCCGTGAGAAGAAGAAGCAGGAATGTGCCAGTACCTGGTCCATAGAATCCATCATAAATACCAATGAGGAGTGCGCAGGCCATGGCGATGGTTACTGTTTTCTTCTCCTGGTAAGGTTCACGGTCCCCGGAAAACGATTTTCCGCGCAATACATAGTAGGCAGTAATCGGAAGAATTACGAGAATAATGACGCGGAAGAGAGACTGATCAAGAAGCAGTGCCAGATGCGAACCGGTAAAAGACCCCAGAAAAGCACATACGGTGCAGTACAGAGCAGTATGCCACTGAATATAGCCCCTTCGTGCATATTTATAGGTTGCCAGTGTGGTTCCCATGGAGGAAGAAAGCTTATTAGTACCAATCACATAATGCATAGGCATACCGGTAAACATAAAGGCAGGAATTGAAATAAGCCCGCCGCCCCCGGCAATTGCATCCACAAATCCAGCAAGAAAGGTTAAAGGACAGACGATAAGATACGTCAGTAAGGTAATTTCCATGATGACTCCCCGTGAATACTATGCAAAATAAACGTAAACATATCATAGCATACTGCGGTAAGCCATGGGATATGGAAAAGACATAGTTGAAGATGAGCGGAGCTAACAGGCTGTAAGCCTTTAGCTTATCCCTCTGCGAATTTAAAGATTCGCACAGCTCTTGAGCGCAGGCTCATCAATCATTTTCCTCTATCGCCTTAGCCAGCTGGTCAGCACAGGATGTATTTTTTCCCCGGCAAAGATTGCCTTTCAGGATACCCGCTATTTTTTCTGCATCCTGACCTTCTATGAGCTTACCGATGGCGGCCAGATTTCCCGGACATCCGCCTGTAAATTTTACATTGTGAAGTTTACCATCTTCTAGATCAAACGAAATTTTCCGTGCACATACCCCTTCCGGCGTATATTCAACATGTTTATTCATAGACATATTCTCTCTTTCTTTTTAATCATAAATCGTAAAATGAAATGCAGCAGCATACAGGTACAGAAATAAAACCAGTAAAAACATGAACAACGGGAACCGCTTCTGATTCACAAGATTCGCACATCTCACAAGCTTCACTCTTCCCTTAATCTACTATGTTAAGAAGCAAAAAGGTATGCTGATTTGCTCCGTCTGCTGGCTGACCGTCTTATTGTCTGGCTCGCCAGATGTTGGAAAGTTGATTTCTCTATGTGAATCATATGAAATTATAGTTAAAGCTCCTAACCCTGACTGCGGCTAAGTTCTTTCAATCTCTGCTTAACCACACAATCAATGTACTCACATACCCCTGATAGGTTCGTTAATATCTCTTTATTCATAAATCGTAATACAAGAATACCAAATTGTTTCATAAAAGCCGTTCTTCGGCAATCATGAGCTACCCCATCTTTCATAAAATGCTGCGAGCCATCAAGTTCTATAACCAGTTTAGCTTTTCTACAATAAAAATCCGCAATATATCTTCCAATCGCATACTGCCGATGAAAGCGAAATGGATATTTTCAAAGATAATACCCCCATAATATCTTCTCTTCCCGTGTCATCGCCTTACGAAAACGACGGGCATGTTCTTTAGATCTTATTGTCCTGTAAATGCACTTATACACAACCAATCATTCCCTATCCCCTTAACTATCCATTCCTGCAGAACAGAATATCCCTAAAGATGCGCTGATGCACAAAGTTTATCAAACATACACATGCTTTCCTATGCTCCAACATAGTGAAATCAACTATCCACCATTCGCTGAAGCGAATAGTCCCCCTTTCTCTCCAGAAAGGAGCTTCGTTTTAGCAATCTTCCCCTTAGTTATCTTTTGCATTCTTATCTTTATAGAAGAGAATATTCCGCTTCCCCCTTGTAAAACAATGTGTTTTACACCGTCTCAAGAATCCAACCTGAATTCTTGCTGACCTATGAGCCCTAGCTCATACCGACCCAAGAATTGCAAGGCAACTCTTGCCGACCATGAGCTCCGCTCATTCATCTCATCTCTATTATTTTCCCTCTGCCTACGCTGTCAGTGGAGGTGATGATGGTCTGTACATCATGCTCCTCCACATAGGAAATCAGGGCCTGCCGGCGGGATGCGTCGAGTTCGCCCATTACGTCATCCAGGAGCAGCACCGGATTTTCCCCTGTTTCCTTTCGGATGAACTGAATTTCTGAAAGTTTCAGCGCCAGTACGGCGGTGCGCTGCTGTCCCTGAGAGCCGTAGGCTGACAATTCTCTTCCGTTTAAAAGGAATACCAGGTCATCCCGATGCGGTCCAATAGATGTGCGCATGAGCCGGGTATCTTCCTCCCGATTTTCTGCCAGTTTCCGGATAAACCAGTCTTCCGACAGAACCGGATCCCCTTCATTTCCTGCCTGTCTGTACTTTATGGTCAGGGTTTCCCTGCCTCCGGTAAGCCGGCGGGTCATTTCTGAGGCTGCAGCATTCATCTTTTCCAGGGCTTCCATGCGTTTTTTCAGCACATACGCTGATCCGCGGGCAATTTGCATGTCCCACATATCCACCTGAGGTTTACGGCCGTTAAAACGGGCATTTCTGAATTCTGCATTCCGCTGCGCCACCGCCCGGTGCACCCTGGATACTTCTTCTACGTACCTTGGATTAACCTGAGACAGTTCCATATCGATGAACCGTCGCCTTTCCCTGGGCATGCCCTTCACCAGTTTCATCTCATCGGGAGTGAACAGCACCGTACGGAACAGCCCCAGCAGGTCTTTTCTCCGCACCGGGTTGTCATTGAAGAACAGCTTCTTTCCCCCTTTGCGGAACAGACGCACTTTGATGGTATTTTCCACCCCGCCGGAGACATAGGAAAGGATGACCGTCCCTTCCTCATGGGAAAGTCCGATCATCTCCTGATCCTGATTGGTGCGCAGTGACCGACCGATGGATGCCAGGAAGAACGCTTCCAGCACATTGGTCTTCCCGGAACCATTAGGCCCGGTAAATACCGTAAGCCCCTCTCCGGGCACAAAGGTCCTGTCTTCCACATTGCGAAACTGTATGAGGCGGCACGATAAGGCCTTCATCAGTCCTCCCCGAGAATCTGAATATCCTCTCCGGAGAGACGGAGAGTGTCGCCCGGTCTGATTTTCTTTCTCTTTTCATGCACAGGAGTGCCGTTCAGAGTCACTTCATTTTCTGCAAGGAAGGAACCAATCTGTCCGCCTGAGGAAATGACATCATATTTCTTCAGCAGCTGGTCAAGCTGAATGTATTCTCCTCGTATAGTCCACTGTTTCATATTATTGTCTGCCTCTCATTGGGGTAACTACATAAATATAACTCTTATCTTCTTCCTGCTCTATCAGCATCGGTCCGTTGGACAGCAGGTGGAACGTAATGGTTTCGCCTGTGGAATGCTTTAATATATCTTCTATATAAGAACAGTTAAATACAATGTTCAGCGGCAGCCGTCCGGATACTTCCGCCGGAATGGATACAGAGGAAGCCCCTACATCGGCATCTTCTGCAGAAATGATAGCCCCTTCTTCAGAGAACTGGAAGTTCACTGTGTTGTAATTGATATCCCTGGAAATCGGGCTTACCATGCGGATGGCGTTGGACAGTTCCTTCAGATTGAACTTGGCATCCACATCGGAGCGGGTCGGCACTACTCTGTGTACATCCGGATATTCACCGCTGATGAGATTGGTAATGAAATACGTGTCTCCGAAAGTGAAGGCTGCATGGCTCTTTGCCCAGGAAACTTCTACCTGTGCCCCTTCTTCGTCCGGAAGCAGACGGCATACATCATTTAAAATGCCGGACGGCACAATGAAACGACCTGTGCTGGTTGCTTCTTCCGGAAGAGTGATTTCCCGGATAGCCAGACGATGGGTGTTGGTGGCAGACATGGAAAATACGCTGCCCTTGATTTCAAAGAGAATACCGTTGAACACCGGATTATTCTTTTCCATGGCTGCTGCGTAAGCAATGAGACCATTGAGCTTCTGCAGATCTTCGCAGGCCATATGACATACATTGACACGTTCCATTTCCTCTACCTGCGGGAAGTCATCATAAGACATAGTCGGGAACCGGTAATGTGCGCTTCCTGCACGGAAATGACATAAGCTGGCAGCATCGTCTGTTTCCAGTATGACTTCTTCTCCTGGAAGGAGCTTGATCATACCCGGCATTTGTGGTGCTGCTACCACTACATCGCCTGGTTCCAGAATTTCTGCTTCACAGCTGGTTTTGATACCAATTGTATAATCATTGGCTTCAAAAGAAACGCGACCTTCTGCAGCACGAATCAGAATGCCGTTGTTTGTATTGGAAGTTATTTTTGTCTGTGCTGCACGCTGAACAGTGTCCAGAGCGTGGCTCAGTATGGATTTGTTGAATCTGACCTTCATGGGCTCTCCTTTTCTAATGATGGATATGATAAAAATAGCAGTAATAGCAGTAAGGGGTTGTGAATAAGTGAATAAGTCGGTGGATAACCTGATTTTATCGATATCCGCGGATGTTGAAAAAAATGTGAATAGTGGATTGTGGTTTTTCACGCAATTCACCGTTTTCGCGGGTTTTCAGATAATCACAGGTTGTTCGCATCGCTATCCATAGGGTTGTCCCCATATGCCGTTAAAAATCTGAAAAAATATAGAGCTGGTGCGGGTTTTCCACGTTACCGGCTGGCGAGGATTTTTTTTATCTTCTGGTAATCCTCTGCAATTCCCGGTTTGGATTTTAAATCCTTTTCTACACGGTTGCATGCATACATAACCGTAGTGTGGTCTTTCCGTTTGAAATAATCCCGGATGTTCGGATAGGATTCGTTCAGTTCCTGACGGCAGAAATACATGGCCATCTGCCGCGCCGCCACAATCTTCTTCGGGCGGCCCGGGGACAGGACGCTGGCCTTGGACACTCCGTAGTATTCGCATACTACATCGGTGATAAACTCCATGGTCAGTTCCTTCTTCGCATCCGGAGGAATGACATCCTTCAGCGCGGTTCTTGCCATATTCAGCGTAATTTTCTGCTGAGTGAACTGGGCATAGGAAACCAGCTTATTATAAGCGCCGTTCAGTTCACGCACGTTGGTGTGAATGTGGCCGGCAATATAATTGATAACATCTTCCGGAAGGACGATGTGGTCGTGTTCTGCTTTCTTCAGCAGGATGACCGAGCACATTTCATAATCCGGAGGTTCGATAGGAGCAATGAGACCACTGGAAAAACGAGTCTTGATGCGGTCTTCCAGCTTTTCAATATCCTGCGGCGTGCGGTCGCTGGTGAGAATGATGTGCTTTTTGTTGTCGAACAGCACATTGAATGTATTGAAGACTTCCGTCTGGGATGAGTTCTTTCCGGAAAACAGCTGAACATCGTCCATGAGGAAATAGTCGACACTGCGGTATCTTTTTCTGAACTTATCCATGGATGAAGTTTCAATGGATTTGATTAAATCATTGAGGAATGTTTCACTGGTGACAAACCGTATATTCAGTTTCGGCGCGTGATCATGAATATAGTTGCAGATGGCGTGGAGCAGATGCGTCTTGCCCAGACCGGATGGCCCGTAAATGAAAAGCGGGTTTGTACGGCTGTCCGTATTGCCGGAAAGTGCAGCCTCCGCTACCGATTTAGCGGCCTTGAATGCCAGTTCGTTGCTCGGCCCGTGGATAAATGTGTCAAACGTAAACTGACGGTTGATATTTACCTGGTCCTCAAACTGTTCGGTCACCTCTTCCCGCTCGCCAGCCGGTTCAAACAGATTGCCTGGATGCATGGGTTCTTTGCCCTGTTCACGGATTTTATCCTGAATATTTGGCAGATCGGCATGCTGGAATTCACCGCGGGAAACCTTGTCCAGAAAATCCGGAGTCGGAGCCGATGGTGTTTCCGGGAAAGGAGCCGGAGGCGTCTGAGAAACCGGGGCCTGCGTCTGCGGAGCCGGAGCTACCGGAGGCATAGCCGGCTGCGGAAACGATTCTGGAAGAGGAGCCGGTGTTGACGGAGCGACTGAAGCCGGAGTTTCCTGCCCCTGCACTATCACCTCCAGACGGATAGGCGATCCCACCAGCGAAGAAATGATTTCTGCCAGCTTCTTCTCATAAATCGCCTTGAACCATCCTAAAATCCAGGATGGGCCGGAACCGGTAAGCATAATGGAAAACACACCATTTTCAAATGAACGGGGAAAAACACCCTGCATAATTACTTCGTAATACTGGGGATCACTTTTCTGTACCTCGCCCAGTACTTTTGACCATAAAGAGAAAATATCCATACGCAAAATCCCTGCCTGTGAATGTGTGAAAAACATGAAGTGAAAAAGTTCATAACTCTGTGGATAAATGTGAATATCTTTTCAAAAATCCGCGCCGCATCTATCGTTTCTTCATGTGAAAAAGTGGAATAACTCTGTGAATAACTTTATTTTAGCAGAAAAAGACAGGTTTGAAAAATGAGTTTCTCTGGGAATGAACAATTGTCGCGCCTAAAGGTGCAGGAAATAAGGAGCTATAGAGCACATACCACGTTTTCCCAGCGATGTGGATAGATGATTGAAACCCAAGGGCTGTACGAATTCCGTCCAGATTCGCAGGTCGCAATGAGCATCAGCTCATCTTCCTATGTGAACCAAGGGGGAAAAAAGGGAATATGTTCTAATTCTTCCGCTTTACAAAAAGGTAAAAATGCAAAAGCAAAGAAAAGGAAAAGTCACCAAACGAAGCTCCTTTCTGGAATGAAGAGAAACCTGCTAACAAAAATCAAGTGCTTTTTATCGTTAGGAGAAATTATCGTT
>OLFS01001914.1_pt1 | contig 14682 bp, 16 predicted proteins | sample 1605491 | NCBI WGS metagenome assembly OLFS01 (sample SAMEA3888921, study PRJEB22519) | human gut metagenome | biome: human gut; feature: human-associated habitat; material: faeces | place: Denmark | collected 2011 | reverse complement strand
TGCCATTTTCTTTTCCTCCCGCCGTGATATATTTATATTTTATAAATTTCTCAGACATGGTATCAGATACCGCTGCCTCATAATTATTGTCCATATATGATTTTCTCCTATTTCCTGAATCACTTATGTCTTTTCCTTTTATATGTATAAACCATAATCAGTGCACCTGATGCCAGGAAAAAAATCCCCATCCCAAGCAGCTCGATAGCAGAGTTTTTATAATCCTCTCTGAGTATCTCAACATACAGTGAATCGCTCTCTCCGTCCATTTTTCTCACTTTACCGATTATCGGTTCATGGCTGGACGTTATCTTTTCAATCTGTTGGACAAAATTATGATGGATTCCGAGGGTAACTGATTCCCCTCCAAGGGTTCCTTCGTAGAAGTGCATATTTTCCGTTCCATCTGAATACCTGGATACTTTCCCTGTGTCATTGAGAGGCGTATCAAATGTTACGATCTCTCCCTCAGTCAATTGCCAGGCCGATGAGACCGGAACCGGCTCTTTAAAATCCAGCCATATTTTGGATGCGAATAAATAGATAAAAATAAAAATACCCAGGCCGCCGTACTTCACTAATAGAATGATACCCTTTATCATTTTTCTTGCACTCATACAACATTCCTCCCGAATCATTCCTTTCTTAGAAGTTCCATCAGCCCATTCTCCCTGGCTTTAATTTCCCGATGCTCCTTTATCATTTTGTTTCTTCAAACGGCAAATTTTAATTTTTTTGTTCCGTGATTTTAAAAATGCCATCAGCTCGTCTAATTCTTCCAAACTCAGCTCGTTTTTGAAAATCGGAACAAACTGATTGCGTTTCGTCTGTAAAGCCAAAATATGTTCTGTTTCAAAAGCCCGTTTCAAAAAGGCATACTTGAATTTTCCTTCCCCATGGTTGGTTTGATTTATCACTGCCAGTCCTTCTTCATCAAACCAGCTGGTATATTGATAGCCCATTACCCCATTGAAGTCCTGCATATCGCGCAGATTCCTTTTTACTGTTATCCAGCGGAACAGGACGTACTGCCATAATACAAAAAACAAACCGGCAGAAAAGAAAACCGCCGCAGGTGCAGGGTATCTTGCCGCACTGAGGACGAGACTGACTATGAAACAAATAATTGCTGCTCTTTTTTCTAATTTAGGAATTCCCCATTTAGCGACCTCTCTCAGTATCGGTTCATCAAGAACTCCTGTTGTTTTAAATAACTCCATATGATGATTCCTGCTCCTTTCTTCCATTCATACGCTCTGCAAACTCCTGCTTTTCCATCTCATGTTGAACAGTCCTTCGGACGTATCTCCAGGCGGCGCAGAGCATCTTCAAACCGTCTGAAGTTCTCCTCCTGCCCTGCATACTGATTCGCTGCCAGCATCTTTAGGCATTGAATCCTTAATCGATCCCCATTCACACACTATCTCAAAGATACACCAATCTGAAAAACGAACTTCCTTTTTTACATGCCTGACATCAAGCGAATACCGTTCTGTCCACGCTGTCTCTTCCATTGACGGCCGTTTTAAGACGGCAATGAATAGATCACTTCCGCTAAGTCCCACAAAACTGGGCCTTTTTTCCACCTTCTGCCCGTTTTCCCACGTCTGTCTGTGATGCCATAAAAACAAAGCTCCAATTCTTCTCCCGCCTTCAATAAGCCCGACAGAGCAGCCATCATCTGTTCTTCATTTTCTCTTTGGAACTCCTGGTAATTTCCATCCTCCAAAACCTCTAAAAATGAAAAATCCTCACTCCCGGTCAGACCTTCGGGCCATTTTTCCTGCAGTTCTTTTCTACATTCAAGAGCCTTGCTGCGCTGCCCTAAGTTTAAATAGCACAGAAGCATCTGGGCAACGGCCGCCTCCTGCCCCGTATTCTTTTTCCGAAAAGGCCAGCACCAGCGCCGGCATACTTCTGCCCAGGCATGACGCTCATAAAACGCATAGCTCTTCCTGAAATACAGGATTGCTTCATCATAGTTTCATTTTCGGCTCTTTCTCCTGCCTTTTCTTTCATATCTGTTCAACCACCCCTCAAGCAATACGGGGAGGGCAAAGAAGAACAAGAACACCGCCAGTAACCCCAGTTCAAACATGCCAGGTTTAACAGGCAGATAGATTATACTGATAAAGCAAAAAACAATATAGATTACATTCTTAACAGTGTTAATCAACATAAGAGTCCCCCTCATGCCACCCCCACACAGCTTTGCGCTGTTGATTCCTGATAGTCAGACCGTGATGTGCTTCATGAAAACCATAAAATCCCCGAATACTTCTGAAAACTCCCACTTGCCCATACCATGCAGCGCAAAGTAGACGGGCGATTTTTCCAGTGTAAGATCAATACAAAAAGGATCGGATTCCCTGTCCGCAATCACAAGATAGTCTTTATTCCAACTGGCAATACTCTTTTTTTCAACCGGATTATAGCTGTAGCCCCTCTGATAATAAATGAGATTTTGGGCTCCATATACGGTAACAGGCCCATGATATCCTCTCAGCTTAAAATCCGCTCTAAGAGGCGAAGCCTTTGAAAGGAAATCCCTGTAATCTTCTGGCAAATACCAATTCTGGCTAATCTGCTCCAAGTCGGTCAGTTTCGCTTTGACCAACCAGTTTGTGGGACAAGCCAGATTTTGTTCCTTCTCCCGTTTCAGTTTCAGCTTTTTTTCAATTTTTGCATCTACCTCTTCTGCAGCTGTTTCCGGGAAATCCAGGCAAACATGGCGGACTGGCTCCGCATATCCGTTCCCGCAGGGAAATCCCTGTTCTGCCCAGTTTCGTATCGCCTCATAATCGATATCACTCTCTTTCCATAATCCGGGATCCAAAGATTTGCCCTGTTCAAACGAATTATTGGTTGCCTTTGACAGCTGCAAAATAATATTTGCTTTACACTCCAGAGGAAAGTCATCATGAAATATAAATGGAGTCAACGCATCACAGGCCGCTTTACCAACTGCTTTGACGTATCCCCTGATTGCCCAGTACACCTTGCTGCTGTCCCCAGACTGGATACAGGACATAAAAAATCACAGTATTGAATGTCCCCCTGCTTCATCAGCGCTGCAACTCTCTCCACCGCAAAACCACGGTGAAATTCAACCAGTCCTTTATCACCATACCGCATAAGAGCTCCCATGATTTTTTCCCGGTTCTCTTCATTGATTCTCTTCGCAATATAAGAAATTGCATTGTACACAGCAACGCCGTCTGTTATCTGTTCCAGCTTTTTTATCTTCTTGTCTATTAAATCCATGTCTACTCCCAACTTCCCCGTTTCATTTTTCTGTTTTCATCCTGTATGTATAGAGCATCGTCAAGACTCCTGATACCAGAAAAAAAGCTGCCATGCCAAACAAATGTATAGCACAGTTTTTATAATCTTCCCGGAGAACTTCAACATACATGGACTTATTTCTGTCATCCGTCTTTCTCACTTTACCGATTACTTTAAAATGGTTAACAGACATCAATTTGATTTGCCAGATAACATCTTGAGGAATTGCCAGGGTTACCGGATCGCTTCCAATTGTTCCTTCGTAACAGTACAATTCTGCCTGCCCATCCCAATCCCCCGATATCTCTTTGTCACCACGAAGAATTGTATAAAATGTAACAATTTCTCCTTCGCTTAACTCCTCTGCTGATTCAACCGGAACCGGTTTTTTTAGGTCCTGCCATGTTTTAGATACAATAAAATAGACGAAAATCAGAATCCCCAAGCCGCCGAACGTCAAGAATACAAATACATTTTTTATGATTTTGCCTATACACATATATCTTTTCTCCCACACCATATACAAAAAGCACCGCCTTCCTTAGGCAATTTTTACCGTAATGCAGGTTCTTTCATAAAGCATAGCAAAAAAGCAAGCATACAGTGCCTCATGCTTACATGCATACTAAAAGTACAAATAAACCACCCGGAAGAACTATCCCGGATGGCCGATTGTATTTCATCACAAGTTTTCTTCTTTCCGACAGAATTTCATATGGTAATTATACCGTCTGCCAGAAAAGTCCGCAGTTCTTTTCATTACATTTCCATATATGATTCATTACACCTCTTTCGTATTTCAGATTGTTTGGTATGTTCAGCTTTTTCAAACGATTCTCCTCTCATTACTCTACTGCTTCAATCGACTCAACAATATTCAGTCTGGCAATAGAGCGCAGAGGAACAGCCGTCGCAAGCAGGCAGGCAGCAATAGAAAATGCAGCGGCCTCTATGATGGAAAAATACGGGATAGCTACAAACTGTAAAGTGTCGGTTGTGGCGGCGCTTACAAAGACTGTGCAGATATAGCCTAATAGGCCACCAAGCACAGCAACGAAAATTCCATAATACGCCCCTTCCCACAGGAATGTTTTATACAGGCTTCTCGTACTCATGCCGATAGCCCGTTGCATACCGATCTCAGATACACGGGTATGAATATTGCTGTAAACAGTATTGATAATGTTCAGTACTCCAATCAACCCGATAAAGAGGATCAGTCCCCAGCACAGCATTTTGATCTGTCCAAAACTTTCCTCCAGTTGAGCGTCGCTCTGAAGATAGGAGAGCCAATGACTTCCCGGATTTTTGTCGCACCAGCGATTCAGCCATGTCTCAAATTGCTCGGTATCGGAGTTCTCTCTCAGAGTAGGATATACTTCAGAATACTGCGAATGCCCGGTCAGATTATCATAAGCAGTATCGCACACGATAATCTGCACACCGTTTATGAAGCCGCCGTTATTGATTGTGACAGGTTGATCGGCAACGCCAACCACTTGAAAATCTACACCGTTTACTGATAGGGTATCGCCAATTTCAAAGTTCGTACTTTCAACAGTCTGGCCTTCATAAGAAAAAGCTATCGGATTTTTGACAATGCAAGCAGAACCTGACAGCAAATCCTGAATATCCTGCTCACTTAAGTCTTTCACATAAGAGGTCAAACGCTCATCATTAAGCCCTGCAATTTGCATAGACTCCCAGGATTGCAAAGGGACATTCAATTCCAGAGGAAGCCTGCCGTCCTCGTCTTGCACATACACGGATAGTTTTGTTGTAGCGAGTGACGCCAATTGATCCTGCTCCCGAAGCTGGTTGACACTTTGAGGCGGAATCCCAACCGTTTCATTTGTAATCGCATAATCACCCAGGTGTATTTCCTTTACGCTGCTGCTGGTATCAAGGATCGCCGTAAAACTTTGCAGGGCTACAAAGACTGTGATACTCATAACCAAAGAAAGAATAGTGATTGCTGTTCTGCCACGCCCACGCATTAAGTTCAGTCGTGCATAATAGCTTTCAAAGTTTCGGATTTTCTTCTCTCTCCGTACACGGCGTTTAATTTTTGCAGACTGCCCGGACATAGCAACCGTTGGGGACACATGGGCTGCATACCGGGCCGCAGGATAAGCCGCCAGCATGGCGAACAGCAAAGTAATAACAACGCTTACAAGGAGAAATCCTCCATTTGATACACTTGTACCACTAATTGAGTTATGCAATTCTGCGGTGGTATCCGCCATGAACAAATCGGGATTGAGAACGCTTGTAGCAGCAATCAAAATTCCCTTTGCAGATAGCACACCTGACAGCAGGCCGATGGGAATGCCCACGCCGCAGAGAATGAGCAGTTCAAGAGAAACAAGACGATAAATTTGCTTTCTTTCACTGCCAATAGCCCGAAGCGTTCCATATTCTCTGATACGCTTTGTAACAGCGATTTTCAGGACATTATAGATCACCAGGCCAGCCGCAAGCAGAACGAGCGCACCGACCATCACGCAGGCAATCGTCATAAAGGAAAAGCCTGTATCTGTATCAGACGCACCACTCTCAGCATAGGAGACCCCAAGGGCATCCAGCAAGACCCAGTTGTATTGAATACTCCTGTCCTCCATATTGAGGGCCCGTGCCAAATCATCCACAATAGCCTTGAATTGCTTTGTGCTGCGGGTTTTGAAATCGGTGGAATAGAGCATATAGCGATCCGGCAAATACATGGAAGCCGTACCTGCGCCTGCTATGGCCTCCACACTTCCCGTTGCATAGCCAATATAATTACTTTCCAAAATACCGCAGACATCAAATGTTGCAGTGTATTTGTAGGACTCCTCCGTATCATACAGGAGAGAAATGCTCACGTCCAATGTGACCTGACCTCCTACTTGAATATCTTCGGGCAAATACTGCAGCACACTTTCAGGTAGTGCAATTTCGTTGGGAGCTGTTGGCAATCGGCCTGCTTTGACTTTGTTGATAGAGGGATAGGCGGCCAGAGCTCCATCCAGGTATTCCCGCAAAAACAGGGACAGTCCGCTATTTCCAAGTTTTGCAGAACCGAGATTGATTAGACTGCCCACATCTACCAGCCGGGGATCAGCCGATAGTTCTGAAGCCTGTTTTTTTGATAATTGATGAAATGTTGCATATCGGTCTCCGTTAAGGGATGACGCCTGCTCTACTCTCATTCCCTGTAAAATACCAAGGGACTGCCCGATGGCGGTGGTCATCACGCTGGACAGAATTACAGCAATCAAAACAAGAATGGCCGTTATCTTTTGTGCTTTTATCTCTTTGAGCGCCAGGGACAGATAGGATTTCATTTTGCCTGCACCTCCGAAAGTACCCCGTCAACAATGGTAAAACGGCGGTTGGCCATTTCAGCAATCCGTGGGTCATGGGTAATAACAACCAAGGTCTTTTTCAATTTTTTCTGAATGCCACACAGCATTTTCATCACTTCGCCACCGCTTTTGCTGTCCAGGTTGCCAGTCGGCTCGTCGGCAAAAATGATGTCGGGATTTGAAATCAGCGCACGGGCAATTGCCACACGCTGCTGTTGTCCCCCAGAAAGCTCATGCGGCAAATGAGACAGGCGGTTTTCTAAGCCCAGGAGAGCTGCAAGCTCCCGCAAATAACCTTCGTCTGCCTGCCGCTTATCCAAAAGCAACGGCATAATTATGTTTTCACGGGCGGTTAGTACCGGGAGCAGATTAAACTGCTGGAAAATGAAGCCGATCTTTTGACGGCGGAAAGCAGACAGCGTTTTGTCACTTCCGTTGTGAATATCGGTATCACCGTAGAGGACGCACCCTTTTGTCGGTCTGTCCAATCCGCTGATAATATGGAGCAAGGTGCTTTTCCCGCTCCCGGACGGCCCCATGATAGAAATAAAATCTCCCTCATGGATCGTCATACTTGCGTGATCGAGTGCGATGACTTTATTTTCATTCGCTCCGTAGATTTTTGAAATATCATTCATTTGAATATCCATAAAATACTCTCCTTATCGCTTTGATAAGGAGAGTATAAAAGGTAATTCTCAAGAATTCCTCAAGGTTTATTGATTTTTATTGTTGCCCGCACAAAAGCACCGTTGGAAGTATTTTCGATTTTTAAGGCTCCACCATGCTTTTGACAGAGCAGATTGCAGATATATAACCCCATACCAAAATGGTCTGTTCCATCATGTCCCTTTTGAAAAGGCTGGATGCCCTTCTGTATGAGAGCCGGAGGGAACCCATTTCCATCATCCAGAACAGACAATTCCAAGGTTTCATCGCTTACGGCACAGGTAAAGTGAATAACCTGCCGTGCAAATCGCAACGCATTGGAAACAAGGTTTTCTGCTATTTGGAGTAGTACAGACTGATCTATCACGAGCTCGTCTGTGGAGCCAGCAGCTTCAAACTCAATTTCTTTTCCGCTATCCAAGCCAACCAATTGAACCGTCTGTTTGAGTTCGGTAAGGAGAGTGTCCCAGCCAATCGTTTTAGCTCCGAGAGGGATTTGGTCTAACCGCTGAACGCCATTCATAATCTCTACATATTTTTCAATTCGCTGTGTATATCCTTCCATGCGCTGCAGATTTTCCGAAACCTGCTCCTGGCTTGCCATTCCACTTTTAATGCTCTGGTTTGCCAGTTTTACGGCACCTTTTAAGACAGTAACAGGATTTCTCAACTCATGGGAAAAAGCAGCGTTCAGCCGTCTGCGTTCCTCTGCCTGCCTCCACAGTTCTTTATGATTTGCAACCAAAGCCTGCCGCATAGTTTCAAACGCAACGCAGAGCTGGCCCAGTTCATCGGAAGTATCCGTTTCCACGGTGAAATCTAAATCATTGGCTATTATGCGGTTTGCTCCGTTTGTTAGAACTTCAACAGGCTTTTTCAACTTTAGATTATAGAACAATACCGCTGTTGAAAATGAGGAGCATATAAAAATCAAAACAGGTAAAGCAAATTGCATGACTTCCAAAGCCCTTGCCCAAAATATCGCTTGCCCGGATGGCTCCAGAGCAGTTGTCATGGAAGGTGCGCCGGTATAGATGACAATACCTTGCGGTGCAATCTGCGATCTGATTTCCAGACATACCCCAAAAGCCAATGCCGAAAGGACGATTGCTGCCAAAAGGTTAATAACGGTTAAGGTGAATAAGGCTTTTTTCAAACTCATTTGTTTTATCCGTTCCATTTATAGCCCATCCCCCAAACAGTGTCAATATAGCTGTGCATTGTCAGCATAGCAAATTTGCTCCGCACTTTACGAATATGCTCCATAATCGTATCGCTGTTTCCATCACCATCAATCCCCCAGACGATTTCGTAAATCCGTTCACGGTCAAAAACTTGCCCAGCATTGACAGACAGCAGCTCTACAATATCAAACTCTTTTTTAGATAAGACAACGGGAGCCCCATTGATCGTGACCTCTCGCTTCGTGTAGTCTATCGCCATATCTCCAAAAAAACGGAGCATAGAGTGTTCTTGCTTTCTGTTTTCTCGTCGCAAGTGTGCCGCAACTCTTGCCCCCAATTCATCGAGGTCAAACGGCTTTACAATATAGTCATCCGCCCCCACAGAGAAGCCTTTAATTTTGTCCGCTGTTTCAATCCGTGCAGTTAGAAACAGGATTGGACAAGTGATATGTTCCCGAATAGTCTGGCAGACTGTCAGCCCGTCAATATTGGGCATATTGATGTCCAGCAAAATAATGTCCGGCTGTCTTTGAATTTTTGTAAGAGCTTCAGTCCCACTATATGCCGTCATTACTTGATAGCCCGATAGTTGAAAATAATCTTTCATTACATCGACAACGCCTTTTTCGTCATCGACCAATAGTATCTTATTTGTCACTTGAAGATCACCCCCTTATCACACAGAATAGTATAGCGCATAAATCTCAAGATTTTCTCATACTATAATGTTGGTTTTTCAAAAATGTCAATCAATTGCTTGATCTGGAATTTGTATAATTACTCAAAAATCTCTTCACTTTCTAAGTTTCCATTTTCATGATAATCTTTCCAGCGCCCATTTTCTAAGCCTTCATTATACATCCCTGTTGACAATATGTTGCCGTTCTGATGATATTCTGTAAATAGCCCGTGCCGTATCCATTTAGTGCCGTCATCTGACATTTTTCTCGAATAACGAAATCGAATTTCACCTGTTTCATATCTGTTACTGGCTTCATTATCTCCCCATTAGATAATTTCTCTCACAGCAATCAGGAATACAGCAAAATTAACGGGTACCATATACCATATATCTTCATCGCGTCCAAATGAATTTAACCGTACTATTTTGCTGTTTTCTCGTATATTACTCCTAAAAAAATCCATATAGTTTATATAGATTGGATACTGTAACTCTAATTTTTCAATCACGTTCGGATTCTGTTTTGCCGGCTGATTCACATAATACTGAAACCGTTCAAAAGAGCTGTTGTACAAGTGCTGTAATTCATCACAAAACTGCGTTTTGGATAACACAGCATTCTCCTCCACAGGATAATCATAATATTGAAAATATTCTTCAAATTCTGTATTCTTCAAACATTCAAATTCCATTGCATCGCCATCACAGGAGTTTACTAAATCGATGAACAACAGAATCGCTGCATATTCCTCTATTTGATATTCCCTGCTGTCAGGCAGCTTAAAGCGGCTGAACCTAAAATCCACATACCAGCCATTTACTCCATAGAGTGTCACCAGTTCTGAAGAAATACAGTATCGATTTTTCCAACACTCCACTTTTTCAAAAAACAGACTCCACTTATCGGAATTACTTCGTCCGGCAAGGCCTGCCTTGTCCTCCAGAAACTTCAGCAGGTACTGGCTGAAATTATGGACAAAAAAACTTTTTCTCAGTTTCCCATACCATTCCATATTTTCTCCTGACTATCTATAGCTCTATATCGTATTATCCTCGAAATTTTCTACAAAAAGCATTTTCCCCTTATCTCATAATAGTAAAATTCTTATCCTGGCCCCTGGCATACGTTACAATTTTTTTCCATGCAGTCTTATCTTATTTTATCACATACATAGAGATGTTTATCAGAACTGCCATGAAACTATATTGATTATGTAACCAAAAGAGCGCTCACAAAAAACACAGGGCTGCCGAATTGTAACAGCAGCCCATTCTACCCCTCATTGATTTTTAAATAACGCATATACGCATCTACGAATTCCGCATATTTCGTCTTGGATAAAATTACACGCTTCCCATTAATCAGTGTGATCGTAGCCCTGTCATAGCTTTGGACCTTTCCAAGATTCACCAGGTACCCCCTGTGACAGCGAAAGAAAGAGTCCCCAAACAAGTTTTCCAACTCCGCCATCGTAGAATACACTTCAAATTGCTCGTGCTGTAGATTAATAACGGCCTTTCGCAGGTTACTCTCCACAAAGTAAATATCCCTGGGATAAATATGTAAATGGCGGGTTTTTGTGTGAAAAAAAACAGCCTCTTCTTTTTCCTTTTTTTCATACCTTTCTGCCGCACGTTTCAGTATCTTCTCAAATTTTTCTTCATCGAGAGGCTTTAATAAATAATGGAACGGAAATAAATCCAGCGCTTCAAATACATATTCATCATAAGCCGTAATAAAAATCACGGCCGGCGAGTTCGGCGTTTTTTTTGAAATTCTGTTTTGGAGCTGTTTGATTACGTTTAAGCCGTCCAGCCCCTCCATACGCACATCCATTAAAATGATTTCAAAACTTCCGGTGCTGCTTAAAAACTCCATACCGCCTCGATACTCTGTAACGACTGCTTCAGGCAGAACTTTCGTACACAAAGCCGAGAGATAGTTAAGCATATGAGGATCATCGTCACAAATACCAATCCGCAACATCATCATTCTCCTAATCCATTTGTTAAATTGTTATACCTTATCGCGCAGAGCGCGCCCATGCGTAGCATTCAGTTATGCGGGGCCCGAATGGGTATAATTTTACCATAATTCTAAACCAATTCAAAGAGAATGTCATGAAACGCCTATGGTAATGTAATGAAATAGAAGCAAGACCTACCAATAACTGTGATATATTTATTATGTCCGGCCTGACCTGACGGAACACACTCATACAAAACATTAAGCTGTGATTTGACCGGAAGCTTACATCATGCTTCATAATAAAAAATAGTATTGGGTTCAAATTGTTTTTCGACTTTATTAAAGGTGCGGCAATGCCGGGAACACCGGTGAATAGGGATTTTAAAGTTTATCCAGTTTGTATTTTTGATGTGTTTTCAAAGTATAAACTACCCAGAATCCCGCCCGGATTTTATAAAGACTTGAAACACGATATAATGATACGCAGAATAACTTGACAGATCCAACGAGTAAAAGGAAGAAGAGTGTTTCCTTTGGCGGAGAAGGCGTATTCGACAAATTTTGAGTTGTAGAAAGGGATTTTTATGGAAGAAACAAAAGTTGTATTCTTATCAGACGGGAAAAAAGTTATTTTAGAGGATGATGATGAAATTATTCTATCTTTAATTTCCAACGATACAGTAGAGAACAGATTCGAGATTTCTTATGCTTCTGGGGGTTATGGTGGAGGTTCACTGCAACTTTCCCCATCTAAGAAATACCTGATTTTTTCTTATTTCTCAGGTGAAAGTGAAGAAGCATTTGCCTTGCTTAAAATTGAGAATGAACAGATAAATCTTCTATATGATTCTGGATACTTCTATGGAGAGGAAGCTGATTATAGCTTCGTTAATGACGAAAAAATTTTAATTCAAACTTTTCGTACTGGCGCATGGTATAAGGGAAATACGAAAACAGATAAGAAGGGAGATATATACTATGAATTTGGTGAACTGAATCTGTTTGATATCGAAACTATTGAACTAAGCAGACATACTATTCATGTTTATCCTTTCAGATTAAAGTAAAATTCCATTTTGTAGGACTGATTTACCTATGCCCTCTTGATAAAAGGCACATTTCTTATTTTACTGTTTTCAATACTGGCAAGCAGGGCACAACGGTACACACCGTTGTGCGTTTGCCCATTTTCCGCTTTGCGAAAACGGTTCAAACCGCTTGTTGGGGGCTCCCCCAATCCCCCGGCAAGGGCCGCTTGCATTGCGAACGTTCCACAGGTGGAGCGGCCACGCGCCCTTACGTGCGCTAAATAAAGGGAGCTTTACCGGCTGGGAAAGGTTGTCCTCCTGGGTTAGAAGTGTCCGCAGGACACGCAACCGCCCCGTAAGAAGCGATGAAAGAACCGCCAGCAGTGGTCCTTTTCCGGGGGGTAAACTACGGACTCCAACAAGCATTTTACAAGAGTGGATATACTCCTGCAAAATGCTTGCCACTACTGTTTTGACAAATCCGAATTCCTGCCGCGCAAGAAAACCGCCCCGACATGGGAGAGGACAAACTCTCACGCTGAGGCGGTTGGGCGGAACGATAGGGCCTGCTTACGGGGATTCAGGTGAAATCGTATAACCCTCCCATTTTTGGTTCAGCGTCCGTAAAGCCCCATCTTTACAAGGCTTTTTTCGAGCCTAAAATGTGACGCGTTTCCTCTGTTGGCGCTTCTGCTCGGCGGCCTTTTTCCGTTTCTCCCATACCACCGGGGGCTGTACATGGTCTGGCTCAACGTCGGATAAAACGGCGCTCCTCAATCAGCGTAAGGCTTGTTGCATGATATCCTCCCTGTTTTTCGGTGGGCAAAATCCCGCCCTACCTTAGAAAAAACCTTGCGAGAAGTTTTAACACAGAATGGAACGACAGCCCTCCAAGTCCCATTCTATCAGGGGTTCCGTCCCTATCCCTTAAAGAGAAATGAGCGATTTCAAGCCGTTTTGCGGGCAAATATCAATAAAAAAATTAGCGTCATTGCATTTCGGCGGCGTGTGCTGCGAAAAGGTCAATCTAACAAATGCCCCCACCCGGGTAGATCAATTAAATGAGAGGAAAAAAGATATGTTTACATCTATTTTTCAGGAAACGATGGCAGAGGAAAACTGGACAAAATTTCAAAATACAGCGCTGAAAACCACAGCGCTTCTGTTTCCACTCGGCGTTATCGAGGAACATGGCCCACATCTCCCTCTTGGCTCCGACATCTACTGGAGCTATGCCATGTGCAGGCTGGTTCGGAAAAAACTGGCTGAAATGAATCGGGAGAGCGTGATTGCGCCACCTTACTATTGGGGAATCAATCACTGTACTGGCAGTTTTCCGGGTACCTTTTCCCTTCGGCCGGAAACATTTTCACAGGTCCTGTTTGAAATTTTTGAAAATATGAGCCGTTTTACATTCCGCGATATTTTTTGTTTTAACTATCATGGAGATGCCGCCCACGTACAGGCACTTATTGATGCGATAAAAAGGGCTAATTCCGAGCTGGGGCTGTCCTGCAAACTCGTTTTAAATTCCATGGATTTAGAACTGTATGGTTGGCAGGGGCATGAAGATTTTCTGCTGGTAGTAAATCCTGACTATCCAATGGAATGGTTTACAGAAACGGAGCCGACGGAGTCTGGTCTGTTAGATATTCATGCTGGAGCGTTTGAAACAGCGGTTTTGAATTATTTTTATCCCCAGCTGGTGGATTTAGAGACCGCCGAAACGTTAAAGTCCACATCTCTGGATCAGGCAAAACTGCAAAAATGGCTTCAGGGAGGCGAGGAAATAAAAAATACCGTCCCCCTCGGCTATGCAGGAAATCCAGCCGGTTACAAGGATGTCAGCCACCATGTGGAAGATATGATCTGTTTACAGGTGAACGATATTGCAAAAAAAATTGACGAATTCATTTCAAAGAAGTGATAAGGAAAAGGAGAGAAAAACGATGTATCTGATTTTATTTTTATGTGTTCCACTCATATTAGCGCTTGTACTCATTAAGCTCACGGACAAGAAAACACAGCGGAAACATGCGATGCTAATTCAGTCAATCATTGAAGGTTCCGAGAGCGCGGTTCCGGAAACAGCGGGCTTTGAGATTGTTATGGCACAGGGGGCGAAAGACGCGGTCTCTACGGTGAAAGGTTATGACCGGATACAGTCCGGATATTCCCATATGCCCAATCTGATCGTCCGATACCGGGAGGATGAGATGTATATCATGGCTGTTCCCTGCCCGTCCATGACAAAGATGGAAGTAGATCCGGATTTTATCTTACATATCACGGCCAGCATGATGAAAGAAGTAAAACTTGGAGCGATGGGCAAAGTTGCTTTTTACTTTAAAGACAGCAGCCAGTTTTTTGTAATGACGGTAACTGATTTCGCCATCCCTCTTGCAACGCAGCCTGCAGAGCATAAGAACTTTAAGCCCTATATCAAAGAGTTTGCCAAAAAAGTGAATGGAAATAGACAGGAGTAGGATAAAGGTAATGTTACAAGATTATATATAAA
>OLFS01001912.1_pt1 | contig 14696 bp, 15 predicted proteins | sample 1605491 | NCBI WGS metagenome assembly OLFS01 (sample SAMEA3888921, study PRJEB22519) | human gut metagenome | biome: human gut; feature: human-associated habitat; material: faeces | place: Denmark | collected 2011 | reverse complement strand
ACGCTAAAGTAACAAAGTATTCACCTTATGTCCATACAGGTTTTGATTGAAATCAGTAAAGCAGGCACATTTTAACAACATCACAGAAATATCGTTTCAAACATGTAACTATGCACAAATGTTAAATTTACCACCCGCGAGGTAGTTTTAACCTTATTGAAACGAAGAAAAATCCTGGTTGAACCGATTCAGATGCATTTTTATGCATATTTTATGTATAGGTAATCACTTTATATCTTACAGAAGTGTTATCAGGGAATAAGAGGCGGGATAGACAACTGCTCTCTTTTTATTCAACTCGTCATCATCCATTCACAAAGCAGGTGCATTCCCTGCCACATACCATTATTCTGTTCCGGACAAAAGAGTTTCGGCGACATTTTAAAATTCATTGCTGTAAACATAATAATACAACAGACGGAATTGCAAACTTACACGCATCTCTGCGTAGGACAAATAATAATTACTCAAATTGCCCGGTCGCCGTCACGCGGCCGGGTACTGAAGGGTAAACCACTCACGAGGTTTCATGATGGACAGTCAGCAGCACGGCGAGCAGCTAAAGCGCGGCCTTAAGAACCGCCATATCCAGCTTATCGCGCTGGGCGGCGCGATAGGAACAGGCCTGTTCCTGGGAAGCGCCTCCGTAATTCAGTCCGCGGGCCCCGGTATTATTCTGGGTTATGCGATAGCCGGTTTTATTGCCTTCCTTATTATGCGTCAGTTGGGTGAAATGGTGGTTGAGGAGCCGGTCGCCGGTTCATTCAGTCACTTTGCCTACAAGTACTGGGGGAGTTTTGCGGGATTTGCATCGGGCTGGAACTATTGGGTGCTGTATGTGCTGGTTGCAATGGCGGAATTGACCGCCGTCGGCAAGTACATTCAGTTCTGGTGGCCGGAGATCCCCACCTGGGTTTCGGCAGCCGTTTTCTTTATTGCGATCAACGCCATCAACCTGACCAACGTAAAAGTGTTCGGTGAGATGGAGTTCTGGTTTGCGATCATCAAAGTCATCGCCGTGGTCGCGATGATCCTGTTCGGCGGCTGGCTGCTGTTCAGCGGCAACGGCGGCCCGCAGGCGACCGTGCGTAACCTGTGGGAACAGGGCGGCTTCCTGCCTCATGGCATGACCGGGCTGGTAATGATGATGGCGATCATCATGTTCTCTTTCGGCGGGCTCGAGCTGGTCGGTATCACCGCAGCTGAAGCCGATAACCCAGAGCAGAGCATTCCCAAAGCCACCAACCAGGTAATCTATCGTATTCTGATTTTCTATGTGGGTTCACTGGCCGTTCTGCTTTCCCTGCTGCCGTGGACGCGTGTCACCGCTGACACCAGCCCGTTTGTCCTAATCTTCCACGAGCTGGGCGATACCTTCGTGGCGAACGCGCTGAATATCGTGGTTCTGACGGCGGCACTGTCGGTATACAACAGTTGCGTTTACTGTAACAGCCGCATGCTGTTTGGTCTGGCGCAACAGGGTAACGCCCCGAAAATCCTGCTCACTATCGACAAACGCGGCGTGCCGGTGAATACCATCATCGTTTCGGCGCTGGTGACGGCGCTGTGCGTATTGATCAACTACATGGCGCCAGAATCCGCCTTCGGCCTGCTGATGGCGCTGGTGGTCTCCGCACTGGTGATCAACTGGGCGATGATCAGTCTGGCGCACATCAAATTCCGCCGAGCGAAGCAGCAACAGGGAGTGAAAACCCGCTTCCCGGCACTGTTCTACCCGCTGGGTAACTGGGTCTGTCTGGCCTTCATGGCGGCGGTGCTGGTAATTATGCTGATGACGCCGGGTATGGCGATTTCGGTTTACCTGATCCCGGTATGGCTGGTTGTTCTTGGCATCGGTTATCTGTGCAAACAGAAATCCGCGAAGACGGCGAAAGCCCATTAATTCCTTGAACCCTCACCCGTCATGGGTGAGGGTTGTTACCTGCCTCACACTTTCTCCCCAACAGCCATTTCGTCCATATCAGCGGCGCTATCCTGCAACGCAATTAAAGGCTTACAGACGAATAATTCTTTCCATCACCTTGATGGGGAGACATCTCAATGGATACAGGTAAGCTGTCGGTAAGAGAAAAGATTGGTTATGGCATGGGCGATGCCGGATGCAACATCATCTTTGGCGCTATCATGCTGTTTGTTAACTATTTTTATACGGATGTTTTTGGTCTCGCCCCGGCTCTGGTAGGGGTGTTATTACTGTCAGTACGCGTGATCGACGCCGTTACTGACCCCATTATGGGCGCTATTGCTGACCGAACCCAAAGCAAATATGGCCGTTTTCGTCCATGGTTATTGTGGATTGCCTTCCCTTACGCGCTGTTCAGCATTCTGATGTTCACCACCCCGGAGTGGACTTATAGCAGCAAGGTTATCTATGCGTTTGTCACATACTTCCTGCTGTCGATTACTTATACGGCGATCAACATTCCTTATTGCTCATTGGGCGGCGTGATCACCAACGATCCGAAAGAACGCGTGGCCTGCCAGTCTTACCGCTTTGTACTGGTCGGTATCGCGACGTTGCTGCTGTCGCTCACTCTACTGCCAATGGTCGACTGGTTTGGCGGCGACAACAAAGCGAAGGGCTATCAACTGGCGATGACCGTGCTGGCCATTATCGGCATGTGTATGTTCCTGTTCTGCTTTGCCACCGTTCGTGAACGTGTGCGCCCTGCCGTTCCCACGCACGATGACATGAAAAACGACTTCAAAGACGTGTGGAAGAACGATCAGTGGGTACGCATACTGCTGCTGACGCTGTGCAACGTCTGTCCGGGCTTTATCCGTATGGCGGCAACCATGTACTACGTCACCTGGGTCATGGGACAAAGCACCCATTTCGCCACGATCTTTATCAGTCTCGGCGTGGTCGGCATGATGATCGGTAGCGTGTTGGCGAAAGTGCTGACCGACCGCTGGTGCAAGCTAAAGGTTTTCTTCTGGACCAACATCGCGCTGGCCCTTTTCTCCTGCGCGTTTTACTTCTTCGATCCCAAAGCCACGATGATGATTGTCGTGCTCTACTTCCTGCTTAACATTTTGCACCAAATCCCGTCGCCGCTGCACTGGTCGCTGATGGCAGACGTTGACGACTACGGCGAATGGAAAACCGGCAAGCGCATTACCGGCATAAGCTTTTCCGGCAACCTGTTCTTCCTGAAACTCGGTCTGGCGATTGCCGGGGCGATGGTTGGCTTTCTGCTCTCGTGGTACGGCTACGATGCCGGGGCGAAAGCGCAAAGCGACTCCGCGATCAACGGCATCATGCTGCTCTTTACCGTGATTCCGGGAGTCGGCTACCTGATTACCGCCGGCGTGGTGCGTCTGTTGAAAGTCGACCGCGAACTGATGAAACAGATTCAGGACGATCTGGAAAAACGCCGCGCTAACTACCGCGAACTCAATGATTATCAGGAACTGAAAGCCACTGAAACCGTAAGGAAAGCCTGATGCAAAACTGGCCTAACCCGTTTATTGAACAACGCGCCGATCCGTTTATCCTGCTCGACGGCAGCGACTATTACTTTATTGCCTCAGTGCCAGAGTACGACCGACTGGAAATCCGGCGGGCGGATTCGCTGGAAGGATTACGTACAGCGTCACCCGTTGTCGTCTGGCGCAAACCCGAACACGGCCCGATGAGCGAGCTGATCTGGGCACCGGAAATTCATCACCTCGATGGTAGATGGGTCATCTACTTTGCCGCCGCGCCTACTCAGGCGCTCGACAAACTGGGCATGTTTCAGCATCGGATGTACGCGCTGGAGTGTACAGATCCCGATCCGCTCACCGGCAACTGGGTCGAAAAGGGTCAGGTGAAAACACCGTTTGATACCTTTGCACTCGATGCCACAACATTCCACCATCAGGGAAAACAGTGGTATCTGTGGGCGCAAAAATCCCCAGATATCGCCGGTAACTCCAACATTTATCTGGCGGAGTTGGAAAATCCCTGGACGATTAAAGGCCAGCCGGTGATGCTCAGCAAACCGGAGTACGACTGGGAGTGTCGGGGTTTTTGGGTCAACGAAGGTCCGGCAGTATTAACCCACGGTGACAGGCTGTTTATCAGCTACTCCGCCAGCGCCACGGATGAAAATTACTGCATGGGACTGTTATGGATTGATATTCACGCCGATCCGCTGAATCCGGCAAACTGGCATAAATCCCCGCGGCCGGTGTTTACCACCAGCAATGAAAATCGCCAGTATGGACCCGGGCACAACAGCTTTACCCAAACGCCGGAAGGCGATGACGTGCTGGTGTACCACGCGCGTAACTACACCGAAATTGAAGGCGATCCGCTCTACGATCCCAATCGGCATACCCGTCTGAAGCTGATTCACTGGGATGACCACGGAATGCCAGACTTCGGCATCCCGCCCGCAGATACGCTTTGACATCATTGCCCGGTAACACGCAACTTACCGGGCGTCCTGCCAGGACGTTAAATCAACGTGCCATAAATGGTGAGCACGGCGATCACCACCACTAAGGCAAACGACGTTTTCTTCGCCATGGAAACGGCCGCTTTTGGCGTTTCAACCTTATCGGTATGCGACTCACGCGCCAGCGAGAACTGCGCCAGGCGTGTTAACACCTGATATTGCGAAGTACGCAGATCCGCCAGAGAGGCAAACCACGCGGGCAACGCTTTTTCTCCATGACCGATCAGGGCATACACCACGCCCGCCAGACGCACCGGGATCCAGTCGAGAACATGAAGAATGGCATCGATGCCGGACTGTAAGCGCTCATGCGGCGTCTGGTAACGCGCCAGCCAGGACTGCCACGAACGCAGGAAGGCATAGCCCACCAGCAGTACCGGTCCACATGGACCACCGACGATCAGCCAGAACAGCGGTGCGATATAGAAACGGAAGTTAATCCACAGCAGCGCATTTTGCAGTTCACGCAAAAACTCACGCTCATTGCAATCCGGTGGAACGCCATGAATCAACGTCAGTTCGCTGGCCATCGCCGTTCGGGCATGCGCATCATCGCGCGACGCCGCGTTAAGGTAAGCGTGATAGTGCATCCGCACTTTGCCCGCGCCAATGCACAGCAACCCAATCAGGATCCACGCCACAATCGTTGGCACATTAAACAGCAGTCCATCGAGCGCTCGCAGCAACAGGAATGTGACCACCATTGCGATGATCATCATCCCGAGCGTACGCGCCATTGAGAAGCGTTTGACCCGGCGAAAAAAAGTTTCTAAACGGTGATCGAACTGCCAGTGTTCGCCCAGCTTAAACAGGCGCTCGACAAGCAGCACCAGTAATGTCGTAAATAGCGTCATGTCATCTCCTTATCTGACGAGGCGGTGACCAGGGCGCGAAACTTTGCCCAGTCAAAAGCCGGACCGGGATCGGTCTTACGCTCAGGCGCAATATCACAGTGTCCGGTTATGTTTTCGGCAACGGCCGGGTAAATCTTTATTAATGCACACGTGATGGCAGCCAGTTGTTGGTACTGGACATCGGTGTAGGCCAGCGTATCAGTCCCTTCCAGCTCAATACCAATCGAAAAATCATTGCAGCGTTCACGTCCATGATAATTCGACACGCCGGCATGCCATGCTCGCTTATCAAAAGGAACATACTGAACGATTTCGCCATCACGGCGAATCAGACAATGAGCGGAAACGCGAAGATGCGCGATTTCGGCAAAAAAGGGATGGGCATTGGGATCAATTGTTCCAGTGAATAGTGCGTCAATCCACGGACCGCCAAACTCGCCGGGCGGCAGGCTGATATTGTGCACCACCAGTAACGAAGGGACTTCATCATCCGGGCGGCAATCGTGGTGCGGAGAAGGAACGCGTCGCGCTTCCGCCAGCCAGCCCTTGTCTAACAACATGCTGAATCTCCTTTTGAGTGGTGCTTATAGCCGCTTCAGAGTAGCATGTTTCTACCTTATGATTCGTTAGCAATTTGGAGTTTTATCATGCCGCCTCGCCGCTATAACCCTGACTACCGACGTGACGCGCTGTTGGAACGTATTAACCTGGATATCCCAAACGTTGTCGCCCAGGCGCTACGCGAAGATTTAGGCGGTCAAGTGGATGCCAGCAACGATATTACGGCTCAACTTTTACCGGAGAACAGCCGTTCTCATGCCACGGTCATCACCCGTGAAGACGGCGTTTTTTGTGGCAAACGCTGGGTTGAAGAGGTCTTTATTCAACTGGCTGGCGACGATGTCAGCATCACCTGGCACGTCGAAGACGGCGACAGCATCAAGGCGAACCAACCGCTGTTTGAGCTGGACGGTCCCTCGCGCGTGTTACTGACCGGCGAGCGTACCGCGCTGAACTTCGTGCAGACCCTGTCAGGTGTCGCCAGCGAAGTGCGTAAGTACGTTGATATCCTGGAGGGCACAAAAACCCAACTGCTGGATACGCGTAAAACCCTGCCTGGGCTGCGTACCGCGCTGAAATATGCCGTACTCTGCGGTGGCGGCGCGAATCATCGCCTGGGGCTTTCGGATGCCTTCCTAATCAAAGAGAACCACATTATTGCGTCTGGTTCCGTGCGTCAGGCGGTGGAGAAAGCCTTCTGGCTGCATCCGGATGTGCCTGTAGAAGTCGAAGTTGAAAACCTCGATGAACTGGACGACGCGCTGAAAGCCGGTGCCGACATCATCATGCTGGATAACTTTGAAACGGAACAGATGCGTGAGGCGGTAAAACGGACCAACGGCCAGGCGCGCCTGGAAGTTTCCGGCAACGTGACCAACGAAACGCTGCGGGAATTTGCCGAAACTGGCGTCGATTTTATCTCCGTGGGTGCGCTAACCAAGCATCTCCGGGCGCTGGACCTGTCCATGCGCTTCGCTAACGCGTAATCATTATACGGCCTGATAACGCGCTGCTTATCGGGCCTGTTTATTCCTTTCAATCACTAAAATCCTCGTCGAGCCTCGCAATCTCATTGCTTGCGACTGCAAACCGATAACATTCCTCTGAACCCGCCTTCCTGATTCATTTTTTGCTGCTCGCCTGGCGTGCCGGCGTTTGCCAAAGTGACGTCCACTCACTCAAGGAGCGAACAATGGATAAACAACGCGGATTTACCCTTATTGAACTGATGGTGGTGATCGGCATTATTGCCATCCTCAGCGCCATCGGCATTCCGGCCTATCAGAACTATCTGCGCAAAGCGGCGCTAACGGATATGCTGCAAACCTTTGTCCCCTACCGCACTGCTGTAGAACTCTGCGCCCTGGAGCATGGTGGCACAGACACCTGCGACGCAAGCGTCAACGGGATTCCCTCTCCCACAACAACGCGCTATGTCTCAGGAATGAGCGTCGAAAATGGGGTGGTTTCGCTTACTGGCCAGGAAAGTCTGAACGGGCTTAGCGTCATCATGACCCCTGGGTGGGACAAAGCAGAAGGCATTACGGGCTGGACGCGTAACTGCAACATCCAGAATGACAGCGCGTTAAAACAGGCCTGCGAAGACGTCTTTCGCTTCGATAGCCATTAAGGAAGCGCCATGAACACGACGCAACTCAGCGCGCTGTGCCAACGCTACCAGGGGATATTACTTGATGCCAATAACGATGTGGTACACATTGCCGTCGAAGATGCCCCTTCTCATGAACTGCTGGACGCCCTGCATTTTGCCACGACTCGCCGCATTGAGATTGCCTGCTGGACGCGCCAGCAAATGGAGCAACACCAGCATCACGCCTCACCCGCGCTGCCGTCCGTGGTGCCTGAGAGCAGCGTCAGCGCGGCGGTTTTACTGGATAACACATTACAAAGCGCGCTGGCGAAACGGGCCTCAGATATCCACATAGAACCTGCAGAGCATCACGTCCGTCTCCGCTTTCGCGTGGACGGCGTGCTATATAGCTTACCCAATATCGCCAAAGAGACCGGTATCGCCCTGACAGCACGTTTGAAAGTGTTAAGCCATCTGGATATCGCGGAACACCGCTTGCCGCAGGACGGGCAATTTACCATTGAGTTGAACGGCGCTGCCGTCTCGTTTCGTATCGCCACCCTTCCCTGTCGTTATGGCGAAAAGGTAGTGCTACGGTTGCTGCATCAGGTAAATCAGGCACTGGATGCCTGCACGCTGGGTATGCACGACACGCAACTCTCTACCTTCCTCCATGCCCTGCAACAACCTCAGGGGCTGATCCTCGTCACTGGCCCCACGGGTAGCGGTAAAACGGTAACGCTTTATAGCGCGCTGCAAACGCGAAACGCACCGGAGGTTAATCTGTGCAGTGTTGAGGATCCGGTGGAGATTCCCCTCGACGGTATCAATCAGACGCAGATCCATCCCCGTGCCGGGCTGACCTTTCAGGGCGTCTTGCGGGCACTGCTACGCCAGGATCCGGATGTCATCATGGTAGGTGAGATCCGCGACGGCGAAACCGCAGAAATTGCTATTAAGGCCGCACAGACCGGGCATCTGGTGCTTTCCACGCTGCATACCAACTCAACCTGCGAAGCGCTGGTACGCTTACAGCAGATGGGGGTGGCGCGCTGGATGCTCTCTTCCGCGTTAACCTTAGTGGTCGCGCAACGGCTGGTCAGAAAACTGTGTCCGCACTGTCGACGGCTGAGTGACGATCCCCTTCGCTTACCGCCCGCATGGTACCCAACGCCGCTACCCCGCTGGCAGGCGGTTGGCTGCGAACACTGCTATCACGGCTTCTATGGTCGTGCAGCGTTGTTTGAATTACTTGCGATCACCGCTGAACTGCGTCATCAGATTGCCAACGACGCCTCAGCCGCAACGCTGGAAGCCCATGCAAAACAGGCAGGAATGAGCACGCTCTTTGAAAGCGGATGCCGCGCCGTCGATCAAGGGCTGACGACGTTTGAGGAACTGGTGCGCATTCTGGGTATGCCAGATGATCACTAAAAAGCTGTGGTACTGGCAGGGAATGAATCACGATGGCCTGCCCGGAGAGGGAATCCGTTGGGCGGAAAACCGACTCGTGTTGATGCAGGAACTTGAACAGCATCAGATAATACCTTTGCGCGTGAAATCCTTACGCGTAAAGCGTGCGCTCTGGCGCCATGACAAATCCACGGAAGTGATTCACCAGCTCGCTACGCTGCTAAAAGCGGGGCTAACGTTGTCTGAAGGGCTGGAATTGCTTGCCGGACAGCAACCAAGCAAGCAGTGGCAAGCCCTGTTAGGGAGCCTTGCAAACGAACTGGAACACGGTACGCCGCTCTCCAGCGCGCTGGCGCAGTGGCCTGACGTGTTTCCACCGCTGTATCAGGCGATGATACGCACCGGAGAGTTAACCGGGAAACTGGATGAATGCTGCTTTGAACTCGCCCGGCAGCAGAAGGCGCAAAAACAGTTAACCGATAAGGTCAAAAAAGCACTGCGCTACCCCATCATTATTTTAACGATGGCGGTCATGGTGGTGGTGGCGATGCTCCACTTTGTCCTGCCTGAATTTGCCGCCATTTACCGGACCTTTAACACGCCGCTACCTGCTCTCACTCAGGGGATCATCGCGTTTGCCGACTGGAGTCATCGCTGGAGTGGGCTGATTGTCCTGATGCTCGTCATGCTAATTGCAACCAACAGCCTGCTGAGCCGAAAGCCCGGCTGGCAAATGCTGCGCCAGAGAGGATTACTCCGCATGCCCGTGATGGGCCAGTTGATAAGGGGTCAGAAGCTCACACAAATTTTTACCATCCTCGCGCTAACGCAGACGGCGGGGATCGCATTTTTACCCGCGCTTGAGAGTGTGAAAGAGACGATTCAGTGCCCTTACTGGGCACTGCGCCTGGCCCAGGTACAGCACGATATCAGTACCGGTGTGCCCGTCTGGCAGGCACTCAAAAATGCGGAAGAATTTAGCCCATTATGTCTGCAACTGGTCAGGACCGGAGAAGCCTCTGGCTCGCTGGATATCATGTTGCGCAGCCTTGCCCGTCATCATGATGAACATACTCAGGCGATGGCTGACAACCTGGCGGCACTACTGGAACCCGCGCTGCTGGTGATTACAGGGCTTATCATCGGCACACTGGTCGTGGCGATGTATTTACCGATTTTCCATCTGGGCGATGCGATGAGTGGCGTGGGATAACGAAGGAAGTCGACAGCAGAACTGGCGCTCAATGCAGCGCCAGTTCCTGAGGAGGGTTACAGGCTATTGAAAACGCGGTTTTCTTGTTCCTGAACCCGGATAAACGTCGTACGTTTGGTCAGCTCTTTCAAACGAGAGGCACCGACGTAGGTACAGGCTGAACGCAGGCCGCCGAGAATATCACGCGCGGTGTTCTCCACCGGGCCACGCAGCGGCAGCTTGACGGTTTTCCCTTCCGCAGCGCGATACTGCGCAACGCCGCCGACATGACGGGTCATGGCGGATTCAGAGCTCATGCCGTAGAACAGCATGAATTTTTCGCCGTTTTCTTCAACGATTTTACCGCCACTCTCTTCGTGACCGGCCAGCATACCGCCAAGCATCACGAAATCAGCGCCGCCACCGAATGCTTTCGCCACATCACCAGGCATGGTACAACCGCCATCGCTGACAATCATTCCACCCAGACCGTGCGCCGCATCAGCACACTCGATCACCGCAGACAGTTGCGGATAACCAACACCGGTTTTCACACGCGTAGTGCAGACAGAGCCCGGACCAATACCGACTTTAACGATATCCGCGCCAGACAGAACCAGTTCCTCACACATTTCGCCCGTGACCACATTACCGGCGCAGATGGTTTTGGTCGGCCAGGCTTCACGCGCTTTCGACACGAACTGAACAAAGTGTTCGGAGTAGCCATTGGCAACATCGATGCAGACAAAGTTCAGTGCCGGATCCAACGCCAGAATCTGTTTGGTCTTCTCGAAATCCGCATCGGACGTACCGGTAGAGACCATGACGTGCTTGAGTACATCGGCTGATGCCGAGCTCACAAAAGCCGTCCAGTCTTCAACGGTGTAATGCTTATGAACGGCGGTCAGCACATCGAAAGAGGCAAGAGCCGTTGCCATCGCAAATGTCCCGACGGTATCCATGTTGGCAGCAATAATAGGTACGCCGGACCAGGTCTGACCTGAATGTTTAAAGGTGAATTGACGTTCCAGCTCAACATCGGAACGACTTTTAAGGGTAGAACGCTTAGGGCGGATAAGAACGTCTTTAAAACCTAACTTCAGATCTTCTTCAATACGCATGTGCGGATTCCTGGGGTTAAGGGCTATTAGTATGAGAGCGCAACTCCAGTGACGCTATCATACGCACTAATCAATGCCGCGCAAGACTGCGAAATTCTCTTTTTTTACGCTACAATCCCATAAATTTACCTGGCGAATAGCGGGCACGCCCAGAGTCATCATCGCCAGTGTACGTTCAACTTTCAACCAATTGATTATCATAATGAATTCCCGGGAACCGAGCTTATGAGGTATACAGTAGCCTTAACTGGCGGCATTGGCAGTGGTAAAAGCACCGTTGCGAATGCCTTTGCTGACCTCGGAATTCAGATAATTGACGCCGATATTATTGCCCGCCAGGTGGTCGAACCGGGCAAGCCTGCGCTGGATGCGATTGCGGCACATTTTGGCCCTGAACTGATTGCCGCAGACGGCACGCTGCATCGTCGACTGCTTCGCGAACGGATTTTTGCTGATCCGCAAGAGAAGGCCTGGCTCGGTGCCTTGCTTCATCCGCTCATCCAGCAGGAGACCCAACGTCAGTTGCAACAGGCGACGTCTGCATATGTGCTGTGGGTGGTGCCATTACTGGTTGAAAACGGCCTTTATCGCCAGGCCAATCGCGTGCTCGTGGTGGATGTCACCCCCGAGACGCAGCTTGCCCGGACCATGCAGCGCGATGACGTTACGCGCGCACACGTTGAACAGATTCTCGCTGCTCAGGCGACGCGTGAAGCACGCCTTGCCGTGGCAGACGATGTTATTGATAATAATGGCGCACCAGATTCCATCATGTCGGATGTCGCCCGCCTGCACGCACGTTATCTCCAGCTTGCGTCGCAGTTTGTCTCACAGGAAAAACCGTAATGCACACCCAGGTCCTTTTTGAACACCCTCTCAATGAGAAGATGCGCACGTGGTTGCGCATTGAGTTTTTGGTTCAACAACTCTCTGCACGCTTACCGATTGCAGAGAGTTCAGATGCTCTGCATTTCTTTCGCAATGCCGGAGATTTGTTGGACGTATTCGAACGTGGTGAAGTGCGTACAGAATTACTGAAAGAGCTTGAGCGCCAGCAGCGTAAACTTCAGGCATGGACAGAAGTCCCGGGCGTCGACCAGAGCCGTATTGATGCTCTGCGCCAGCAGTTAAAAACGGCCGGCAGTATTTTGATTTCCGCGCCGCGCATGGGACAATTTTTACGTGAGGATCGGCTGATTGCCCTGGTCCGCCAGCGTCTGAGTATTCCCGGCGGTTGTTGCAGCTTTGATTTACCGACGCTGCATATCTGGCTGCATATGCCACAGGCACAGCGCGATGCGCAGGTCGATAGCTGGCTTGCCAGCCTGCACCCGCTGACTCAGGCGCTGACTCTGATCCTTGATTTAATTCGTAACTCGGCACCGTTTCGTAAACAAACCAGCCTGAACGGCTTTTATCAGGACAACGGGGAAGACGCAGACTTACTGCGCCTGCAGTTGCCGTTGGGTTTACAGCTTTATCCGCAAATTTCCGGCCACAAGAGCCGTTTTGCGATCCGTTTTATGCCGCTCGATAGCGACAATGGCGTGGTGCCTGAGCGCCTCGATTTCGAACTGGCCTGCTGTTAAGGAGTTAAGATGTCTGAGACGATCACCGTAAATTGCCCCACCTGTGGCAAAACGGTTGTATGGGGTGAAGTCAGTCCATTCCGTCCGTTTTGTTCCAAACGTTGTCAGTTGATCGATTTAGGTGAATGGGCCGCTGAAGAGAAACGCATTGCCAGCAGCAGCGATCTTTCCGACAGCGACGACTGGAGCGAAACGAAAGAGTAAACAGAGACGGTCTGGGGGATCATACGCCCCACCGCGCGTTACCGGATGTCGGCGTCGCCTCATCCGGCCTACAGGTTTTGTTTTAACTTCGCAATCACGGGCGCATTCGCCGGAGGGAAATCCTCCGCCTGTAACATCCCGGCGGCAATCCATTTTCCAGGCTGCCCCTCTTTTCCCCACGGTTCACCTTTCCAGCTTTCCACCAGCCAGAACCACAGCGTGATATGCCTGTCCGGAAACTGATACTCCAGCTTCTCGAAAAGCGTGGCACCTACCGGCGTAATGCCCACCTCTTCCTGTAGCTCGCGGCTCAGCGCCTGCTCCGGCGTCTCTCCCGCCTCAATCTTTCCGCCTGGAAATTCCAGTTTATTCGCCATATGCGCGTCGGCCGCACGCTGGGTGATAAAGATTTCGTTATACGGATTACGAATAATCCCGACCGCGATGTTCAGTTTTTTCATATTGTCGTACCCATAAAAAAGGCGCAGTTTCCTGCGCCTTCAGACATCGTTATTATGCAGATCTTAGCTCAGACGGCCGTGGCACTGTTTGTATTTTTTACCAGAACCACACGGGCACGGATCGTTACGACCTACTTTACGCTCGCCCGTTTGTGCCGCCAGATCGGCCGCCGCAGCGCTGTCGTCGTCCTGATGGCTGAGCTGTTGCATCTGCGCTAAACGCTCCGCCTCTTCACGACGCTGCTGCTCCATGGCTTCAACTTCTTCCGGCATGCGAACCTGAACTTTGCTCAGCGTACTGATCACTTCGTATTTCAGTGATTCCAGCATAGAGGCAAACATCGAGAAGGATTCGCGCTTATATTCCTGCTTCGGATCTTTCTGCGCATAGCCACGCAGATGTATGCCCTGACGCAGGTAATCCATCGCCGCCAGGTGCTCTTTCCACAGGGAATCAAGCGTTTGCAGCATGACGCCTTTTTCGAAGTGACGCATCATCTCTGCGCCAACCACTTCTTCTTTGCGCTGATACACGTCGATGGCCTGCGCCAGAATACGCTCACGCAGTGTCTCTTCATGCAGTTCTGGTTCTTTATCCAGCCATTCTGCGATCGGCATCTCCAGATCGAAGTCATTTTTCAGGCGTTCCTGCAGACCCGGGATATCCCACATTTCTTCCAGAGACTGCGGCGGAATGTAAGCATCAATCGTGGCTTTGAACACGTCTTCACGAATGCTGTTGATAGTTTCACTAACGTCGCTTACATCCAACAGTTCGTTACGCTGGGTATAGATCGCACGACGCTGATCGTTGGCAACATCATCGTATTCCAGCAGTTGCTTACGAATATCGAAGTTGCGGCTTTCCACTTTACGCTGCGCGTTAGCAATCGCTTTGGTGACCCACGGGTGCTCAATGGCCTCGCCCGGTTTCATCCCCAGTTTACGCATCATGCCGGACACGCGGTCAGAGGCAAAAATACGCATCAACGCATCTTCCATTGACAGGTAGAAACGCGAAGAACCCGCATCACCCTGACGACCGGAACGACCACGCAACTGGTTATCGATACGGCGAGATTCATGACGCTCAGTACCGATGATGTGCAGACCACCGGACGCCAGCACCGCTTCGTGGCGAACCTGCCAGTCGGCTTTAATCTGTGCAATCTGTTCTGGCGTTGGGTTTTCCAGCGCGGCCACTTCAGCCTGCCAGCTACCGCCCAGCACAATATCGGTACCAC
>OLFS01001903.1_pt1 | contig 14750 bp, 10 predicted proteins | sample 1605491 | NCBI WGS metagenome assembly OLFS01 (sample SAMEA3888921, study PRJEB22519) | human gut metagenome | biome: human gut; feature: human-associated habitat; material: faeces | place: Denmark | collected 2011 | reverse complement strand
TCTACTCAACCGCCTTCTCGAGTCAAGCCTTATTTTCAAAGGCTTTTCGAGGTTACCGACGAGGTTGTTTGCGTTGCCGCTTGCCCTGTCGATGGAGGCGCATTATAGAGATCCAGCTCACATTGGCAAGGCTTTACCGCAATAAAATTGCAAAAAAGTGCAATTTATTAGTTATTCATATCAACACACAGTCTTTATACAGACTTATCCACAGGAGTGGGTGGAATGCGGGGTTTTGTCTCCGGATAAGCGCCTCACAAGGGAACAGGCACTCATCCATCATCGCAGCACCGTCGCATCTAACACGCAGCACCAACGGCCGCTTCTATATAAAGAGGCGTATATAGAAGCGCTTATCCCAATCTAGCCTCTTTGACCCAGCACGCTATCAGCTCGCTGGCAGGAAGATCCCTGCAACCCGATACATCCTGCCCAGCCCAGAGCGGAGAGAAGCCACTGTCCCCCGCCTTTTCGGCGGCGGCTCGCAGCGGTGCCAATGCGCCACTGGCATAAGGAAAGTGAGGGGCAAGATCCGAGAGAGGGCCCAGCTCACGCATCAGACGGTTGACGATACCTCGCGCCGGGCGGCCGCTGAACAGATTGGTCAGTGCCGTCTGCTGACCCTGCGGTGAGTGGAGGATGGCGCGATGCAGCGCCGAGGTGGTCGCTTCATCGCAACAGAGAAAGGCAGTGCCCATCTGCACAGCACTGGCCCCCATTGCCAACGCGTTGGCGATCCCCTTGCCATCGACGATACCGCCAGCGGCAATCAACGGCAGCTCGGTCACCGCGAGGATCTGCGCCAGCAAGGTCAAGGTGCCTTGCTGCAAGGCGAGATCATCAGAGAGGAAATGGCCGCGATGACCACCCGCCTCCAACCCCTGGACGATGATGGCATCGGCGCCGTGCTGGGCGAGCCATACGGCCTCCGCCACCGTGGTGGCGCTGGCAAAGACTCTGGCACCCGCCGCTTTCACCCGGGCAAGCAGCTCGGGAGCGGGCAGGCCGAAGTGAAAGCTGACCACTGCCGGTCTGAACTCGGCAACTATGGCGGCATACTCCTCATTGAAGGGAGCGCGGCTTGGCGCCGTCGTGACCGCTGGGGGCTGTACGCCAAACTCGGCATAGTAGGGAGCAAGGTGTTGCTGCCAGCTGGCCAGAGCAACAGGATCCGGCTCCCGTTGCTGATGGCAGAAGAAGTTGATGTTAAATGGCCCAAGACCACGTTGGGCAAGACGCGCCAGTTCGCCGCGCAGCTCAGCTGGCGTGAGCATGGCGGCAGGCAAGGAGCCCAAGCCGCCCGCACGGGTCACGGCCAGCGCCAGATAGCTGCCCTGCACACCGGCCATCGGTGCCTGAATAATGGGATAACGCATCCCCAGCTCGGCAAACAGGCTCATCCGTTCACCCCGAGCAGCATTGCCCGCTCTTGCGGGCCAAACCGGTTGTTGCCATCCATCTGTCAGACTCCTTTCTGATAACCGTGGTTACACATCAGGCCCGCAAGGGGCCCGATGAAGAGAGTGGAGGCTTAACGCACGCTGCGCAGCAGGAAATCCGGCTGACCACAGGAGCGACGCTCACGCTTTTGCATCTCGGCGGAGCAGGTGACCGCATCCGTCCCCTCTTTATTGACGCAGATGTAGATCTCCCGCAGGAAGCGGCCACCATCGGCGCAAGCCACCGTGATGCTGTCGGGGGCCAGCCACTCGTTGGCGCTCGCCAGATCGGCCTTGAGCTGGAAACTGGTTTTGCGCAGAGGCTCTTCCGGGGATTGATAAGCCGCCGGGATCTTCACCTTCTGGCGCAGATCGCTCGCCAGCTGATGGAAGGCCTGCTGGCTCAAACCGGAGCAGGTACCGTGCTTCTCCCACTCATGGCGATAGAGGAAACGGCTGGGGTAGAGGTCGGCAAACTCGCTCTCCATATTGGGATTGAGCCGTTCGCGGGTGCAGCTGCTGGGATAACCGCGATCGTACTGGGGCCAAAGACCATGCAGCACGAACCCCAGCTTGCGGGAACACTGGTCCCGATCCGCCGGTTTGACGGCGCAATGCTCGGGCGACCAGGAGAGCGCCATGGCGTAATAGTCAAACTCCCCCGCCTCCCCTTTGGCCTGCACGGCCGAGGAGAGCAATAAACCACCCGCCAACAGGGCAATCATCTTCTTCATCTTTATATGTCCATCTAACGCGACTCGGGATAACAGCCATGCTCCCATATTCTGGCGACCGGAAACAGCCATGCCGAAACGGCATACGACAAGGGTCAGACCAGTCAGGGGTTTCACCAGAGGGCGAGCAGGGGTAAGCTGACCGACCGGTAGGCTCCTCGTCCACCACCAGATAATCCCTCTTGGCAACCACAGGATGTAACATGATCCGCAAGAATCCCTCCGGCCATCTGCCTGTCATCGACGAATCCGCCTATATCGACAAGACCGCCATCATCTGCGGCAAGGTGATCATCAAAGAGAATGTCTTTGTCGGCCCCTATGCGGTGATCCGCGCCGACGAAGTGGATGCCAACGGCGAGATGGAACCCATCGTCATCGGCGCCAACTCCAATATTCAGGATGGAGTGGTGATCCACTCCAAATCCGGTGCCGCCGTCACCATCGGCGAGTACACCTCCATCGCCCACCGCTCCATCGTCCACGGGCCATGCGAAGTGGGAAACCGGGTCTTTATCGGCTTCAACAGCGTGCTGTTCAACTGCCATATCGGCGATGGTGCCGTGGTGCGTCACAACTCGGTGATCGATGGCTGCGATCTGCCGCCGGAGTTCTACGTCCCCTCCACCACCCGCATCAACCAGCAGAGCGATCTGACCCATATTCCGCGGGTTTCAGTGGATGCCGCCGAATTCTCCGAAGACGTGGCCCACACCAATATCGATCTGGTCAAAGGGTACAAGGCGCTCTCCAACGAGTTCTGATCCCTTTCTTTATTACCAGAGAACAAAACGGGCGCCGAGGCGCCCGTTTTTCATCTGACTATCTATGAAGGCTAGATGGCCCTGACGCAGATGGCTGCATGAGCCTCATCCGCCAGATCCCACAGCGGATCACCAGTGCTCAGGTCGAGCAACGGCAGCTCACCATCGTCATTGGCAGTCGCATCGCTGCTCCAGTAGCGGTTGTAGAGCGGCCACCCCTGCTGCTGTAGCAACTGATCCGTCGCGCCATCCTTGTTGTAGGCGGCAAACAGCACCTCCAGCTCGGCCCGGGTCGGCAGACGCCAGTCATCATGACCGCGCGCCACCAGCTGCTGGCAGTAATCCCGAGCCCGCGCCTGACCCATGGTCACATACTCCAGCGGGAAGGGATTGTAGTCGCCATCGCTGTCACTGCTCACACCGTCATAGGAGATGGACAGACGATCCGCCTCGTCCCTGGTCAGCTGGCAGACAAAGGCCAGCTTGCCCGCCACCAGCTCGGGTTGACGGCAGCCCCGGGCAAAATCGGGCTGGGCATCGACCACCTGCACCGTCACGGTCAACGTGTGACGAGCCGTGGTCGCCACCAATCGTGCCGTACCGACCGCCACACCACGCACCTCGCCCTGCAGACTCACGGTGGCGAACTCCGGCTGTTCACTGCGCCACTCAACAGGCCCATCGAGCGGGCCGAGAGAGCCATCGCTCAGTTGCCACTGCAGTTGTAGAGGGAGTAAGCGCCCCACTTCCAGCTGAGGCTGGGCAGGCAGCACAGCCAATCCGGTGATCACCGCCCCCACCGGAGTCGGGTCATCCACCTCACTCACCCCCAGCTCAGCAATAGTGGCCGGAGTGCGGCGCGGCTCGGCCGAGGCACTGCGCAAAAACTCGCCGATGGCATCCAGCTCGTCATTGCTGAGGCCAAGGGCATGCAGGTGATCGGAGGCTTTGGGGAAGAAGGGGTCATATTGATCCGCACCGGTCGGGAAGCCGACCCCGCTGCTCCACTTGGTCACGCCAAAGTTGTACATGGCTACCACCCCCTGCACCGAGCCGCCGATACGCTGAGCCAGGATCGGGAAGATGCCGTTGTGCATATAGGGGCCGGTAAAGGCGACGTCCCGCAAGCTGGGGGTCTTGAAGCGACCGATGTCTGCCTTGTTGCGGGTCTGCAGGAAGCGCCCGCGATCTTCCAGTTTGCCACGACCGTAATAGGTGAGCCCTACACTCTCGAACCCGTGCTGACTCAGCAGCGGGCCGGAGTGGCAGTTCATGCAGCGGCCATCGGTGCGGTAAAGATGCATCCCCCACAGCGCCTTGTCACTGAGCGCCTGACTATCCCCTTTGACGAAGCGCTCAAAATCGCTGTCGCGGCTGATGATGGTGCGCTCGAAGGTGGCGATCGCCTTGGCGATCCGCTCCAGAGTGATCCCCTGATCGCCAAAGGCGGTGGCAAAAGCAGCCTGATAGTCGGGGCTGGCCTGCAAGCGAGCCAGCAGCTCGTCATGACTCAGCGCCATTTCGATGGGATTCTGGATCGGGTGAAGCGACTGCTCCTCCAGCGTGGCGACCCGCCCGTCCCAGAACTGGGTCGAGCTGAAGGCACTGTTGAGGATGGAAGGAGCGTTGCGATTGCCCTTCTGGCCCTGATGACCGACCGAGACGCTCAGGCCGTCGCTCCACCCCTTTTGCGGATCGTGGCAACTGGCACAGCTGATATCCTGCCCCTTCGAGAGCTGCTTGTCGAAAAAGAGCTGCTGACCCAGCACCACCTTGGCCCGGCTATAGGGGTTGTCGGCCGGGAAGGGTACCGCCGGCAGCGGCCCCAGCTCCTGCCACTCCACCCCTTCATCCACCCGGGCGGCAGGCCATTGGGCTGGCGCGCCGCTGTATTGAGCGCGCAGGGCCGCCATGTCTGGCTTGCTGCTGTCGCGCACCACAGAGGGACGCACCGGATAGGGTGCCAGCGCATACCAGAGCAGACTCCCCTCTCCCTCATCCAGCCAGGTTCGAGTCGCAAGTTGATAGAGACGGGGTTGACCCACCCCATCCTGCAGCCAGATCTGGGCGGGCAGGCCAACAGCAAAGGTATTGGGATAGCGCCATGCTGACTTGTCACTGCTCAGCAGCCGTTCGAACTCGGTGAGGGTCGGCAGGCGCCAGTCGCTGCGGCCGCAAGCGGTCAGCCCCGCGGCCAGTTGTGGCTGGCTGGCAACCGCCAACGCACTGGTGTCACTGCCATAAAGCCAGTACTGGCTACCCTTGACCCCGCTGACCATGCGCACATCGTGCAGGCACTGCCAGGGGCCACGCACCACCAGCAGCCCCTGCTCATCGAGACGCAGCAGATCTGCCGTCTCCGGCTCGTCCGGCTGGCTCGGATTGGCGGGATAGAGCCGGGTGCGGGCGGACTGGATCTGGGCACTGTTGCTGCGCTGATACCAGCTCCGCGCCTGCTTGTCATCACGCAGGGCCAACAGCATCTGCCAGCTGTCGGCATAGTCGAGCACGGCGCCCGGCTGGCGCTGGGCCAGCAGGAAGGCAGCGTAATCCTCAATGACCGCCTGTTGCTGCAGGCGGATCTCCTCTGCTCTACCCCACTCGGCCTGACTGAGGGAACCATCCCCGCTCTGATCCGCCAGCAGGAAGAGTGCCGTCTCCTCCTCGTTCAACCCCAGCCGCGGCACGCTGTTGCGGCGTGCCAGCGTGATCCCGGCCGAGAGATCCACCACCCGCACCGATACCGCTCGCAGCAGATAGCCCTCGTCGCTGCCAAGCAGCTCCAGCGGCTGATCCAGTTGCAGACCTTCAGGCAAGGTGATGCGGGCAAGCTGGCCCGGTTCGGTGGCCTGTTGCACGCGGATCCCGGTGGCGACCTGTCTCACCTCAAGCTGTGCTCCCGCCCCCAGTCGATCAGCCACATTGACCTCAATGGTCAGAGGAACCCGGGTATGAGTTTCCGGCGGTACTATTGGCGGCGTGATGGGCGGTTCGGTCGGCTTGACGACCGGCGGGGTCACCTCGGGTGAGGGGGCCACAGACGTATTGCTGTGATTGTCATGGCATGCAGTCAAAGCCAGCAGGCTGAGCAGTAAAAGGCTGGTTTTCATTCGGTATGGTTGAGTGGTCAGACAAGTGCGCGATTATCCAACCAAATACCAATCATTATCAATTGCATTCAATTAATATGCTTTTTGACAACAACTTCTTATCAGCACGCCTTACCACCCGATGAGAGAGGGCAGCCTCTTTGGCTGCCCTCCTTGCTTCAAACCCGCTTGTCGAAAGCCCGACAATCTTCAGGAGCACTTCTTAAGGCTGATATGCCAGTTGGCACCGGACTGCACCTGGTGCTTGGCGGCAAAGCTGTCCATGTTCAGCGCCACCGACACCTGCAGCAGGCTGTTGAGGTAGACCAGCGGCTGACCTTCCGGCACATCACCGAAGCTGCTGACGTAAGGCGCCTTGCCGTCATATTTGACCACATCCCCTTCGCGGATCTTGATGCAGGCGTTATCCCCCTTGTTGATCCCCGCCTTGGTCAGCAGGGCATCGTCGATATTGGTCCAGACGTTGCCGTACTGCACATCGAGGATCGGGATGGTGCCCTTGAGGGTGCCATCCTTCTCGGCGACCGCAGGCTGATAGGGGATCTTCACCACTTCGGCAGGCAGCAGCGGGCCGACCTGCTCGTAGCTGATGGCGCCGGAGGCGAGCCGGGCGCCGGTATAGGCGTACACATCGCGGCCATGGAAGGTGTAGGACTTCTCGGAACCCTTGAGGCGGTTGAGTTTCTCGTCAATCTGGCGCACCGCCTCGATACCGAAGTGCTCGGCCACCAGAGTCAGGGTGCCGTTGTCCGGAGTCACGATGTAGTGGCCGCTCCTGGTCTTGAGGACTACTGACTTGCGCTCGGTGCCGACACTGGGATCAACCACGCTGACAAACACTGTGCCCTTGGGCCAATACTGCAGGGTCTGGTAGAGGCGGTAGGAGGCTTCCCAGATGTTGTAAGCCGGGATTTCGTGGGTCAGGTCATAGAGCGGCAGGGTGCGATCCACCCCGAAGGCAACCCCCTTCATGGCCGACACGGCGCCATCTTTGAGGCCGAAATCGGTCTGGATCACCAGCGCTTCGTTGGCTGCGGCGATGCCGCTTGCCAGCATGAGGGCGAGCGCAATGGCGCGGGGAGCGGTACGAATATCCATATCTGAACTCCTGAATCATCTGAGGATAACGAAACGGCAATGGCCATTTAGACATCCAGACTGCCATCAATGGATTTTTTTGCAAGGGGTTTGCAACAAAGTGAGGGACGACTCGCAGAAATTGTGCTCGCCAAACGGCGATAGCGGGGGTATCAAAGGCAGAATGGGAAAACGTTCACAATACAGGAGCGCAGCACCATGACACAACCCGTACCGGAGATGATGACCCTGCTGCTGGAGATTGGTGAACAGAGCAGTCAGCTCTGGCTGAGCCAGCCAGATGCGGCCCCGTCACACTACCCGCTGGCCTTTGGCACCCACGCCATCCAGCCCGGGCCGTTTCGCCACGCGCCACCCACCCCGCTCGAACTGGAGCGGGCCATCATGGTGGTGGAGGATGAGCTGATGCGCATCGCCCCACAGATCCCGCCCGGCTTGCAGCTGACCCTGCGCAGCCAGCCATCACTGGCCGAAGCGCTGGGGGACAACCAGCTCGATCGGGATCTGGTGGAGCAAGCCTTTGGCCAGCTGGCCGCCATGGCGGAAGGAGATCCCCTGACCGCCAGCTTGCTGCCCCGCGACGAGCACTTTGCCGCCGTGCTGCTGATCGTCAGGGAGTGGCTGCACCATCTGGCCAGCGAGAGCGTGCTGATCGTGGAGTAGGGATAAATAAGTGGTGAGGTCTTCAGCTTCAGGCAAGGTTTGTCGGTGGATCCTGTCGGGATTTCATTCGCGTATACTTTGCCCGTATGGCGCCCACGCCCCTATCGGTACTCTAACCAGACACCTATGACCTTATTTTCAGGTAATCCCCCAGCCTTGCGCTGGCCACCGGCGTTTGCTCGCCAGTTCATCGTCAAAGTGGCCGGATTGGCCCTGCTCGCCCTGACCGGGTTGGGCACTGTCTTCTACTACACCTATCTCACTATCCAGCACGACATGGATCTCATCACGGCCAGACAGAAGAACGTGTTCGAGGTCTTCTACCAGCGAGCCAAGATCCTCAAAGTGGAGAACATCACCAGCTATCTGGCACAACACCATCTGCTCGATCAGCCACCGCCCCCGAATAGCGTCGGCAGCGACTATCTCTACGGGTATGACCTCAAAAGCAAATACCGCTTTGCCGATATTCCGCTGCAATACCCGGCCGCCAATCTTCTCAACACCTTCCGCTATGCCCTCTCCTATCCGGAGGTGATCAATATCTACACCATCTGGAATGACTACCGGCTGATCGGCATGGTGGCCGACAACAATGTGCTGCCCACCAGACTGGCGCCGATCAAGGTGGATCTGATGACCCTGCCCGCCTGGTATCACTACTTCGGTTGCGCCAGCTTTGCCCCCGGCCGCCCCTTGTGCAGCGCCGATGAAGCCTTTGTCTCCGATATCGAGATCGACAGCTTCAGCATGCGCAACACCATAGTGATGTACTTCCCCTTCATTCATCAGTCGGGGCGCGGCGGTTACAAATACGGGCTGCTCGGTATCGACATCGCCGTCGATGAAGCATTTAACGATGTGCTGCGACCCTTCGACACCATCAACCCGACCCGCACCAACATATCGTTTGAAGCCGCCGAGCCCTGCCGCCCGAGGCATCTCTGCCTGAGCAAACCCTTTATGCGCACCAAGGCGGGGGATGATCTCTATCTGAAGTGGTCCTACAGCTGGTTCGATTTCGTCAAGCTGGCCCTGCAAAGTGCGGCCTTCAAGGTCTATCTCATCGTGCTGTTGCTGGGCATGGTGGCCTGGAAGCAGATCTACCTGCGGCTGCGCACCCTGGCGCACACCGACCACCTGACCCGGCTGCCACGTAGAGATGTGCTCTGCCAGAGTCTGCTCCATGAGCACGACTATCTGATGATCCTCGATATCGACAACTTCAAGTCGATCAACGACACCTATGGCCATAGCGTCGGGGATCTGGCACTGGTCGCCTTTGCCCGCCATCTCAGAAGCAATATCCGCAAGGTGGACAGCGCCATCCGTTGGGGTGGCGAGGAGTTTATCGTGCTGTTCAAGGGGATGGAGGATGACGAGATGATGATCCACTCCGCTAGTCGCCTGCTGGATCGGCCATTGGGGCTCCCCGAGCTGCCCACCCCCATCACCTTCTCCGCCGGGGTGATCCGCATTCGCGACTACCTCACCGTCACCGAGGCGGTGCATCTGGCCGATGAGCTGCTCTACCACGTCAAACAGCACGGCAAACACAACATCGCCTGCTATGAGGGCAAAAAGATCCGGCTGATCCGGCCGTTGCCGGACGATGCAGAGGCATAGCCGCCTTCTGCCGCGCCCCCTGCTTCTGTTACCATCGCGGCCACGATCACTCATTGCATCGTGGCCGCAGGCCGCGATAACCCCGACTGGTGCCCCTATGTCCACAGCCTCCTTTGCCGAACTGGCCCTCTCCCCCCGTCTGCAGCAGACCCTGACCGAGCTCGGCTATGCCGCACCGACCCCCATTCAGGCTCGCGCCATCCCGGTCATTCTGGCGGGGCGGGATCTGATGGCGGGGGCCCAGACCGGCACCGGCAAGACCGCCGCCTTTGTGCTGCCGCTGCTGGAGCAGTTGCTACAACAGCCACAAGCAGAGCCCCGCCCGATCCGGGCGCTGGTGCTGGTGCCGACCCGCGAGCTGGCGGTGCAGGTCGCCGAGAGCGTGGCGCGCTACGGCCAGAGTACCGGTCTCACCAGCACGCTGGTCTACGGCGGGGTGAGTATCGCGGCGCAGATCGAGGCGCTTCAAGCCGGGGTGGATATCCTGATCGCCACCCCGGGCCGTCTGCTCGACCATCTGCGTCAGGGGGCATTGAGCCTGGATAGCCTGCGCCATCTGGTGTTTGACGAGGCGGATCGGATGCTCGACATGGGCTTTATGGACGAGATCAAGGCGCTGCTCAAACAGATCCCGGCGGATCGCCAAACCCTGCTCTTCTCCGCCACCTGCGACGACAACCTGTTTGCCCTCTGCAAGGTGCTGCTGCGTGACCCCGAGCTGATTGAAGTGGCACCTCGCAACACCACGGCGGCCGAGGTGGAGCAGCGGGTCTACACGGTGGACAGCGATCGCAAGCTGGCGCTGGTCGAACACATGCTGAAAGTGAAAGGGTGGGCACCGGCACTCATCTTCAGCCGCACCCGTCAGGGGGCGGATAAACTGGCCCAGCAGCTTGGCAAAGCGGGCATCAATGCGCTGGCCTTCCACGGCGATCTGTCGCAAAGCGCACGGGAGAAGGTGCTGCTGGAGTTTCGCGCCGGCACCCTGCAGGCACTGGTCGCCACCGATGTGGCAGCCCGCGGCCTCGACATCACGGATCTCAACTATGTGATTAACCTCGAGTTCCCGTTTGTGGCCGAGGATTACGTCCACCGTATCGGTCGCACCGGCCGCGCCGGCAACAAGGGGCTCGCCATTACCCTGTTCAGCCCGGAAGATGCACCGCTGCTGGAGAAGGTGGAAGCGGTACTCGACACCCGTTTGCCCCAGCAGTGGTTTCCGGGCTTTGAGCCGGATCTCACCCGCTTCGAACCCGAGCCGCGCCGCAACAGCAAGGCGGCCCAGAAGCAGCGCGCCAGAAAGCAGGCCCTCGCTGGCAACAAGGGTGGCAAGGGCAAGCGTTAAACCTCCCCTGCGCCGCCAATAAAAAACGCCCGCACGGGCGTTTTTTTTGTTATCTGACAGGGGCCAGCTCTTGGCGAGTAACCCCCTAACGGGTCGCCAGCACCAGTGGCAGGGATCGCAAGATCTGCCGCTCCGCCAGGGTCGAGAGAATAAACATCACCATATAACCGAGGCCCAGCGCCACGATAATCGCCACCACGTTGGCGGTGAACTCGGCCACCAGATAGTAGGCCGCAATCAGCGCCACTATGCCCGCCAGCCGGATCAGCAAACTCCGGGTAAAGTGGCCGTGAGCCTTGATATAGGCGAGCTGATAGCCGTTGAGCATCATAAAGATAAAGAAGATGGAGAAGTGGAACAGCACCGGCACCGCCCCCACGTAGTCGGCGGGGAAGAACAGCAACACCAGCGGCTTGCCCGCCAGCAGCATCAAGCCAAAGAACGCCAGACTGACGATGGCGGAGAGGCGGAAGATCCAGCGCCGGATCAGCCTTATCTGGCGGTGATCGCCGTTGCGCAGATTGACCGCCAGCTCAGGCAGCACAAAGCGGTAAATGGGGAAGACAAACAAGGTGGTCATATAGGTGAATATGGGGCGCACCACCACCTGAAAATCCCCCAGCTCGTCGATGCTGAAGTGGCGGATGGTGAGCAGCACAGTGATGTAAATCATCAGGATGCTGGCCCCCGCCTCCAGCGAAGCGGTGAAGCTCTTTTTCACATAGCTCACCATCTCTGGGCCGAGCGCCACCTTGGCGAGCGGCCTGGTGGCGATGGCCCGACGGCGCGAAACATACATATAACCGGCGATGGCGAGCGACGAGAAGGTCAGCCCGTAGAAGAGCGAAGGGAGCGCATCCATCCCGAGCCCAAAGTAGCAGGCCATAAACAGCAGACCGTTGGCCAGCGGCTCCAGCCAGGTGACCCGGTTGGAGAGCTGATACATCCGGTACATGGCCACCAGATTGGTGAAGTAGACCTTGAGCCCCAGCCCGAAGATCCCCCCCACCAGTTGCAGATACTCCACCCGGATATGGAGCCCGTGCTTGATATAGGGGATCACCGCCCCCCAGGTGAGCAGCACGATACCGATAAGGAAGTAGCGAAAGATATTGATGATGTCCCGATCGTTTTTGGTCTGGGAGTAGCTCACCACCATGGAGGAGCGAAAACCTGTCATCAGGATAAAAGAGAGGGAGATCAAATCCACCACGCTGTTGAACAGCGCCAGCTCCCCCTTGGCGACCCACTGCGCCAGCCACACCTTGAAGGCGAAGCCGATAACGATGCTGACCAGCGAGGCCCACATCCCGGTGATAAAGGCCTGCTTGAGGCGCGCGAGAGAGGCGTATTGCATAACGAAAATTGACGGCTTTCAGGGAAAAGAGAGAGGGCCATCTTATGAAAGCCCACCCGCATTGAACAGCCTTAATCCAGCGCACTCACAGCCACCAAAAAGGCCGCCAATGCAAAAGGCCCGCTTATTTCCTGAAAGCGGGCGTTTTGTGGTGTGCCGTTATGGCTGCTGATTGCAGCGATGGCACGGCTTGCTGCCAGTCTGTCGCACAACCCTTATGACTGCGGCACCGCCTTGATCAGCTCTTCATAGTGATCAATCAGCTCGGGGCCATGCAGCGGCGAGTCGTGGCCGCCGATCACCGTCTTGATCGGCAGCTTCATCGCTTTGAGTCGCTCGATGGTCTGCGGATAGGCCTTCACATCGGCAAAGCTCAGATTGCCCAGCTTCTCCTTGAGGATGCAGTTGCCATAGAGCACCTGCTCGTCGGGGAAGTAGACAAAGATGCCGTCCGGCGTGTGGGCCGGGCCCGCGAAGAAGGCGCGCACCTTGCCCTCTTGCAGCGTGAAGTCGCCATCATGCACCACGTTAGGCAGCACCAGCGGCAGATCCGGATACTCCGGCAGCCCCTTGCGGGTAAAGGCGACAATCTCGGCCCAGTCGCTCTTCATCAGATCCCGGGTCTGGCGCGTCGCCACCACCTTGGCACCGATGGACTTCCAGTAGGCGTTACCACCCGCCCGGTCGGTGTGGTAGTTGGTGTTGATCACCTCTAGCACCGGCTTGCTGCTGACCCGTTTGATCAGCTTGTGCAGCTCGCGGGCGGTATCCGGCGTCCAGGTCGCCCCCACCACCGTCACCCCCTTGGCCCCGAAATAGACCATGGAGTTTTCCTTTACGTAGTAGTTATCTTCAACCACGTAAACAGGGCCGCTCACCTGCTTAAGGGAGATCCCCGCCGCCCGCACGCTGCCGCCCCAGAAACTCGCCATCAGCACCACGGCCCCGGCCAATGTGCACTTTATCCAACCTTTCATCATCTTGCTCCCTCGAACCAACCGCCCCCTCGCCACCCCTGTGGCAAGCCGGGCCTTTTAAGCAGTGAGCAGAAGATACGGGGGATTTGTGAGGGGAAAATGAGGCTGTGTGAAGAGAAGGTGAAGTCTGGGGGAAGTCAGGGGAAAGTACGGAAAAATCGGCAACGACCCCCTGTTCGCGAACGTCCGAATACGCTGCGCTATTCGAACCTGCAACACAGATAGCGGCCCCTCACCCTAGCCCTCTCCCGAGGGAGAGGGGATGGCCCGTGCCAATTCCAAACTCCCATCCCCACCCGAACCTCGTACGTAAAGCACAGTCAGCTGAACCGTTTTGCTCCCTTCTCCCCTTGCGGGAGAAGGGCTGGGGATGAGGGGGAGGTAACAATATGCCACATCATGTAGGGTCGATTAGCGCAGCGTAATCGTCCGTTTACCGCGAATATCCTGATAGCAAGAGAAGCAGGAAACCCTGAACATCAGCGGCCTCTCGGCGACCTCCTATCCGCGATCGTCCGAATACGCTTCGCTATTCGAACCTACGGCCTGATATATAAAAATGGGCTTCAATCTAACCCAAAAGAAAGATTATACTAACTAATACAGTATTAAACTTATTATTGGAGATTCAAAGTTGAGCATCACTTTTGAACATATTGATGATACCTTGCAGATCTACCTAGATGGCAATTTACTCACATCCATCAGCAAAAAAGAAACCAATGAATACAGTTATATTTGGGAGCCAAGAGATCAAGGATATGTCATAAACAAATTATCAGATATAACTGTAGATTCGTTCCCTGATCGTTTGATGATCTCTGACAACTATAAATCACAGTCATTTAAATATTTAGAAATGGTTGTGTTAAACAAAAAGAAAAATCACATAGAAGTAGAATACTCCTTGGTTTTCAATTACAAGGATTGGTCTGAACTTGTCCCACCAGCATATATATCGCAACACTATGAGTCAAAGCTCACTGGTTTTTGTGAAAGTGTCGACTTAATTGACGATGATGGCTATGGATTAATTTTTGAAGTTAAGGACGTTATTGAAAATGGTAATGTTATTGATGAGATTGAACGTTTTGCACATGTAGCAAGATTAAAACTAATAGAGTTAGAAAAAGAACTATTAATGAACGTAAAATCAGAATTGATAGTTAAAATTTTCAAATTCCCAATCGGCTATGAAGTAATCTGTTCCCAATATGTTTTATGGTTCGGCGAACTACTGAAACATATTGGAATTAATGCTGACGTATCGACTGAAAACAAAGAAGGATACACTTTTCTAACCATTACTAAAAAAGATGAAAGTGCATTTAAAGAAAATATAGAAAAAGCCTTGTATTTATACCTATCACTTCCTTATTCAGATCATATTCCAGTAAACCAAATAAAAAATGACATTGAATCAAAAATATTTATTCAATCTCTACAGCAACAAGTAATGTTTTTTACTCAACAATGTGATATTAAGAGTTCTATCATAGAGCTTCAAAATATCTCTAATGGTAAATTACAAGAACAATTACAATCAGCGAAAGAAAAAATATCTTTATTGGAAAGTTTACAAAATGACAGATTGAATTTATTCGATGGTGCAATATCATTAGTGGAATATAAAATAG
>OLFS01001896.1_pt1 | contig 14795 bp, 9 predicted proteins | sample 1605491 | NCBI WGS metagenome assembly OLFS01 (sample SAMEA3888921, study PRJEB22519) | human gut metagenome | biome: human gut; feature: human-associated habitat; material: faeces | place: Denmark | collected 2011 | reverse complement strand
GCCGCGATTCCTCACCCGACTGAAGTCGGATGTTCCCTCGCGGCAATTCTATGGAGAGCTTACGGATCATCATAGGTCGAACCGTAGCGCTCGATGCGCAAACGCTCGCACTCGACGGAGCATGAGGGTGCATGTGCCGTTTAGATTAGACCTCAGACTCAGGACTTTCTGGAAGCTTCGGCAACTGCCTTCATGAGTTCGGCCCAGGCATGGGCCCAGGGGATGCGCTCCTGCTCAAGGCGAAGGCGCATGCCATATTTGTCGGACTTGAGTGCGTCCCAAAGCGCGGCTTCAGCAGGCAGAAGGCCCTCGCAGACAGCTTCGGGCGCCTGCCTGGGCTCCTCGACGGCGTAGGCATGAAAGCGCACGAGCGTCGCCTCGTCCATCATGACGGCGCGCGTCTTGGGAAAGCGCCGTCTTAAAGACGCGAGAATCTGAAGGCCCCACGTGTCGGCATCGCCCCAGTAGATGACCGTCCCCTCATGAATCCAGGGAACGGCATCGAGCTGCGTGACGCCCTTGCCCAAACCGAAAAAGAGGACGGCGCCCGGCACGTCGCCGAACGCAAGGCCCGACTGCTCGTTTTCGGAAATGAAGACGATTCTCGGATGAAGCGGCAGGATCGCGATTTCCTCCGGCGGCGCTGAGAGGTCGGAGAGTCCGTGCATGAGCGCACGGTCTGCGGGATCAAGAAGCCTCATGCGCACGCTCGAGGGCCTGCTCCTCAGACCTGCGAAGGCCTCGAAGGCCTGCGCCTCGGGCACGGGCCTCCCGGAAGCACGCCAGCGGGCGGCGAGAAGATCGCGAAGCACCGTCATTCTGGGCTTCGTGAGCCACTTGGTATCCATGCCCTCGACGGGCAGCTGACGAACATAGAGACCGCTTTCGGGATTGTCGGCAAGCCACCTGAAGGCGGAGAGCAGAATCGCGAAATCCTCGTCCTCCCATTCGGCGAGCACGCTCCAGGCATGCACGACCGCCTCCCTCAGGCCGTCTTCGCCGTCGACGAGGCGGGAGGCACGCTCGAGCGCACGTCTCCATGTGTGAAGCTCGCCCGCTGCACGCGCAACGGCTTCGGGCGACTCGAACACCGCACGTTCGGGAACGGTCTGACGGCCGCAGGCCGTCCAGTCCCGCACCGCGAAGGCCACCTTGAGACGGCCCGATTCGGCCTCCGCGCTCCATGCGTCGCGCCAGTCGAGCGTCTTCTGCGGGTCGGCGAGGACCTCGCGCTCGGAAGGAACGCCAAGCGGGACGGCAAACGGCCAGGCCGAGTCGTCGGGAAGGCCCAGATGACCGGCGAGCCACCTGCGGCACGACGCCCGGAATCGACGCGCCGCAGTCGTGCGGACCTCGGCCGGCGTCTTCATCAGGCCTCCTTCACGGGTTCTGCGGATTCAGCGGGCGCCTTCCAGACGAGGCGGTGAACCGCGCCGTCGTAGGGGATCGTAAGCACGCTCGAGTACTTGCGCTCGACGATGTGCACCACGCAGGCGCCACCAATGAAGGGCTCGAGCGTCGTGACGGCCTTGTCGGGCGTGGCGACGATCATCTGGAAGCCGAACTGGCGGAAGATGTTCATGGCGAGCGTCGTGAAGTCGCTGTCGGCCTTGTCGAAGGCCTCGTCAAGCACCACGAGCGCATAGGTCGGGACCGACACGCTGTCGCCGCAGAGCTGGTACCTGAGGGCGGCAGCCAGGCAAGTCGTCGTGAGCTTCTGGCGCTGACCGCCGGACTTGCCGGCGCCGCTGCGGTAGACCTCGATCTGGCGTCCGTCGTCATCCACTTCCTCGCCAATGAAGTCGACGTGGCGGCGTACGTCAAGCACCGTGTCGCGGTAGCGGCGGTTTTCAGGCAGGTCCTTGAGACTCGACACGAGCTCGGCGAGGATCGCGAAGCGCTTTTCAGCCTCGCCGTCCTCGACCTTGACGTCCCAGGCGCCCTCGAGGGCGTCGCGGATCCGCTTCCTGAACTCGACCACTTCGGGGAGCATGCGCTCCTGCGTCGTGATGCGAAGGAAGGTCCTGCGACCGTTCGTCACGTTGAAGGGCACGACGTGAAGGCTTTCGTTCACGAGTTCGAGGCGCTGCAGAATGTCACGGCGCTCCTCGGTGAGGTACTGGCGCAGCTGCGAGAGGTTCTGCATGCTCTGTTGGCGCAGGAGCTCGCGGAACTTCGCCTCGAAGTCGGGCAGGCGGTCGCGCTCGAGCGTCTCGAGCAGCCTGAAGTAGTCGCCCGCGAACTCAAGGCCCGCGCCGAGGTCGGCCGACTCTGCGGGGAACTGGTCGCGGAACTTGTCGAACGCGGTCGTGACGCGGATCTCCATGTCCTTCACGCGAGCGATGAGCTTCGAGATTTCGTCATTGATTTCACGCGCGACCATGTTGACGAGGTCGTCGAGCGTGTCGAGGCGGATCTCGCCGAGCCTTGCGCCGAAGCGGTCGCCGAGTCCCTTGCGCATGCCGTCGGTGAGCGCCGCGATCTGCGTGCTCCAGGCGTCATTCAGGGTCTGCAGGCGCTTCCTGACGGCCGTGAGCGCGCCGTCGGCGGTCTTGAGGTCGGCCTTCGCGTCGGAGAGCTTCTCCTCAACGGCGGCAATCTGAATGCGCGTCTCCTCGATGGCCTTCGCGAGCTCCCTGAGGGCCTCGTTGCCCTCGCGCACGGCGCGGATCTGGGCCTCGAGGCGGTGGATGTCGGCAAGAATCGGAGCGGGATCGATGTCGATCCAGGAGGCGGCCGCAAGGGTGTGGCAGTGCACGAGCCTGCGGCTGGCCTCGGCCTCCTCGTTCTTGAGGGCCGTGATCGCGCGCCTCTTCTCATGAAGATCACGACGGCGAATTTCCTCTTCGGCCCTGAGGGCCGCGAGCTTGGCGCGATTGTCCATGCCGAGCACCCAGGCGCGCGGATCGTCGACCGCGCGGGTGTCGTTCTTGTCGTATCGTGCGTGCGTGTCCTTCACGAAGCCCGTCTTCGTCACGGCGCGGCGCGCGGCGGCGAAGGCCTCGGGCGTCTCGACGCAGGCGAGGTCGTAGTCGCGGCGAAGGACGCTCTCGAGCCACTGGGCGTGCACGCCGTCGGTGACCCGGATCTTGCGGATGACGGAGTCGTCCGAAAGGCTCCCCGCCTCCTCGACGATCGCGCCGCCCGTCCTCAGCAGGCGCACGTGGGCGCCCCAGTGGGCGCCGTTGACGACACGGGAAACAGCTTCGAAATGTTCGGAGGGCACGAGAATCGAAAGGGCGAGCGGCCTGAGCGCGCGTTCGAGAGCGCCCCTCCAGGCGATCTGCTCGGGCAGCACCTCGATGAATTCGCCCGCAAAGGGCAGGTCCGTGGTCCTGAGCCCCGCCTCGGCAGCGACCTTCTCGCGGATCCTGAGCTGCACGGCGGGAATGCCCGAGCGCTGCGATTCGAGCGACTCGATTTCCTCGCAGAGGACGTCGAGCTCGCTCTTGATGCCGTGCTCTTCGCCGATGAGGGCCTCGATCTTCGCGTCCCTCGCCTTCTTCAAGTCGGCGGCACCCGCCTCTTCAGCGGCGGCAGCCTCAACGAGCGTGCGGAATTCGTCAGCCGTGGGCGGCAGAGCCTCGCCGAGCTCGCGCGCGGCGGCCTCGACCTTTCCGCGCTCGCGCATTGCGCGGTCGCGGTCCTGTTCGCGACGGGCCTTTTCGGCCTCCCAGCCGGCGATCTGGTCGCCGCCGCTCTGGCGCTCGCGAAGCTCAAGGTCGGCGAGCGTGCTGCGCCTTGCGACGAGATCGGCCTGAATCGTGCGGACGTTCTCCTCATGCGTGCGGCGCTCGTTCTCGAGCTTCGCGGCCTGGGCGGTCAGAAGGTTCGCGCGCCAGGACTCGCGGTAAGCGGGGAGCGCCTCCGCGAGGAGCTTCGCGCGGAGGCGGCCCTCTTCTGCCTGCTGCATGTCGCCGAACGCCGTCTGCGCGGGCGAGAGCACGCGGATCTGGGCGTTGGCGGCCACGACGGCGCGGTGCGAGGCCTCGAGCTCGACAAACTCATCGACGAGACGGGCGGCGATCGCGTAGGTGCGCGGCTCATCGAGCATGAAGTTCCTCAGAAATTCGTTGAGGTCGCCAAGGTTCTTCGCGGACTGCGTCTTGTGAAGGAGCTTGAGCGCAAGGCTGCTCTTGATGCCGAGGAGCGCCGTGAAGGCGGTCTCGTAGGGCGGAAAGAGGTCCGAGCACCTGGCATCGCCCAGATCGAGCTTGAGACGCCTGAGGTCGTAGTCGGACTCCGAAAAGCCGGTGATGAGGGCCTTGAGGTCGACGTCTCGTTCGACGACGGCGTAGAGGCGCTTGACGTCGCCCACGCCGTTGAGCTTTCCGCGGATCCAGAATACCTGCAGGAGCGTCACGATGCGGCGGGCGTTGCGGAAGGTGAGCGCAAGGCCCGAGGCGGTCGTCTCCTCGCGCAGGTACTGCGTTGTCACGCCCGCATCGGTCTGAAGCTCGGACCATGCGCCGCGGACGTAGGAGACGATCGAGCGGTCGCCCTTGACCTTGCCGCCCGTCTCATGCGCGGCGGCGTTGAAGTCCACCCAGCGGGGCGGAATCAGCAGCTGGGAGAAGGCGTCGAGAAGCGTCGACTTGCCCGAGCCCGAGGCGCCCACGAAGAGAAAGCCCTCTTCGGCGATCGGAATGTCGTTGCAGCCCGAGAAGGTGCCCCAGTTGTGTACCTGCAGGCGCACGGCCCTGAACTGTTCTTCGGGCATGAGCTCGGGGAAAAGCGCGAGATCGGTCATTCCATGTCCTCCGCATCGTCTTCGTCGTCTTCGTCTTCGGATTCGTCGTTTTCAATGCCGGCGGGAATTTCGGCGGCGGCCTCGCCCGGCTTGGCGGCCCTGCCCTCGTAGTAGTCCTTGACCTGTTCGACGAGTTCGGCCGTCATGAGCATCTTGAGGACGGGCGAGATCTCGAAGGCGTCCTCGCCGCTCTTGAGGCGGCGCAGCACGCCGAAGTGGTCCGCCTTGGTGACGGCACCCGCCAGATGCCTCTCGAAGCCGACGGCGTCGCGATTGCGGCCCGCGATGTCGGCTAGATGCTCGCGGATTTCGTCAAGACCGATGACGGCGCGCTCGCCCCTGCCCTCGGCGCTTGAGAGCCTCAGGCGCAGGAAGAGGAAAAGATAGGTCTCGATGTAGTTGAGCGGCTTGCGCTTCAGAAGGATCGGCGCCTTGACGGGATCGGTGTCCGCCTGGCGCGTGAACGCGAAGAGCTGCTCGCGGTCGATCACGAGGTCGAGAAAGAGGTCGTTGAGGCGGCTGCGGATCAGGTCCTCGCTCTCAAGCAGGGCCTTCCAGATGACGGGCATGCGCATGCCGTCGAGCACGGGGCCCTTGAGAAGCTGCACGAGCGCGCGCCTTGCATCGAGCTTCAACCCGCCCGCGTCGCCGCGCCAGAGGCCCGCGGCCTGTTCGTCATTGTGCGCGGCGTCAGTAGATTCGGGTGAGTTCATCGATCTTGTCCTTAACAAAGAAGAGTTGGTTCACGGTGGCGGAGCGCTCGCGGCCGTCGAGCCCCGTCCACTTGAGGCTCTCGGTGCCCGAGCCGGGAATGCCGTGACGAAGCGCGAGCTCCATGAGACCGACGACGCTGCCGAGGCCCTGCTTCGCGGGATGCGCCTCGAGTACCTCGCCGACACTCGCCTGGTCCTTGCGGGAGAGCACGTCGGCGACGTTCTCCCTGAGCTCGCGGATGTTGATTTCGGATCTTGCAATGCGCTCGCCCACGGCGGAGAGGTCAAGCGGAGGCGGCGTGCCGTCCTCGACGGGCGGCGGAGGCGCATAGGTGACGGGATCCCAGAGGACCATCTGGCCCGCGGACCTCGGTGTGAAGCCCGTCCTCGAAAGTTCGATCCCGGTCCTACGGACGGGACTCTGCTCGTCGGCCGCATCGATCCCTGCGCGCATCGCCTCGGTGAGGAGCCTGTTGAGACGGTGTTCCTCGAGATACTGGCGGCTTTCCACAAAGTTCCTGAGACCCTGGGCCAGACGCTTCGTCGTGTCGTGCACATCCCCGCCCCTTTCGAGCAGGTTGCGACGCATCGTGCGCAGCATCCTGCGCTCTTCGACGGTAAGATCGCGCGCAAAGTCGCGCGAGAGCACGGCGTCGATCGCCTCCTCGAAGCGGGCGGACTCGACGGGATCGTTGAGCAGGCGCCAGAACGCGAAGAAGGTTCGGCCTGCAGGGCTGAGCCTGATGAGATCGAGCCCTGCGAAGACGTCCTCGAGGACGTCGCCCCTCGAGCCCGAGCACTCCATGATGCGGCGGCGAAGGTCAGCGTTGAGCGCCTCGAAGCTGTCGCGCACGCGATGAAAGTCGCCCACAAGCCCCGAGAAGAGCGTGAGAATCTCGCGGGTGCGCTCTAGCGCGGTGTCCTTGTCCAGCACCTTCACCTCGCCCCTGCCCACGGCCTCAAGCTCGCGGCGGATGCGGCTCTGCTCCTCGATGAGACGATGCTCGCGGCGTTCGACGTCCGCGTCAGTGTCTTCTTCAAGTCCGTCGAGCGCGGTGATCACGAGCTGCAGGCGGGATTCCGTCGCCTCCGCGCGGGGCCTGCCCATGCCGGTCACGAACCTCACGGCGTCGGCCGAGGCCGAGGTGAGCGAATAGACCTCCTCGTCGCTGCCGTAGGGCAGCGTGCGTTCGAGAAGCCCTTGGGCGAGCCACTGCGACGCGTATTCACGGGCCGTCGACGGCATGTCGACGCCCGTTGCGCGAAGCTCCTCGAGACTGCGGTCGACGCGCGCGTAAAATTCGGACGCACGCATCCCGTGGTCCGCCTCGTAGAGGTGCTCGGCCAGGATGGCGATGATGGCGGGCGCATTGGCTGCCGCCAGAAGCTTCCAGAGGGGCGCTGCGCGCAGACGCTGGAAGCCAGGGTATGAGATGCTGGCTTTCATAAGCCGTATATTTTACATGCTCGAAACCCGTTCCTCATCCTCCGCGCACCCGGAGAAGCCTTCTCCAAAGCCCTGAACTGAACGGTTTTGAACAAACAGCCGAACGACATTCCGCAAAGTCATTTTCACCGAAACAGTCGCAATCCTCCATCCGATTGAATTCGGAGGCTTCCTGTGGATGTTTCTGTGAACTACCTCGTGACCGCCGTCAAGCGTAAGCTCGTTTGACACACATTAGGAAGTTAGAGAAATTGGGCCGCGGGGCTCTATATCGAGCCTGCGGCCTCGGTTTCAGAGACCGCAACTTCGGATCGTAGAACGGAGACGGGGCAGTGTTGTGGGTTAGGAAGGAAAACAGGACCTGTGCGTGTGCTTCTGACAACCCTGTTGGGCTGACAGCACGGAAACGAAACAGGTTGACAGCCATGAATTTGACGGTTGAACCCATCTATGCATAGTGTAGAATTTGGGTTCACAAAGGGAGTTCAGCAATTCAATGTTTGAGGAAGCTATTCAAAACCCCGCTTCAACTTCGACCCACAAGGACTTTTAACTGTTCTGCAGTACAAACAGACGTTCACCCCCTTGTTAAAGAGTGCTTTTGAAGAGCTTCATTGATATTGGTTTATTATTTTTATCATAACCGCTTGCTTGCGAACGGTTCCAGATATATATCTCCGCACTTAAATATGCACAACCAGAGGGATAAAGCATGAAAAAGGCGGTTTCCACCATTGAGCGGGGCCGCCTTATTGAAAATCCAGATTAAAAATCCGGGTATTATTGCACAGGACAATCAGAGTATTTAGTGCGCTTGAAACATAGCTGTCCCGATCCATCATTGTTGAATTTCGAGAATTACAATATGAAAATTATTACTTGGAATGCCTGCTGCAAATTTCGTGAGAAGTATTCCTTGCTTAGCCAATATGATGCTGATATATTAGTCATTCAAGAGTGTGAGGATCCGAGTCGATCTTTATGCCAAGCATATCGCGCGTTTTCTGGACAATATGTTTGGGTTGGAGCAAATAAAAACAAAGGATTGGGCATCTTCTGCAAGCCTGGTTTACAGATTGATAGTCTGAATTGGGAGAGCCGTTCGCTAAGCTACTTTCTTCCTGTGCGAATAAACGATAGCTTCGACTTGATCGGTGTTTGGGCTTGTAAGCCATACATTGAAGCGATTTACGAGTACGAGCAGATGCATCATCAGAAGCTTGAATCCAACAGCGTGATCCTCGGCGATTTCAATAGCAACGTCATTTGGGATCGACCTCATGGTAAACGCAATCAAACCGCTGTGAATAATGCGCTTAGCGACAAGGGGTTGCTATCAGCTTATCATTATTTGAGCGGAGAACAATACGGCAAAGAGACTGTATCAACATTCTATTTGCACCGCCATATAGCCAGATCGTACCACATTGATTATTGTTATTGCGATCCAAATCGATTAATGAGTTTAAAAGTTCTAGATAAAGAGATTTTTTTTGCAGTATTCCGATCATTTGCCGGTTGAAATTATCCTGAAATAGGGCTCAGCGCTCAGCAGTGCCACAGGAATTGTACCTCTTTAGAAAAATCCCGCCGAAAAACCCTCGCCTTTAATCCCAAAATCTCGGACCAGTTGGCTGTATAACCCAAAATCCGCCCTGAAAACGCGTTTTTTTGACCGATTCAGGCCCTGTTTTGCACGTTCTCTGAATTTCGCTCCTGCGCTCGCAGGGTGTGATTTCGGGCCATTTTCCACCCCTCGGGACGCCCGCATTGGCTACAATGATTTTCTTCAGATACAACAAATCCGAAAAAAGGACTAACGATGACCGCAAACACGCAGTCCCAGGCGATTGTCCGCGTAGTGGACGACGATCCCGACGTCAGGCGCTCCTGGCAGTTCGTGATCGAGGGCGAAGGCTGGAACGTGCTCACGTACGCGAGCGCGCTTGAGTTTCTCGAGAAGGACAGTCCCTTCACGCCGGGGTGCCTGGTGCTTGACGTGCGCATGCCCGGCATGAGCGGGATCGAACTCCAGCATGAGATGAAGTTGCGCGGCGACACGCTCCCCATCATCTTCATCTCGGCCCACGGCGACATCGACATGGCCGTGAAGACGATGAAGGACGGTGCGGACGACTTCCTCTCGAAGCCCGTGACGCCCGAGAGACTTCTTGATGCGATCGAGAAGGCCGTGAAACGCGACGCGAGGATCCGCACGGAGTCCGCGGCGCTCGAGCAGGCCAGAGCGGCCTTCCGCAGGCTCTCGGCGCGCGAGCAGGAGGTGGCCATGGGCGTGGCGCGCGGGCTTCTCAACAAGCAGATCGCCTATGAGCTCAACATTTCAGAGAAGACCGTGATTGCGCACAGAAGCTCGCTCTGCAAGAAGCTCGGCGCGAGAACCGCGGCCGACATCACGCGCATGCTGATGACGATCGATCCCGACGCGATCACGGGCGCGCCCGCACCCGCCGACGGAGAGTGAGCCCGGGGATCCCCTTCCCTTTCGATTCCTTCGGCTTTGCTGAATCCGGACAAAAAGAGAGCCGCTTCGACGACCTGTGCGTCGAAGCGGCTCTTTGTTTTCGTGGGCCTCCGGTCCTGCCTGCCCGTGAGGCGGGACCGGAGTCAACGGGCCGTTAGAGGAGAATCGGCTCGTAGTAGCCCGCGAAGAGCACCGAGGCGCGAAGGAGAAGCGCACCGACGATGCCGAGCACCGCGCCCACGGCGACAACCTTGTGGCTGCGCGTCGTGAGGTTGATGGCGAACGGGATGAGCGAGCCGCAGAGGACGGCGCCCACGAGGAACATCATGGCCTGCGGACCGGAGAGCAGGGCCTCAGCGCCGGCGCGGGCGGCGGCGGAGGTGGAGCTCGTCGCGACGTGCACGAAGGCGAAGATCGTGAAGAGCTCGGCGGCCTCGACCCAGAGGGACGTGCGGCGGCTCCAGAGGACCTTTTCATGCGGGATGCGGCCCGAGATCGCGAGGAGCTCGATGCAGCCCATGGCGCTGGCCATGCCGGACATGATCCAGAGCAGCGGGATCAGGGCCGTGTTCCAGAGCGTGACGCCGACGGCCTGCGTGAGCAGGAAGCCCGAGTAGATCGTGGCGGCGACGCCGACGGCGGCGGCGATCCAGTTGAACCAGTCGCCGGCAACGAGCTTGCGGCAGCACTCGCCCTTGAAGATCACGCCCGCGAAGACGCAGGAGTAGAAGAGCGTGAGGCAGCACTGCACGACGAGCAGGCAGATGCCGATGAACATCCAGCTGCCGAAGTTGAAGCTCATCTCAAGCAGGGCCGAGATGGCGGCCATCGGCAGGTTGAGGATGCGCGTCAGATGGCTGACGACGAGAAGCGTGCCCACGATGCCCGTGATCGTGCAGACGTAGACGAGCGCCTTCTCGCGCACCCAGTTGTTGAGGAACATCCCCATGCCCGAGAGACCCACGAGCCAGAGGAAGAGCGCAATCGTCCAGCCCCAGTGGGCGGCCTGGACCTGCGCGGTGAAGTCGGAGAGATCCATCATTTCTGCACCACCACATAGAAGTTCGGTTTGGTCCCGTGGCTCTCAAGGAGCGTCTGGGTCTTGGAAGAGGCGATCTTGCGGGAGATTTCGGACTGCGGATCGAGCGTGTCGCCGAAGAGGCGCGCGCCCGCCGGGCAGGCCGTCACGCAGGCGGGCAGGCTGCCGGCCTTGATGAGCTCCAGACAGCCCTCGCCCATGCACTTGCTCGGCAGGCCCGTCTTCGGGTTGGACCAGCGGGCGTCGTACGGACAGGAGGCCACGCAGTAGTTGCAGCCGATGCAGCGCTTCGGATCGTTGCGCACGAGGCCGTTCTCGTCATAGTAGTTGGCGCCGAACGGGCAGGTCGTGACGCAGGGCGCTTCGGAGCACTGCTGGCACTGGACGAGGAGCTGCATCGGACGGTTCTTCTCGACCTTGACCTGACGGATATTGTTGCACACCGTGTTCCAGGCCGGGATGAACTCGTTGATGAGGTCCGGATAGTTGGTCTGGGCGCAGGCGGTCGTGCACGCGCCGCAGTTGATGCACTGGGTCGCATCGAAGAGGTGCGCCAGCTGTTTCTTGACTTTCTTCATGGTGACTTATCCCTTGATGCGCTTGACACGGATGCAGCTGTTGTTGGCAAGATTGCCGACGACGGGCTGCGCATAGCCGGTTGCAAACCAGTGCGAGTTGATGCCCTCCTTCACGAAGTCGAAGCGGGGATCGTTGACCAGCTCCTTCGTGCGGACGCCGCCGGAGAAGCCGAAGGCGAACACGCTGCCGGCCATGACCTTCTTCGTCACGGTGACGACGACCTCGGCCTGGTACTCGCGGTCAACGCCTTCGACCATGACCTTTTCCTTGTTGGCGATCCCGAGGCGCTCGGCGTCGTACGGGTTCATCCAGAGGGTGCGGTCGCCCGTGAAGCGGGTGGTCGCGGCGAAGATGTTGAGACCCGAGGAGGACGTGCAGTTCTTGCCCGAGACGAGCACGAACTCGTTGCTCTGGGGCTTCGGAGCCGTGTAGGCGGGAGCCGGGAAGTAGTCGCTGATCGGCTTGATCTTCTCGTAGCCCGGCTTTGCGAAGGACTTGAAGCCGTAAATTTCGATCTTGCCCGTAGGCGTGCCGAAGGGCTTCTTCCAAGGATAGACGCCGTACTTCTTCTTGTTGACCGTGGTCCAGCCCTTGGTCTTGAAGTCGGCGAGGATCTTTTCGCCGGAGCCCGGGTTCTTGGCTTCCTGGTCCTTGACGAACTTGGCGATGCCCTTGTCGTCGAACTTGTTCCACCAGGCGTCGAACTCGTCGGCCGTCTTGCATTCCTTGTAGCCCACGCGTTCGGCGCGTTCCGGATAGGCGCGGCGGAGGATTTCGAGGAGGATCCACACGTCGTGGCGGGCCTCGACGCCCTCGGGCGGACGGATGCCGGCGTCGTTCATGTGCACGGAACCGTCAAGCGCCCACTTCACGCCGGCGGTTTCGCGACGTTCGAGGAAGTAGGTGGCCGGCAGCACGTAGTCGGCGTAGTCGCACACCTCGTGCGGCAGCAGGTCCTGCACGACGAGAAGGTCGAGCGTCTTGAGGGCCTTGGCAAGGCGCGTGGAGTCGGACTCGCGGTGGAAGAGCGTGGTGCCCACCGTGAAGAGCGCGCGGATCGGATAGGGCTTGCCCGTGATCATCGCGTCGAGCGCGGCCCAGAGGTTGCCCGCGGATTCCGGAGAGAGCATCTTGTCGATGCGCTTGGCGTCAACCATGTCCCACTTCTCGCCGTTGGGGCCCTTGCCCGCGGCGACGCCCGGACGCTTGAAGCCGCCGCCGGCGGTCACGACGATGCCGCCTTCGCGGTCGACGTTGCCATTGAAGGCGTTGAGGATGTTGATGAGCTGATAGAGCTCGATGTCGTTGCCGTTCTTGGAGGAATACCAGCCGTCGTCAACGACGCCCTTGAGGTTGGCGAAGTTGTGGGCGAGCCTGACGAGTTCGTCGGCCGGGATGCCCGTGATCTTCTGGGAGGCCTCGGGGGTGTGGCGGGCGGCGATTTCGGCGAGGATGTCGAGCGCGGTGCGCACGGCGGTCGTCGTGCCGTCGGCAAGCTTCACCTCCTGGGCGAAGTGCAGGTTGGCGTCCGTGTCGGCGGATTCGTCGAAGCCCACGGCGGCGCCCTTTTCGTCGAGCACGACGCCCTGGAAGACGATGCGGTTCGTCTTGAGGTCATGCACGGCGTAGCGGTCCTTGCGGCCGCCGGCCTTCATGTCGGCTTCGGTGAGTGGACGGCCGTCGGCCTTGATGAGGTAGGCGGCGTTCGTGTGCTTGGCGAGGAACTTCAGGTCGGCGAGGCCTTCCTGGAGCATGACGTTCATCATGGCGAGCACGAAGGAGGCGTCGGTGCCCGGACGAATCGGGACCCACTTGGCGTCTCCGTAGGCGATGTCGGGCATGCGCGGGTCGACGCTCACCACCTGGGCGCCGCGTTCACGGGCCTCGTTGAGCGAGTGCAGGCAGCCCATGGCGGAGCCCATGGAGCGGCCGATGAGGATCAGGTAGCGCAGGTGCTTGTAGTCGGGCTCGATCTTGCCGGCGCCCGAGAAGCCCTTGCCGTACACCCAGTCGCGACCGGCGATCGAGGCGGAGTTGCAGGTGCTCGAGTGGCCGATGTCGTTCGGGGAGCCGAGCGGGAACGTGATCCACTTGGAGTAGGAGGAGAAGGAGTGCGACGTGGAGACGACGGACTGCTCGCCGTGCTTGGCGACGACGTCCTTGAGCTTCGCGGCGATGTCGTTGAGGGCTTCGTCCCAGGAGACTTCCTTGAACTTGCCTTCACCGCGTTCGCCCACGCGCTTGAGCGGCTTCCTGATGCGCAACGGGTGGTTCCAGATCCACATCGTGGCGGCGGCGCGGCCGCAGTAGCCGCGCTGGGGGTGATCCGGATTCGGGAAGATGCGAACCGTCTTTTCAGAGGTCGGCTCGCCGATCTTCTTCATGGCCACGAGGCCGCAGAAGGCGCCGCACATGCAGCAGGCGAGCGGATGACGGCTCCAGCCCTGGTGCTCGAGCTCCTTGAGCTGTGCTTCGATGGGCCACATGGCGCCGGCCGCGCCGGTCGTGGCGACGGCAGCCGCACCGCCGAGCTTGATCAGCCCGCGACGCGACATTCGAAGGTCGACAATGGTGTCTGCCATTCGTTGTTCTCCTTGGTGTTTTGTACGAACGGCTCCCCTGAACGGGGCGGGAGCCGCACAGAAACAGATTCTGTCCGCTATGCGGGACGGGAGGGAGCCGCCTTCGGTACTACCCCTATTGGATATTTGTCCATACTCCCCTACCCCGTTATTCCAGATATGAACAGCGAATCAGCCTGAAATCGGTGAAAAATCCCCAAAAACACCATGGTTTTGCCTGAAAACGGGCGTCCTGCAGGTGTTTATACCCAAAACCACCCTTTCAATCCGAGCTAACCCTTATAAACGAAACACCCTATGGCGACAATAGCATTCACCTATTTACCTAGTTCCAAAGAACTAGGCGGCCGTTTCCCCTCCTCCTCCACCTCCTCCTTTTGGCGAAGTTTCGGGGGCGCGAGTTAGAATCGAACCGTCCCTCTTCTCTCCTTCCCGTCATTCTCCTCAGGCACGATGTCCGGTCCCTTATCCAGAGCCCTTGCGGGCCTCCTTTTCGTCCTTATGCTCGTCCCCGGCGTCTCTGCGGCGTCCGACGACGGCATGCTCGTGCCCGACAGCGCCCACGCGGCCGCCGAGTCGGAGACTGCGTCCGTCAAGCGCCTCAGGCTTGCGATCGTCAACTCCTACGGCATGTCGATCATGGACGACTACTACAGCCGCACGATCGAGGCCGTGAAGGAGAAGCTCACTCCGATCGAGATCGACGTGAAGATCTACGGTCCCGACAGCTTTCTGAAGGCGGCCGAAAAGGAAAGCTTCGACATGTCGATCGCCTCGAGCGGCCTCACGAGCCTCATGATCGAGCGCACGGGCGGGCTGCCGCTTGCGGCCGTCGTCTCGGACGAGGCGCCCGACCCCAACTACGCCAACGGCGCGGCGATCATCGTGCGCGCCGACCGTCCCGAACTCAGGACGCTCGAGGACCTGCGCGGCAGGAGCGTCGCCATCATGAGCCGCACCGCCTTCGCGGGCTGGCAGATTCCCGCCTCCGAGATGGTCCGCAAGGGGCTCGACCCCGAGGCCTTCTTCTCCGAGATCCGCGTCTCGGGCTATCCGATGACGCGCATCGTGCAGGAGGTGAAGTCGGGCGAGGTGGACGTGGGCTTCGTGGCGACGTGCCTGCTCGAGCGCATGGCCCGCGGCGGGCAGATCGACCAGAAGGACTTCCGCGTGATCGGCGAGCACGCCGACAGGCTCGTCGCC
>OLFS01001891.1_pt1 | contig 14818 bp, 18 predicted proteins | sample 1605491 | NCBI WGS metagenome assembly OLFS01 (sample SAMEA3888921, study PRJEB22519) | human gut metagenome | biome: human gut; feature: human-associated habitat; material: faeces | place: Denmark | collected 2011 | reverse complement strand
TGGGAATGAGTAAATGAAAAAGTTTCTTCTTACCTTTTTACTTTTATTAGTTCCGCTTTCGACTGCTTGTGCTTACCCCGGAGAGATCGAGGGATTTGGACTTCTCCGGTGGGGGATGTCTGTTTCAGATGTGAAGCATTTATATCATGATGCAGTTCCAGTGAAGGAAATAAATCCTGATTTTGCGGATACGGTTTGGGTGGTTACTATTCCTGATCCCCATGGAGAAATGGGAATTGACTCTGAAGTATCTGCTGCCTGTTATTTCTCTGATAACCAGTTAACTATCATCCAACTGCCCATAGATGGAGATACTGAGGATATAGACACAATCCGAAGCCGTCAGTTAAACAGAATGATTTCCCTTTATGGCATACCGGACATAGAAGATGAGCAGGGATTTACAATTTGGGAAGGCGTTGTAACCAGTATTTATTTATCTCATGGCATTGTGATGAAGGACAATAAGAGTGCTTTTTTCATTACACTGCTGGATATGCAGAACTGTATAAAAAATCCTAGAGAAAATAAGGATAAAGAGGCCTTAGTACGGGAGGGGTAATCATGAAAAAGCTTTTACTTGCGATATTGTTGTTGATACTCTCATGGTCTGTGGCTGATGCTTACAGAAATGAACCTATGGGATTTGGTCATCTCTGGTGGAACATGTCGGTTTCGGATATGAGTGAGCAGTATTTTCCAATTCCTCAAGGCGAAGGAGAAAATGGATCATCTGTTTATCTGGTTCGTGTTCCTGATGCGAATGGTGAATTGGGGCTTAAAGGAGCGCAGTATTTGCTATGTTACTTTCAGAATGATGAGTTGAAGAATATTGAGATTTTCCTCCTGCAGCCAAAGTCTCCGGAAGAACAGGATATGGTTTATAAGAATACGGTCTATGATTTAACCCAGCTCTTTGGCAAGCCGGTTAATGAAGAAGGAGCCACCGCATGGTATGGGACCTCAACAGTTATTTTTACTATGAAACTTGATGATAACCGAATAGTGATTGATTTGGCAGATACTGACTATTTTGAAGATACATTAAAAGGTGATTACTGGTCATTTTACAGGTAGTCAATTTTATGAAGAAAGAAATTAGAAATTGAAGAAATTTATACTTATCTTATTGTTATTGTTCTGTCCATTCACACTGGCCAATGCATTTCAGAATGAACCAGATGGATTCTGTCTGCTTAAATGGGGAATGACCCCGCAGGATATTGAGAAAATTTATCCAATCGAATATACAGAACACACTTTTGATAACCATGATTGCTATAACGTGTCCATTCCTGATGCATATGGTCAAATGGGAGTATATGGCGGTATAACCGTAATATGTGATTTTATTGATAACCGGCTAGTGCAGATTACGATTGATCTTCCATCACTGGACAATGCAGATGCATCAGATGATGACATAAGATACTATATATCTGAAAATCTGATTAAAGTTTACGGAGCTCCTTACTATCCAATTACTGGCAGTCCGATTATCAAAGATAGCGATTTATATGTAAACTGGTACGGAGACAAAACAGTAATAGTGTTTGATAGTACAGATGGATGGCATATCTGGCTTTTCTATGCACCATATCATAAAGCAGACTGGGGCAGCGGTGATGATTACTATTCTCGGAATAAATAAAAATTTCTGATTTTGTGTAATTCAGGTTTATATTTCAGCGTTAAGAGGTAGCTGAAAATTTGTTTTGTCAGCGCAGAGAATCAGAGGGAAAAGACAGATTTGAATGATATCGATTATCTATGCACTTTTTTCAAGGATATCGGTTTGTAATTCGTATCCATTTTTATGGTGACAGTTTGGGAAAAGTGTAAAGCAAAATATGGAAAAGCACTAAAAGAATCTGAGAAAATCGGATTCTTTTAGTGTTTAAAGCCTTTTATATAAAATAGAATCCATGTTCAAGTGTGTGGAGTTAATCTGGATATCTCTGACCTTCAGCCTCTTACCTCTTCATTTAAAATTCCTGCATTTCCATCTGGCCTGGTATCTTGTATAATATAGGATAAGACTTTATGCATTTTTGACTGAGAGGTATATTATGTTTATTGATAGAGCGAGAATAATCGTTGAATCCGGAGCCGGTGGCGATGGAGCGGTGGCATTTCGCCGGGAAAAGTATGTTCCCCGTGGAGGCCCGGCTGGTGGTGATGGCGGTGAAGGTGGTTCTGTAATTGCGGTAGCTGATCAGGAAATCAACACACTGCAGGCGTTCAGACGCCATCGCAAATGGGCTGCTAAAAAAGGGGAAAACGGGGGTGCCAAGGATTGTTTTGGCAAGGCAGCTGACGATGTACTGGTTCCGGTTCCGCTGGGTACACTGATTTATGATATTGATACAGGCAAACTGATTGCCGACATGACCCATCATGGTCAGCGGGTTGTACTGGCAAAAGGCGGCCGGGGAGGCAGAGGCAATTCTCATTTCGCAACGCCTGCCGTAAGAGCACCAACTTATGCAGAAAAAGGGGAACCTGGAGAACGCAGAGAAATGCGTCTTGAACTGAAGGTGCTGGCTGACGTAGGTCTTCTGGGATATCCAAGCGTTGGTAAGTCAAGCCTTATCCGCAAAGTATCAGGTGCTAAGCCGCAGGTAGCTGCTTATCATTTCACTACATTGAATCCGATTCTTGGCATGGTTAATCTGGATGAATCCAGAAGCTTTGTTATGGCGGATATTCCAGGTCTTATTGAAGGGGCCAGTGAAGGGGTAGGTCTGGGGGATGAATTCCTGCGTCATATTGAACGCACCCGTGTACTGATTCATGTACTGGATGCTGCCGGCAGTGAAGGCAGAGATCCGATAGATGATTTCCACGTCATTAACCAGGAGCTGGCTAAGTACAGCGATAAACTGACGAAAAAGAAACAGCTGGTGGCCGCTAACAAGATTGACCTGATTACTGATATGTCAAAACTTGACAAGCTGAGAGAAGAAATCGAAGCGGAAGGGTATGAATTCTTCCCTATCTGCACTCTGGACGGCCGCGGACTGAAGCCGCTTATGGAAAGAGCATGGCAGATTATTGAATCTACACCGAAGGTAGAACTGGAAACTTCGGATACTTCCATCATTTATGATGTGAAGCCTGATGATTTCAAGGTTAAGGTGGAAGATGGCGTTTATTATCTGACAGGTAAACGCGTACAGAAGCTTGTAAATATGACCAATTTTGATGATTATGTATCTCTCCGCCGTTTTGAAAAGGCATGGAAATACATGGATCTGGAAAAGCTTCTGAAGAAAGAAGGCATTAAAGAAGGCGATACCGTAAATCTGTACGGTGTGGAATTCACTTATACAGCAAGAAAACATGGAGAAGATACTCCACAGGAGGATGAAGAATAGTATGCTTACAGGAAAACAGAAACAGTATCTTAAAGCGCTGGCAAGTCATCTGCCGGCAACCGTTCAGATTGGCAAGGATAGCCTTACTTTTTCCGTTATTGACAGTGCAGAAAAAAATATCACAGCTAATGAACTGATTAAGGTAAAGATTAATCAGAATTCTGCGGAAGATATCCGTCATGTGGCAGAACTTCTGGCCGATAATCTCGGCTGTGAACTGGTACAGGTTATCGGACGCAACTGTGTACTGTTCCGTCAGAAAGATGATAAGTCACATTATGAACTCCCAAGATGAACTGAAAGCCAGACAGGCCATACCTGCTAAAAAGAGGGTGGTGGTTAAGATTGGGACCAGTTCTCTTACGTATCCAAACAGAAAACCAAACCTTCGCTTTTTTGACAGCATGGCCCGTCAGTTGATGGATTTGCAGAACCGCGGGTATGAAATGGTTCTCGTATCTTCTGGTGCCATTGCCATGGGGATGCCGAGTCTTGGCTATACGACTAAACCGAAGAATCTTCCGGAAAAGCAGGCCTGTGCAGCCGTTGGGCAGGGAACGCTCATGCATCTGTATGAAAAGTTCTTTCACGAATATGGCGGGATTGTTTCTCAGCTTCTCCTTACAAAAGGGGATGCGCTGAATCCTAAACGATATCTCTATGCCCGTGGCTGTCTGGACGCGCTTCTTGCACTGGGCGCTATCCCGATTGTTAATGAAAATGATGCGGTGACTGCCGATGAAATCAAGGTAGGGGACAATGATACCCTGTCGGCTGTAGTCGCAAGTATCTGTGAGGCAGATCTGCTGATTATCCTTTCGGATGTCAATGGTCTGTATACGGATAACCCATCTTCAAATCCGGAGACCCGGTTCATTTCTTATGTCGGTGAATTTTCCAGACGATATATGGATATGGCGGGCGGCGCAGGCACAGCCCGCGGTACCGGCGGTATGCAAACTAAGATGAAAGCTGCGGAAATCTGTACCCGCTCGGGGATAGATATGGTAATTGCCAACAGCAGTATTCACGATGTTCTCTTTTCTATTATGGATGGAGAAGCCATTGGTACCTTGTTCCAGGCCGATAATGTGCATCCGCAGATGAAGAAGCGGCAGATTATTATTGGCTCTGCTATTAAAGGTAGAATCTATGTGGATAAAGGATGCCGGGATGCCATTGTGAATAATGGCTCCAGTCTTCTTCCGGTCGGTATTTTGCGGGCAGAAGGAAACTTCCATGTGGGAGATCCGGTATCCATCTGTTATGGAGATCAGGAAATTGCCCGTGGCATTACCCACTATGATGCAGAAGATGTGAATAGCATCCGCGGATGTCAGACCGACGAATTAAGCGAACGTCTTGGGTATGAAAAGACATATGACACGGTAGTACATCGTAATTATTTACTTGTAATCCGCTAAGGAGGAATCAGTATGAACAGCAGTGAACTCAGAGAAGCCTGTATGGAAGTAAAGAAAGCTTCCCGGGTGTTAGGCAATCTTTCGGAATCAAAGAAGAATGAAGTACTCGGTGCTGTTCATGATGCTCTTCTGAAAGAGTCGGATTTCATCCTTGCGGAAAACGCAAAGGATATGGAACGCGCGGAATCGGTATTTCATCTGTCATCATCCATGAAGGAACGACTTACTCTGACTGAGAAGAGGATTGTCTCCATTGCGGAAGGGGTAAGACAGGTTATGACCCTCCCGGATCCATCGGGCAGGACTATCAGTGACCGTACACTGCCTAACGGCCTGGAAATCGTAAAGACATCCGTACCTTTTGGTACGATTGCCATGATTTATGAATCCCGTCCGAATGTGACAGTGGATGCGGCAGCACTTTGTCTCAAGAGTGGTAATGCCTGCATACTCCGTGGTGGCAAAGAAGCTCATTTTACCAATGCGGCACTGACACAGGTTATTCAGAAGGCTCTGGTATCCTGTAATGTACCAAAGCAGGCCGTATTCAGCATTCTGGATCCATCCCATGAGCTGGTAAGCGAACTGCTTCATCTTCGTGGCATTATTGACCTGGTTATCCCCAGAGGCGGCCATCGCCTTATTCAGACCGTGGTAAGCAGCAGCTCTGTTCCTGTGATTGAAACCGGGAGCGGGGTATGCCACACTTATGTGGATAAGGAAGCGGATTTGGACAAGGCGGTCAAAATCATAGTCAATGCCAAGGTTCAGCGTCCGTCAGTATGCAATGCCATGGAAACCCTTCTTATCCATAAGGATGCAGCTGATGCTGCAGTGAAGAAGGTGTTTCCTGAACTGGAAGCCTGCGGAGTGGAAATCCGGGGTGATGAAAGAATATGTTCCCTGTGGCCTCATGCCGTTCCTACAGTGGAGGCAGACTGGAGTACAGAATATGGTGATCTGATACTTTCCGTCAGGGTAGTGGATTCTCTGGAAGAAGCCATAAATCATATTTCCCGTTATTCTACTCATCATTCGGAATGTATTATCACTGAAAACAAGAAAAATGCACGCCTTTTTGTAAATGCTATTGATGCAGCCTGTGTCTATGTGAATGCGTCCACTCGTTTTACTGATGGTTTTGAATTTGGTTTTGGTGCTGAAATCGGCATCAGTACACAGAAACTCCATGTACGCGGCCCTATGGGACTGGAAGCACTGGTTACCTGCAAATATAAGATATTCGGCGATGGACAGGTACGTGGATGAGCAATAAACAAAAGGATTTTTCCCTGGCGTATAAGCTCAGGTGGATATGGTATTATCTGACTAAGACGACAAAAGGCCGTTTTGAAGTGCGTCATTGTCTGGAAGTACTTGTTTTCATTATCATTTGTGTTTTATTTTTGGATGTAGCAATTTATTTATGTCACATAAAATAGGAATTTTCGGTGGTTCATTTAATCCCATACATATTGGACATCTGGTAATAGCGGAAGCCGCATGGCAGGAGTTCGGCCTGGAGAAGGTTATCTTCATTCCCACCGCCGATACCCCGCAGAAGGATATGCATAATATAGATAAGCACCTTCGGTATGAAATGGTCAGGCTGGCTATTGCGGGAAATGACCATTTTTCAATTTCTTCTATTGAGATTGAGAGGGAAGGCATTTCCTATACGGTGGATACTATAAGGGAACTGCGGGAACGCTGTGATGTGAACACCGATTTTTATTTTATTGCCGGTACAGATGCAGTAGCTGATCTGTCGGAATGGAAATACAATAAGGAACTTCTCCATGCCTGCTACTTTATCAGCGCCAGCCGCCCGGAAAAGAAGGAAAAGCTTGCAAAAACCATTGCCTTTTTCGGTGAACTGGGAAAGGAGAAGATTCTTACACTGAAAACGCCTGAACTGGCCATTTCGTCAACCATTCTCAGGGATTGGCTTGCACGGGGAGTTTCCACGCGCTATCTTATGCCGGATTCCGTTATTCAGTTTATTAAAGAACATCATTTATACAGAAGGTAACCATGGATAAGAAGGAAATAAAAAAACGTTTGAAGGAATTGTTAAAAGATAAGAGATATGTCCATTCGCTGGGAGTTGCTTCTGTTTCCCGCCACCTGGCTGAAACCTATGGGTATGCCGATCCTGACAAGGCAGAACTTGCCGGGCTCGTGCATGATTGTGCAAAAAATCTCCCTCTGGTGGAAATGCAGCAGCTGGCAGATGAAGGCCGTATTCCCATGGATCTGGTACTATATAACAGTAAGGCTCTCCTTCATGGACCGGCCGGGTCCGTTCTGGCGAGAAAACTGTTCGGTATAACGGATGGGGAAATCCTCTCTGCTGTGTATTATCACACTACAGGACATCCGGATATGCAGCTTCTGGAAAAAATTATTTTTCTGGCAGATTATATTGAACCATCCAGAGATTTTCCCGGCGTGGACAAGCTTCGCCGGCTTTCAGAAATTTCACTGGATAAGGCGGTACTGGCAGCTTATGCATCTACCATTTCGCATCTTCTGGATACAAATGCCTTCATTTATCCGCTGACCATGGAAGGCCGGAATGATCTGCTGAAAAAAATGGAAGAGGGGCAGTAAATGCGTAGAAGAAAATATCACATTCGTCTGGGAAAACTGCTGGCATTTATTCTGGCCATTGTCGCTTTGTGCGGAGCCCTGGTTTATGCCGCCACATCCATATACCGCTATGTGTCTATGAAATCTGATACAGGAACAGCAGAGGCGGCTTCAGCACCTGATTATTATCTGCTGGTGGGGATAAATAATGACCCGGTGCCGTCTGCAGAGACGGTAATTGTCTGCTCGGTTGACCGCAAGACGAAGCATCTGGATCTTATTTCTGTGCCTGCCAGCACATCATCCGCACTTGGCATTGATGCAAAGAATCAGATTACGGTGGGTGAAGCTTATCGCAAGGGCGGAGTCATTGAAGCCAAAAGCTGTATTGAAAATCTGATGCATATTCGTATTAACCATTTCATCATTTTCAATGAAAAAACATTTAATGAGGCTATGAACCATTTCGGAAATATAAATCTGTATGTGGAACAGGAAATGATGCATAATAAGGGAGATGGAACAGCAGATTTCCATCTGTACACGGGTTATCAGACTCTGGATGCTAATGGTGCGATGGCTTATGTACGCTACATGGATCCGGAACAGGATGAAATTGCCGGAATTCAGAGACAGCAGCGTTTTATGAAGACCTGTCTGCTTCAGATGCAGCAGCACTATGCGGTTACCAACTGGGAAATGGTGCGTCATTACTGGGCTCCTTATTATTCCAATGTTACCTATAAGGAAGCCGCGTCTCTGGCTTATGATATTACTGGTTTCCCGGCTGAAAATATTCAGTTTGCCATTCTCCCAGGAGAGATGGAAAATAAAGATAAAAATTCTAAGGTATGGGTAGTAAACCCGATTGAAATACAGAAGACCATTGCTTCTACTATGAGTTAAATAAAGGAGATTTTAATCAATGAATCAGGAAATTAAAGAAATCTGTCATGCTATTGCGGATAAGAAAGGTGTCCTTATCAAGGTTCTTAATGTGAGAGATCTGACATCTATTGCCGATTATTTCATTCTGGCTTCTACACGAAACAAGAAGCAGAGCCAGGCAGCTGCTGATGCGGTGGAAGACAAGATGGCAGAAAAGAAGGTTCACTGCCTCCGCAAGGAAGGCTATCGTGAAGGGGACTGGATCCTTCTGGATTTTGGTGACGTTATCGTTCATATCTTCACAGATGATGAAAGACGTCATTACGAGCTGGACAGCCTCTGGAGTGAAGCACCGGTAGAAGAATATCATGAAGAAGATGATGAAGCCGATGGCTTTGAAGGCATGCTTAAGGTGAAAAGATAATTGATGGAAAAAAATATTACACAGAAAACAGTAAAAAAAGATTTTTCAAAGAGTCGTACCCAGAGATTCCACCCTGTTTACGATGAAGAAAAACAGCGAGAATACTCCGAACGGAACCACAATTTTGTACAGAAAAAAGAAATGACACTGAAGGAAAATTCTATTGCCACACTTCCAGTGGTCCGTGTGGCTGACTTTGGTGCATTCCTTTCCGCAGGTACCGGTGATTCCAATGATGATATTCTGCTTCATAATGCACAGCAGACGGAACCGGTAAAAGTTGGGGATCGGGTTAAGGTATTCCTGTACCATGACCCGCATCACCGTCTTACTGCCAGTATGCGATTGCCAAAGGTTAAGGACGGGGAAATTGCCTATACTGATGTCCTGCTTACTACTAAGTTTGGTGCATTTGTGGACGTGGGAACTGAACGAGGAATTTTTCTTCCTATTTCTGAAACCATAGGCCGTGTTCATCCTGGACAGAAAATCTGGATTAAGCTCTATACTGATAAGACAGGCCGTCTGGCTGTTACCATGCGTGGCGTGGCAGAAGATATGATAAAAATTGCAAAACCTGCCCATGGAATCAAGGTGGGTGGCAAGATTGAAGGTACTGTTTACAACATTACCCGATCTGGAGCGTTTATCATTACCCGCGAGAAGTGGTTTGCTTTTCTCTATAAGGATGATATGCCGAGAGATCTGGAAGCCGGACAGGAAGTAACCGGTCGCGTCACCTTCGTACGTGAAGATGGCCGTCTGAACATTTCCCTGCGTCCTACTAGGGAAAAGGCAATGGATGCAGATATAGAAAAACTGCTCGATTTTATGGAAAAACATAATGGCTTTATGCCATTTTCTGATAAGAGCAGTCCTGGCGACATCAAATACGCACTGGATATGAGCAAAGGCTCGTTCAAACGCGCACTGGGCCACCTCTACAAGATGGGCAGAGTCAAACTGGAAGAAGATGGAACAAGACTGGTCTAAAAAGACAGGTTTGAGCGATGAAGTTTGAGGTTAGAGTGAAATCTCAAACATAGTGAGGAGCTACCCTCAGACACGAAGCTAGAAAGTTTTCTTAAGCCAAGAAACGGCAGGAATTTTTCCTGTCGTTTTTTGATGTTCTTGGGAATTGCAGTGGGAACAAGACTGATCTTAGAATTGAGTAGGCGGGTGACGAGGAGGAAAGACATATCAAAGAGCCGCAAACTATGTTTGCTGTCTGTGCGAATCCTTCTTGGATTCGCAGGTCGGTATGAGCAAAGGCTCATAAGTCGGCAAGAATCCTGACGGATTCTCGGGACGGTGCAATCTTTGTAGATTGCAAGAGTGAAGCGGAATGTTCTCTTTTAAAAAAGCAAGTATGCAAAAGCTCTGCAAATGGAAAGCATGCAGCACGTTTCCTGTTCTGGAGAGAAAGGATAAAGGCCGCAAACTTTGTTTGCTGTCGGCAAAAATGGCGACGCCATTTTTGAGTCGGTGTGAACGCTTTGCGTTCACAGGTCGGCAAGAATCCATGTTGGATTCTCGAGACCGTGCATAAAAGAAAGGTAAGAGGTTAGAGGTTAGAGGATGGAGGAGCAGATTTGCAAAGCCAATCTGCAGGCGGATTCTGCGAATAGCATTTTTGTAAAAAGGCAAGTATGCGAAAGCTAGTAAAAGGAAAGCATGCAGAACGCAGCTCCTTTCTGGAGAGAAAGGGGGCCCATCCGCGAGGCGGATGGGGGATAGTTGATACTACCTTGTTGGGATACAGGAAAGCATGCAAATGTTCTGAGTTCTTTCAGTCTGAAAGGAAGCCCCACAGGCTTCCGGTCTGATGTCTCTTTCGCAGTATGCCTGCCAATTTTCTCAAATCTCACCTGCTCAATCCTCGTATCTCTGATTCAACTGTTTATACGGTTGAAGTAGTTAATGGCTTCCGGATCAAAGCGGATGGAGGTGGCACCAGCGGCGAACGGGGCCAGTTCATAGGGCGAATAGAGCAGATCAATAGTTCCACCGCCCCGCAGGAGGTAATCCTGGGATACCCTTTCCACTGGCCAGTTGGTACCATCATATGTTATTTCTTCACCGGATTCGTCATGCAGGGACAGTACCCCGGAATAGAGACCATCCTCAAGTTGCTGAGCATTGCGGATGTGGACATAGTTGTACAACGGAATCCGGTTTCCAGTCCGTTTATCATACACAATGCCATCATATGATGTCCATTGGTGAGCAGCGCCTGCCGGATAGGAGAGATTGACGAACATAATGGAAATGACCGAATCATCTTCGTATGTCACCTCATACTGGGTTTCCACAGACAGGAACTCTCCGTTGTCATAGTCTCGTTTAGAGTTATATACCCAGGTGGCAATATCCTGATTGATTTTTTTCTGTGCCGTCTGATTCTGTGTGTATACCAGAGGATATTTTAAATCCAGGTTGATCTTCTGGATAGATCCGGTCTGTACACTGGCGGATGCTACGGAAGCAGTCAGTGCGGTTATCAGAACAAACAAAGAAGCCGCTTTTTTCATACGCATAAGGATTCTCCTCTCTATGAAAAACAGATATACTTTTCTTCATTATAGTATAAGAGCACAGAAAAGACAGGTGAAAAACCAAAGACAGATGCGGGAATTGAGTGTGCAAGTGACGAGAAATTTAACAGACAAGATGAGGCAAAACTTCGGGAGTCAGTTTAGAGAGGGAAACGTGCTGTGTTCTTCCCGTTAAATAGCTTTCGCATTCTTAACGCAAGGAAGAAACAGGAATACCGTCTTGTATTTTATCTTTCTGTTCGTTAGCAAGCTTATGAACAAGTACAGGCAAGCATATCAAATGGCTCCTTTCTTGAAAGAAAGGGGGACCATCCGCCTAACGGCTGGTGGATAGTTGATACATGCATGTTTGTATGAAGGAAAGTTAGCTAATGTTCTGCCCTTTTGATAAAGAGGCTATTTACAGAATGCACATACTCAAAAATTTTACAGAAAATTTTTTCGTTCTGTAAATACTGTAAGGATTTCTGCCGACCGTGATCTTCAATCATCAGTTCTATCTTCAGTTGCAGGGATATCTTATAATATAGACAGGCGATTATACATGTTTTTCCGTGAAAGGGGTATGTTTATGAAATACAAATCTTATCTGATTGCTGCTCTTCTGGGAGCTGGCTTGATGGCGGGTGCTTCCACTGCCTCAGCTTATACCGGGCAGGGAACCATGAAGGGAAATGATCTGGATATCACTTATCCGATTGTGTTTACTCAGCACCCGTATGCGCAGAGGCGTATTAATGACGACCTGTACAGGTTGGTAAAGGACACTTTTGATTCCTATGCGGACAAGGAGTTTGTCTCCGCTTATATGGACTATGAGGTAACGTATGAAGATGACGATGTCATTTCCCTGCTCATCCATGTATCCCGGTATCCGGAAGGGGCAGCGCACAACTGGAATGAAACCTATGGCATGGTATACAACAAGCGCACCGGAAGCCGTATTCCGCTTTCCCACTATGTCCGCATAAAGGATGCAGCACAGCTCCAGAAAGCACTGGAGGAAGGGAAAGTGCAGGAACTGGATGAAGCGGGAGATGTGCAGACTTTCTACAAGGATGGCATGTTTGGTGTTTCAGAATTGACGGATTCCTATGTGCTCCGCAAGAATGGAAATATTGATCTGGTATATGGTCCTTATGGCCTGGGACCGTATGCGGCAGGAACCATGACGATTCCACTCAATAGGGAAGCAGTGGCTTATTTCAATAATCTGAACAAATAAAGGAATCAGAAAATCAGGCACGGATTGTGTGCCTTAGGAGGTATATTATGAAAAAAGCATTTCTGGCTATGGGGCTCGCAGCTCTTCTGTCACTTCCTGTGGCGTCATATGCGGCAGAGGCTCCGGTTCATCTGTATGGAAATTCTAATATGGTGAACGTGTATGAGCATATGGGCTCAGCGGTATATCTGGTTAAAAATTCCGCCCGCATGGTGGCAAAGGATAAGGATACAGGATTTATTTTTAAGGTGGACATCAAGAATGTTTCGTATGACCCCAGTGCTGACGAGTTCCACACTCAGTCCGTATCAGCTAAGACTCCGGTATGGTTCTACTGCCCGCTCAATAAGAATTTTCACGGATACAGTGCCATGTTTGCTGGAGATAAGGAAGTCGACGTTCCGCCTTATGTGAACGCCCAGGTATCCTATGTGTCCTATGACCAGGGAAAGAACTGGCGCCCGTTCTATATGAACGATACTCACGGGTATAACCAGCCAGTACGCGATTTATTCTGGAAAGAGCTCAACCTTATTCGTGGACTGGACAGATGAAAGAAACGAGCTGACGCTCATGGACACTGCGGCCTATAGGGCCATGTAAAGCATCCGATTAGCAGTGGCAAACCCAGGAAATAAAAAAACGATTTTCCGATTTACGGAAAATCGTTTTTTTATTTCCTGGGTTCAGATTCTTAATTTTGATAACTGGAAGCTCGGTCTGCTTTCATAGAAAATTCTTACGAATTTCCAATAGTAAGGACCTCGAACCTAAGGACCGCGAACCTGGTTTTACAGGCTCATCTCTTTTCTATCTGGCTGCCATAATGGTCGCGGTATATGGAAACATTCTTGCCGTGTTTCTGAATGATTTCATCCTCGCTGTTTACGCGGATGCGTTCAATCTTGTCGCGGGAGTTTTCATCTCCGGATACGCGGTCAACACGGAAGCGGTCCAGGCTGAGTTCTTTGATTTCCGGCGCGAATTCTTCAGACATTTTCTGCATGACACTGTCTGCGATGGCGCCGTTGGCAAGAGCCCTGGAGAAGATGGCAGCAAATTCATAACGGGTAAAGGTGCGGTTGCCCTTGAACTCACCATCTGGGAACCCTTCCAGCAGACCCTTTTCTGCCAGATCCTTCACGTAGGCATAGGCCCAGTGATTCTTTGGAACATCAGGGAAGAGGAGAGAGCGTGTTTCCTGCGCTTCCGGAGTCTTCTTGCCTACCAGTGCCTGCAGTCTCGACGTTTTCCAATTCAGGGAGCTCATATTTTTCCAGCATTTGCTGTATGGCATGGATGACTTTCTGCTTCAGACTTTCCGGCTGCAGTACTTTTACTTCTGTGCCATGCTGGAGTATCCAGTAGCACATGGCCTGTTCATTCACATGAAGGAACGCATAAAGCAGTCCATCCTTCTCACTGGTTACTGTGAAATTATCGCCAAAAGCATCTACCAGCTGATTCATTATTTCCGGAGTGGTTTCCAGAGTTACATCCACCGTATGGCCCGAGTACATATATAAATCTTCGGACATACGGACAGGAAGCTGCAGCCCCTGTTCAAATCCCGGGATGTCCTTTACCGGGCGCAGAGGCTCTTCTGATATATGGATGTCCGTAATCCGGTCCAGACGGAAATGAGAAATATTGTCGTACTTTGCACAGTTGCAGAGAAGGTAAAACTTGCCCTGGGAAGTTACCATCTCATAAGGGCTTACCAGATAAGGTTCGTCCTTGCGGGGGTGAAGCTGGAAGTCCGGTCCAAACTGGTTATAGGTAAATGATACTTTTTTCTGGTTCTGGATGGCTTCGCTCAGTATGTCAATCGTATAGAAAAGCTGCTGGTTGCAGCCATGAGGCAGAGCGGACAGAATCCGGGTATGCGGAATTTTCTCTTTAAAGTGCTGTCCGCCCAGAGAGCTGAGTTTATCAATCAGATCCCTGGCCTGGGACTGGGAAATCATAGGTGAAAACAGAATGCCGTCAATAAGGATGCGAAGCTCGGATTCTTCAAAAATCCGACCGGCAAGATAGGTCCCGCCCGGGTTGCGGTTGGAGATGATTTCATATCCCATGGCCTGCAGGCCATGAATGTTGTCCGTGACGGTTTTTCGGTCACAATTCAGATTGTATTTTTGTTGAACCAGTGCAATGATATCATTTCGTTTCAGTGGGTGCTCTGCATCGGAATATTCTTTCAGCACATTCAGAATGGCTACGCCCAGCATTCGTTTATTTCCTGGCATGATGATATGTCCTTCTTACGTAAAGGTGACAGGACATGAAAAGGTATCCTGTAGTCAGGTTTATAATCGTAATAATGTTTTTAT
>OLFS01001879.1_pt1 | contig 14880 bp, 9 predicted proteins | sample 1605491 | NCBI WGS metagenome assembly OLFS01 (sample SAMEA3888921, study PRJEB22519) | human gut metagenome | biome: human gut; feature: human-associated habitat; material: faeces | place: Denmark | collected 2011 | reverse complement strand
AAGATGGAACATATGCTTCCGGCTGATAATAGTCGTAGTAGGAGACAAAATATTCCACTGCGTTATTTGGAAAGAACTCTTTGAATTCCCCATACAGCTGCGCAGCCAGCGTCTTATTATGTGCAATAATCAATGTCGGCTTGTTCATCTGTTGAATGACATTCGCCATGGTAAATGTCTTACCAGATCCAGTAACGCCAAGCAACGTCTGACACTGGTTTCCTTCTTTGAAGCCTTCGACCAACTCTTTAATTGCCTGCGGCTGGTCGCCAGTTGGGTTGTATTGTGATACTAATTCAAAATGATCCATGTAATTTCTCCTGAGCGCTCTAATTTAGCGGTGATATTTTAGAAATAGTAGTTGTTTTCTTAGCATTGTTACTTGTATAGTATATCATTCAGGAGAAAAAAAGTACAGAACTAAATCGAATGTTTGTTCTGTACTTTTACATCTTAGCTCGATTCTACATACCTTTAAAATGTATCTGGATTTAAAGTCAACTTTTTTATTTCGTTGACAGAATAACCTTTTAAGATATATAATATTTTTATTACATTTGTAAGATTTGGAGGAATATCACATGAGCAATCTGCCTCAAATTTCAGAAGCTGAATTTGAAGTTATGAAAATCGTTTGGAAATACGCACCAATCAGCACCAATGAAATTACTGAAAAATTAACACAAATTTCCAGTTGGAGTCCTAAAACAATTCAGACATTGATTAAACGTCTCGTTTCTAAAAAAGCACTAACCTATGAAAAACAAAGCCGGGTTTTTGTCTATACTCCATTGGTCAAGGAAGACGAATATATTCGGCAGGAAAGTAATTCTTTTTTAAAGCGATATTATAATGGTAATATCACTTCTATGCTTGCCTCTTACATTGAGGATGATAAATTGTCTGAAGAAGACATTGCCAGCTTACGGAATCTTCTTTCCAATCATTAACCATGGGAGGAGCATATTTTGATATATTTTAGTTTTCGATTTTTACTCTGTAATGCCATCATTTGTATTTTTTTAGGTAGTTTACTGGGATTAAAAAATTTATTGCAAAGGCAATTATCCGCACGTATGCAATATAATCTTTCGATTATATTTCTTGCCGTTCTAATTGTTCCCTTTTTACCGATAAACTCTGCCCCATCTTCTATATCGTGGAGACATTTGCTGACAGCCAGTTCAAGTACCAATGGTGACATTCAAACCACTTTTCTTTCTGGTAATGGTTATAATTTGGATAAAATAAATGATTTTGCTGTCTCTGTCAGCACCCAAATACCAACTTTTATTCACACATTACTTGTATTTTTCTGGAGTATCGGTATATTCATAATGTTTTTTCTTCTCTACCGCTCAGTAAAACAAGTAAAAGCCTTACATAGTTCTGCTTTACCTCTTCAAAATGAAGAACTAAACGCTCTTTATATAGAATGTTTAAACGAAGTGAACAGCAAGCATACCATTCCGATTTATAGTACAGCATTTTTGAAATCTCCTGTTTTGGCTGGTTTCCTGCATCCTCGCATTTATCTTCCAATTCACTTGATTTCAGATTTTAACGCTGGAACTATAAGTGCAACTGATATTCGCTATATGCTTCTTCATGAACTGCAGCACTACAAGCATAAAGATATTCTAATTGGATATTTGATAAATACAGTAAATGTTTTCTACTGGTTCAATCCCCTAATCTGGTATTTTCTAAAAAGAATATGTCAGGAACGGGAACTTGCCTGCGACAGTGCTGTATTACAATTATTGAAAGAAACAGAATACAAGTCATATGGAAATACACTGATTAACTTTGCCGAAACAATAGCTCTGTCTCCATTCCCTTTTACTATGGGAATCACTGGAAATATAAAACAGTTAAAAGGACGCATTTTAAATATTGCATCATTCCACCAACCTACTTTTAAACAAAAAATTCGTGGATATCTTATATGCATATTCGTCTCTACTATCATCATTGGATGCATTCCCATACTTTCTGTTTATGCTTCTGATCAGACTGGCTATCATTTTGACACAACCGAAAAGAATATTACTCAGCTAAATCTTTCTTCCAATTTTGGGGACTACACCGGAAGTTTTGTTTTATATGATCAGTCTGCTGATAAATGGAATATTTATAATATGGAGCATGCTTCCACACGTGTATCACCGAATTCGACTTATAAAATATATGATGCATTACTTGGCTTGGAATCTGGAATTATTACACCAGAACATTCCACTTTCACATGGAATGGAGAACCATATCCTTTTAATTCATGGGAAGCCGATCAAGATTTAACCTCAGCTATACATAATTCCGTAAACTGGTATTTTCAGGCAATTGATTCACAGGCAGGTTTTGAAGCCGTAAGAACATTTTTACAGACAATAAACTATGGGAATCAGAATACTGGAACAAATCTAAATCTCTATTGGACAGATTTCTCTCTGAAGATATCACCCATAGAACAGGTGGAATTGTTACAGGATTTCTATCAAAATAATTTTCATTTTGACATTAAAAATATCCAGGCAGTAAAAAAAGCCCTGCTGCTTTCCACTACTTCTTCCGGTTCTCTTTACGGGAAAACAGGAACCGGGCGTGTCAATGGTAAAGATGTCAATGGCTGGTTTATCGGATACATTGAAACAGCGAATAATACTTACTACTTCGCAACAAATATTCAATCCTCTTCTGGTGCAACTGGAAGTCAAGCTACCGAAATAACAGAATCTGTACTTTCTAATCTTGGTATTTGGAAATAAATAAAGAGAACTGATAGCATAATTTCCCGTTATCAGTTCTCTTTATTTCATTCTTCTCTACTGATCAATTCTGCAAATTACCTAACCGGTACTGATACCTCGGTATATTATCAATACCATTATCTAAAATCCTGTTTCCAACATACTGAATCGTTCCATCATCCTGAATTTTCATCGTAAGTTCGTGTGTAATAACAACATCATTACATACAACAGAATCACATACTGCATGAATTGTCAAAACAATGCTTCCATCTTCATTGTGCCTGACTTCTGTTACTTCCGGTAAAGACAATCCAAAATGTGTTGGTGAATAATTACCACATCCCAATCGTTCCCAGATAAACATATTACTTTGTTCATCGTAGACCGCCCATTCTTTCAATTCTTCTTTTGTAACAGGAAGATATGTCATAATTACATTTTCGAACTCTTCTGCTGGAATTCCCACAACCTCTTTTTCTGCAGTAAATTTTTCTCCATATTTCATTTGATAAAAATATTCATAAAGTCCATTATAATCCAATCCCTGCATATCCTCCGCATTCCAGTTTGAACATAACAGATTGTTTCCCTGATAGCCGAACGTACTCACATATTTTTTTGAATATTCCCGACACTCCTCACTCAAAGGCTTTACCCGGATAATACAACTTCCATCTACAATCTCTGTCACTTCCGGTGGTTCAGGTACGCATAATTCATAACAGAAATTCCCATTTTCAGTATATGCCCATTCTTTTATTTTTGATAGCGATATGTATGTAAGTACAGGCTCTGTATCCTCACTCCAGATCATTTTTGCGGACATCACACTCATTTCTTTTCCATCATAACTATATTCTTTTCTGGTAATTCCACCATCTGTATCTGCTTCATATAAAATTACACTTCCTTTTTCTTCTTGTTCTGCAGATTTTAAAAATTGTTCCATCTTCTGATAATTATCCATAACAGAATAATGATCGGAACCAATGACCGGATTCCCATTTTGTTTGATAATTTCTTTCATCCGATTCATCATTTGCTCAGCAGTATTCTGATCTGCTTCTTGTATTCCATTATATTCAGAATAAATGTCTCGGACAATGCCCATAATTTCTTCACAATCGTTCACAACTTCCTTTTTCTTGTCTTCATCGATTGGTAGATTATATCCCTTATCCGGATTTTCCATGGTAGTGTTTTTCTGATTCTTCTCATTTTTTACATCTGTGCTGTTTAACGATATCTTACTTTCACAGGAAGTCAGAATCATTCCTATACAAAGTACTAACAAAATACTTTTTCTTTTCATATTGCCCCCTAATTATTACTGTAATTCTCTTCCCACTCTTCTTCTGTTAACCTTGGCATATACCACCTTGCATTTGCATTTTGATCTGACCTGATTACCTTATTTGATAAATACTGGAAACTTCCGTCTTCCATAGGTTTTATCATCAATTCACTGGTGATTGCCTGATCTAACATTCTGATTTCCCATACTGCTTCTATCGTAAGTTTTAATGTTCCATCTTGTAATTTTTCATATGAGATAACTTCCGAATATGGCTCATATGGGAATTCACAATCATATAACCCTCGCGGTCTGTATCTAAAAGTTCTATTATCAGAGTTATAAAAAGTTCCCTTTTCAATCTCGGTATTACTAAATGGTAAATAGGTCTTTATAACCTCTTCAAACTCATCTTCTGGAACTTCATATTCTGCTCCACCATAATTTGCTTCATATGGAACTTGCTTTCCATATTTCATATAATACATTTTTTCATAAAGATCATAAAAATCAAGTTCCGTATAATTCTGGTTATCCCAATTTGTAATCAACAGATTATTAAGTGCATACCCCAACGGCATAACATATTTTCGATTCAATTCCCGGCATGTTTTATCTAATGGCTGCACTCTGAATCCAGTTTCACCCGGTGCTCCATCAAATCCCGGTGGGTGATATTCCTCCAGAAACAAGTATCCTTTTTCTGTATATTTCCACTCATATGCTTCATATTCATCATAATAATTAGCCTGTGGGCTATTATCCTTCCATTTAACCTGACATAATCGAACATTTATCTTTCCATTCATTGACTCTAAATGATATTGTATAATTTCCCCTTCATCAAATACAACAACAATATCAACTGCTGCCTGTTCTTCTTTCTCCGCTGCTTTGCAAAATTCTTCTACTTTTTCACGATTGACCATATCAATCTGATTATCACAATCTACTGCCGCATATCCTTTCTCTTCCAGACAATTGATAATTTTTCTTTTCGCCTTTAATGTATTTAACTCTGACTTCTCCTTCATATAAACAGACCGAAAAGTTTGCGCTGTTTTTTTTACTTCTGCATTCATTTCAGATTCTACGGTTTCTTTCTTTTCTTCTTTTTCCGTAATTCGATTTTGGCCGCACCCTGTAAAAACAATAAGAACTATCAATATCATCGCAAATTTCTTACATATGTAATAATTCCCCGTAAAAATTTTTTTATTTTTCAAAATATTCCTCCAATACGGTTGCATCCTTTTTAACAACATAACCACTTCCACCGATTCCTTTCACATTCTCAACCATACTGATAAGAAGAATTGGTTTGTCCACGCTTTTATCTGCCGTAAACACCGAAAACCACCCGATTTCTTTGCCAGAAGTATCTTCTTTCGTTGCCTTCAACTCGGCTGTCCCTGTTTTTCCAGCCAGCAAAATATCGTCACGATGTGCAGCATATCCGGTTCCTTCCGGATCATTTACAACACCTTCCACCCCTTGCATAATTTCTTCTACATTTTCTTTGCTAAACGCATTTTCTATCCATGTTTCACCAGATGCTTCTTCTTTGTATTTCAAATATGGTTTTATCATATTCCCTTCATTTAAAAATGAAGTATAAATACTTGCCAGATGTAATGGATTTACAAGAATCTGCCCTTGCCCATAACCACTATCTGCCAATTGTATTTCTGTTTCTATTTTATCTGTATTGGAATATGTTGATTCCTGCATCGCAATCTCAAACGGCATATTCTGATTAAATCCTATTTCATTTAAAGTATTCATAAAATTCTCACTACCTATTTTAAGAGCTGCCTTTGCAAAATAAATATTATCAGAATAGATAATTGCATTTTTCATAATAACCGGTTCATATTCATGAAGTGTTGTCACTTGATAAGATCCCCAAGACGAATCTTTCTGCCATGCCAAACCTTCATTTCCAAAATCTTCTTTTGGATCTATGCTTCCCGTTTTCAACCCAATTCCAGCCACAACTGGTTTAAATGTTGAGCCAGGACACCATACTTGACGAAAACGATTATATAATGGCTTCTTTTCATCTTCGTTTAATGATGTCCATTTCTCTGATGATAAGCCCCGTATAAATTCATTATTATCATAAGATGGGGTACTTACCAAAGCCAATACTTCTCCCGTATAAGGATTCATTGCGACAGAACACCCCGGATCTTCTTTAAACTGCTCGTATAATGATTTTTGCAAATCGGAATCTATCGTTAATCTTATATCCATACCATCTTCTTTAAAAATACTTGCAAGAACCTCTTTTACTTCCCCATCACTATCCAAAATCTTTATATCACAACCATCTTTTCCTTTTAATTGCTTTTCGTATAACTTTTCCATCCCAGATCTTCCGATTACACTTTCAGCTGAATATCCTTCCCCTGGATGATTTTCCAAATCTTCTGCTGTTACAGACTGTACATAACCAATTAAATGAGCTGCTGCTTCCCCTAACTCATAGGTTCTAACTTCCACATCTGATAGCATAACCCCTGGAATTTCCAAAAGTTTATTCTGACAATCCTGCTCTTCAAGTGTCTTTTCTTCTGGCTGTATTTTCATTAAATCTATTTCTTCTACTTTCGGAATAGTTTCAATTGGTACAAAAGAATCTTCTTTTACCCACTTTGCTGTGAGTTTGTTATTTATTGTTTCTACATCTATCTCTAATAACTCCGCTATTTTTTCAATAGATACATTCCTGTCTTCCAGCTTTCCCGGTATAATGCCAACTGATGTTGCTACTCCTTTTCCTGCAAGCATTTTACCATCTCGGTCTAATATTTCTCCTCTCTCCGCTTTTGATGTAGTAACACTTATTTTATCATCACTCTCTAAATCTGGAAAAATCAGGCTATCCTGCCATACTAATTTATATCCCTGTTTCGTCTTCTTCAGTTCCGCCATATTGTCAAATTGTATTGTTCCGGCAATTGTATTACATGATGTTTCATACGAAAGTGTAACTGTATCTGCTTTTTTCTCTTTCACAGCTATATGACTGATTTTAATGTCACTTACCTCTATTCCTTCGTATATCTTAGAATTTCGTTGTATGTATTCTTCTTTTGTCAGATAAACTTTTTCATCTGAATCTATCATAGTATACATTACTTCATATTCCTTTTTTTCAATATGGTTCATATATTCCATAAGTGTGTCTTCTGGTGATTCCGTTATCGTCCTTTTTAATAAAACACCTCCTGAAACAGCAATTACTGTTATAGCCATTATTAATCTCCAAATCCTACAAGTGTAAGATTTTTTAGTGCTTTGTTTTTTCCGTCTTTTTTTCATAGATACCACTTTCTTTCAACGCTTTTATTTTCTTAAATCTTACACTTGTAATATTTGAAAGTCAAGTCTTTTCTTAGGCATTATATACGTGCGTCGCACGATGTATATAAAAAGAAATCCTCGATTACAAGTAAACTTGTGTCGAGGATTTCTTTTTATATACACCGTGCTTGTGCTAGACGCTTACATTCCAGCCTGAGCTGCAACTTCTGCTGCGAAGTCGTCAACTTTCTTTTCGATTCCTTCACCAGTCTCGAAACGAACGAATTTTGTAACTTTAACGTTTGCACCGTTCTCTTTTGCTACCTTGTCAACGTATTTTCCTACTGTAAGGTCGCTGTCCTGAACGTATACCTGATCAAGCAGGCAGATCTCTTTGAGCTCTTTGTTCAGACGTCCGATGATCATCTTCTCGATGATGTTTTCCGGTTTCTCCGGGTTCTCTTTCTTAGCCTGAGCGAGAAGGATCTCTTTCTCGTGATCAAGGTAATCCTGAGATACTTCCTCACGGGATACATACTTCGGAGACATAGCTGCTACCTGCATAGCTACGTTCTTCAGTGCTGCTTTGATCTCGTCGTTAACAACATCTGTATCAGCAACAACAAGAACACCGATACGTCCGCCACCGTGGATGTAAGGAACAACCACACCGTTGTCTGCTGCAACTTTCTCGAATCTTCTGATGTTCAGGTTCTCTCCGATAACTGCGATCTTCTCTACGAGAGCATCTTTTACAGTCTTTGTTGTATCAGCTTCCCAAGTCTCTGCCATAAATGCATCAAGATCAGCTGCTTCTGAATCTACTACCTGGTTAGCAACTGCTTCTACGAATCCCTGGAACTCGTCGTTCTTTGCAACGAAGTCTGTCTCAGAGTTTACTTCTACGATTGCAGCAACTTTGTCATCTTTAACAACTGTCTTAACGATACCTTCTGCAGCGATTCTTCCAGCTTTTTTCTCAGCTTTAGCCTGTCCGTTCTTTCTAAGGAACTCTACAGCTGCGTCCATATCTCCGTTTGTCTCAGAAAGCGCTTTTTTACAGTCCATCATTCCAGCGCCTGTCATTTCTCTTAACTCTTTTACCATTCCTGCTGTGATTGCCATGATAATTTTCCTCCATTATTCATAATGTGTATGTCACTGTAAGCAGTAACATATGCTTTTCTCTATAGAACTATTTCTATAAAGTAAAATGCTTCAACCTGATAATCAGGCTGAAGCATTTTCTTTCATATCAAGAACTGATATTACTCTTCTACAGCCTCTTCAGCTTCAGCTGCTTCTGCAGCCTCCTCGTAATACTCATCCTCAGCTGCACCCTGGTTTGCTTCGATAACAGCGTCTGCCATCTTAGAAACGATCAGTTTTACAGCTCTGATTGCATCATCATTACCTGGGATTACGTAATCCAGTTCTTCTGGATCACAGTTTGTATCACAGATACCGATCAGCGGAATTCCGAGTGTGTGTGCTTCCTGTACACAGATTCTTTCTTTCTTAGGATCTACGATGAAGATAGCGTCTGGCAGTTTCTTCATATCTTTGATTCCGCCAAGGTTCTTCTCAAGCTTTGTCCACTCTTTTTTGATTTCGATAACTTCTTTCTTCGGAAGTACTTCGAATGTTCCATCTTCTGCCATTCTCTCGATGTCTTTAAGACGTTTGATACGGCTCTGGATTGTCTTGAAGTTTGTAAGCATTCCTCCAAGCCATCTCTCGTTTACATAATACATTCCGCAACGCTCAGCCTCAGCTTTGATTGCATCCTGTGCCTGTTTCTTTGTTCCTACGAAAAGAACTGTACCGCCTTCTGCAGCGATGTCAGAAACAGCCTTATATGCATCGTCAACCATTCCTACAGATTTCTGCAGGTCGATGATGTAGATACCATTTCTCTCTGTGTAGATGTATGGAGCCATCTTAGGGTTCCATCTTCTTGTCTGATGTCCAAAATGAACACCTGCTTCCAATAACTGCTTCATTGAAATAACGCTCATGTTATTCTCCTCCATTTGGTTTTTTTCTTCCGTATGTTTTACTCTCCTTCGCAACCGGACGAAACTCCTGTCTCGACTTAGGCACCTTGGAAGGAATCCACATACGTGTTTTTTAGCAACGTTCGTAGTATAGCATAAAACAAGGGACGTTGCAAGAACTTTTTCCCACAACACCCCCATTTTTCAACATTTTTTGTTATTGTTCGTACTATGTGCGACCAACAGCCTTTTTTATCCTCTACGCAACAAAATGTGAATTTCCTATTCCTATACCAGCTGAAACGCTTTCAGCACATACAGCCATCCTGTCAACGTGAATGCACTGAACAATGTTGTCAGCATCACTACACTTGATGATAAAACTCCTTCATGTCCCATATTCTTTGCCATAACAAAACTGCTTACTGTTGTTGCAGATCCAAGCATTACAAGGATTGCAATCAGTTCTTCCTGACGGAATCCCAGTTTCACAGCAATCGGAAGAAAAATTGCCACAAATACGATCAACTTCATAATTGTTGCTGTCACAGCCGGTTTGATCCTTCCAAGTGCTTTCCTAAAATCAAAGGTAGCTCCCATTGCCATCAGCCCCATTGGTGTGGACATTCCTCCAATACTTGTCACCGTTTTATTAAGAATTGTCGGCATTGGGATCTTGCAGGCTGACCAGATCAGACCAGCCACGATTCCAATGATGATCGGATTGGTTACGATTCCCTTTAACGTTTTCATCCATACAGCTTTATCAATTGCCTTTCGTTCCGGATGGAAAAAGGATAACACGATAACTGCCATCACATTATAAAGTGGTACACTTCCAATGATCATAAGTGGCGCCATCCCTGCATTTCCATAAATATTCTGGATAAATGCAATTCCAAGAAGTGCTGCGCTGCTCCGGTAAGAAGCCTGTATAAATTCCCCCTGGATTGAACGGTCTTTCCAGATGCAAGATACCAGTGCAGCAATTGTAATACAGATAAATGTTACTACAAAGCAGAAAATCACAAATTTGATATTCCACACTTCTTTAAAATCAACCTTTGCCAGGTCACCAAACAACAATACCGGTAATGGAATCAGAAAGACAAATTTATTCATCTTTGCTGCAAACTCTTCATCCATCCAGCCAAGCTTTCTGAACAGCATTCCCAGTACCATCATCAAAAAGATCGGTACGGTTGCATTCAGACTAAAAACTAAATTTTCCATTCTTCTCACCAGTCCCCTACTCTGTACGAAGCGCTGTCACAGGATCACTCTTTGCTGCTTTCTTTGATGGGATCAGTCCACCAAGTAATGTAAGGACAACACTTAATAAAATCAGTATGATTGCCGGAACAATCGGCAGAACTGCATTTACCTTCGCATTATCCGCCACATTGTGAATAATCGCATTTCCCGGAATCAGAAGTAATAAAGTCAGTCCGATTCCAATCAGTCCTGCACAAAGTCCGATAATAAATGTCTCCGCATTAAATACCTGTGATACATTTCGCTTTGACGCACCGATTGCTCTTAATATTCCAATTTCCTTCTTCCGCTCAAGCACACTGATGTAGGTAATAACACCAATCATAATGGAAGATACCACAAGAGAAATTGCTACAAATGCAATCAGCACATAACTTATCGTATCTACGATTGTTGTGACAGAGGACATTAAAGTTCCAACCACATCGGTATAAGTAATGACCTGCTCATCCTTCCCTTCTGCCTCCATCCTACTATTATAATCGTCCAGAATCTTTACTACTTGTTCCTTTCCTTCAAAATCCTTTGGATAAATGTTAATAGCAGACGGAACTGCAAAATCTACATATCCCAGTTTCTGCAGATTACTATCATAAGAAGCCAAGCCTTTCCCACTCATTGACATCATAAGCTCCGCCAGATCATCTTCCGTCATATTCATCTGAAATGCATCTGCAAATGCTGTCGGATCAATCTGCATTGCATTTCCGAGGCTGTTCTGAAGCTGCGTTCCTACGTTGGTCATCATCTGTTTCATTGCAGATTCAAGCCCAGTTGTCATCTGACTGACAATCTGTGTCATTGCAGAGGACACCTGTGTCTCAAGTGCCTGACCTATCGCATTTCCCATAGTCCCCATTGCCTGATTCATATAATTTCCGATGATTTTTGACACCTGGCTTTCCAGCTGATCCGTATCGATCATTGCTGACAGACCTTCCTGAAACTGCTTCTTTCCATCATCTGTTTGCAGATAAGCCATGAAATGTTCTCCCATCTTAGACGGATCCGGAAGACCATTCTCTGAAGCATATGCCAAATAACCTTTCACAAGATCATCTGATAGTTTCTCAAGCTGTTCCGGTGTTATCTCAATCTCCGGATCTTCCGGCATAACTTCTGACATCCAATCTGAAATTATTTTCTTCGCTTCATCCGTCTGAAGATATTCCATCAAATATTCATCGAATTGATCCGGATCTGTATATCCTTTTTCCGTAATATACTGTTCGTATCCGGCCATAATATTTTTGATCAATTCCTGTATTTTCTCGGTTGTAATCGTCACAGTTCCGCTTGATTTCATGATATCTTTTATATTATCGGAAATAATCTTTTTTGCTGCATCTGTCTTAAGAAATGCTGTAAAATCCTCTCCAAGACCTGAATAATCTGCCTCTGGATGTGTCTTTGCATACTCCTGATATCCCGTCAGCAGTCCACAAGCCATCTGTTTCATACCATCCGGTGATACCTTCAGATCCAGATTCGAAACGATCTCTCCCAGATTCATCTGCGGCATTCCGGAAAGATCTAAGTTCAGATAATCTGGATTCACAAGTCCCGACAGATCCAGCGTATTACTTCCTGTCTGAAATGCTTTTGACAAATTCATAGATTCACTGAGATTTAACGAATTCCCAAAATCCAGAGAATTTCCTAAATTGTTCATCGCACTTGCGTCAAATCCAAATGCTTTCTGCAGTGCTGCTTCGTCAACCGTAAATAAAGAATCCATGGAGAATCCATTTTCACTATCTTTCTCTCCGAATTTTTTATTTGTAAATACATTAACATCCGGATTTTCCAGCTGCTGTTTCACAATCTCACTTTTTGCTGCTTGTTCTGCCACATGTTTCGTCAATGATGTCGGATATGCAATTCCCGGACTCAAAGATGAGGCTTTCGCATCTTCAGCGGGTTTCACAATACCAACCACGGTAAGATCTTCTCCATTCGCTACAAGTGATTTCATATAATCTTCATTATCCGTCTTATCTTTCCAGACCTGATACTGACTATCATATTCATAATACTCAGAACTGTTCACAAGCTTGAACTTTGTTCCGATAATATCATCATAAGAATAGGTTCCCAGATCATCCGGTGTAGTAACATTTTCCTCTTTCATAAAGGACTGGATCATCTCATCAAGCTCCAACGGATCACGAAGTCCCAATGTATAAAGCATAAAATCACTCATTCCGCCATTCGAAGTCAGAACCACAACACATTCATTATATCTCTCTGGCCAATGACCCTTTTCCACTTCATACTGATTTTCATAGAGTTTACTGCTCTCCGGCATCTCATAAAAAACATCTGTACTCATCATAGATGACATCATACTATTCGTACTTATAGAAGAACCCAATCCCATAGCAGAAAAGGATTGATCTGGATTCACCTGACGAATACTGTCTTTATTTTCTTTATAAATCTGCGGAGAAACGCTGTACTTATATTCTATAGCATTCGTATATTGTTCCACTCCACTCTTGCCAGTATCAAGATACTTCTTCAAAGCACCAAGGTCATTTGAATCCATTGTGGAAAACATATTCGTCACCATCTGAATTACTTTAACCTGATCCTTTGACTTTTTCTTTGTATCTGACTTCTCTTTGTCTGTTTTTTTATCATCCGCAGAAGCACTGTCCATCCCGACCATCATGGATGTCAGATCAAAGCCTGTACTTTGTATCTGTAGAGGATATTCTGAAAGCGTCTCTTCCTCTACGTTCTGAATATATTGATTCACACCTGTAGATAGAGACAGAATTAATGCAATTCCGATAATTCCGATTGAGCCTGCAAATGAAGTCAGAAGCGTTCGTGCCTTCTTTGTCTTCAGATTGTTAAAGCTCAAAGCTAATGCTGTCAGAAATGACATCGAGGATTTTCCCATATTCCTGTGTTCTGCCACTCCCATCGTCGTTTCATCTACTTCAAACGGATCTGTATCTGAACGGATCACACCATCTTTTAATGTAACGATTCTTGTCGCATACTGCTCTGCAAGCTCCGGATTATGTGTAACCATAACAACCAGACGGTCTTTCGCTACTTCCTGAAGAAGATCCATGACCTGCACACTTGTATCACTGTCCAGTGCACCTGTCGGTTCATCTGCAAGCAGGATATCCGGATCATTCACTAATGCCCGGGCAATCGCAACACGCTGCATCTGTCCTCCGGACATCTGGTTGCTTTTATGCATCAGGCGGTCGCCCAAACCTACGGCAATCAGCGATTCGACTGCTTTCTTGTGTCGTTCGGCTGCACTGTAGGACGAATTGTACATCAAGGGCAGCTCCACGTTCTCGACCGCTGTCGTCTTAGGCAGCAGGTTGTAGTTCTGGAAGACGAACCCGATTTTGCGGTTGCGCAAGGTGGCGCGGGCGTTCTTACCCATCGTGCGGACCGATGTGCCGTCGAGGTAATATTCTCCGCTGGTCGGTGTATCCAGGCAACCTAACGTGTTCAGCAGGGTACTCTTTCCTGAGCCGGATGTCCCCATGATGGTGACAAATTCGCCTTCGTAGATCGTGAAGGAGACACCACGCAAGGCATGGACCGTTTCGTCTCCGACCTTGAAGTCACGCTTGATGTTTTCTAATTTGATTATCTCTTTCATATTGTTGTACTCCTTGTTTGGAGGGCAGATATATAAAGCCTGCCCCTACTTGGCACTCTTCTTGTTCTTATTGCTTCCCGGAGGGCCTGGCATGAACGGGCTTCTTTCCGTTTCGGCTTCGGCTGCCGGAGTAATGGAGGAGGCTTCGAGATCGACAGCCAATTCTTCACCTTCGTTCAGGCCGTCGGTTATCTCGATCATGTTTCCGCTGGTGGAACCGACGGTAACGGCTTTCGGCTTCAGCTCCTGCCCGTTCTTGATCCATACGAGACGTTTCCCGGCAGGGGCTTCCTTGCCGGCTTCGGAGACGATGTAGCCTAGTTGCGTCAACATTTGTACATCCGGTACGAAGCGGAGTGACTTGGTTGGGACTGTCAGTACGTTATCGCGTTCCAGCGTGAAGATCGTCACGTTGGCTGTCAGGCGCGGCTTCAATTTAAGGTCGGGATTATCGGCCGATATCACCACTTCGTAGGTAACGACCGTCGAGGTCGAGGTGGAAGAAGAGCTGCTGGTGCTTTCGCTGTCGCCGAGGCGGATTTGCATGACCGTACCTTCGAATACGTCGTTCGGATAGGCGTCGACGGTGAAGGATACACGTTGCCCATTTTCTAC
>OLFS01001876.1_pt1 | contig 14916 bp, 10 predicted proteins | sample 1605491 | NCBI WGS metagenome assembly OLFS01 (sample SAMEA3888921, study PRJEB22519) | human gut metagenome | biome: human gut; feature: human-associated habitat; material: faeces | place: Denmark | collected 2011 | reverse complement strand
CCAGTGTACCTTTCAGGTCTGCGAAAGAAATGTTTTTGTCAATAACAAGTCCTTCGATCTGATGGAAAGAAGGAGAATGTGTTGCATCTACTTCATCTGAACGGAATACACGACCAGGTGCGATCATACGGATCGGCAGCTTTCCTTTCTCCATAGTACGTGCCTGAACCGGTGAAGTCTGGGAACGAAGAAGGATAGAATCGTTGATAAAGAAAGTATCCTGTTCATCACGTGCCGGATGATTTTCCGGAATATTCAGTTTAGTAAAGTTGTAATCCGCATACTCTACCTCCGGTCCCTCTACTACTTCATAACCCATACCAATAAAGATACGCTCTACTTCTTCCAGGGCGATGGTGTTCGGGTGACGGTGACCGATTTTAGCTTTCTTTGCAGGTAAAGTCACATCAATCACTTCCTGTTTCATCTTCTCTTCACGTGCTGCTTCTTCCAGTTTCTGTTTAGATTCATCAAGAAGTGCTTCTATCTTGCTTCTTGTTTCGTTTACAAGCTGTCCAACCTTCGGGCGCTCTTCCGGTGCAACATCTTTCATACTCTTTAAAATTGCAGTCAATTCACCTTTTTTACCAAGGTATGCCACACGTACTTCGTTCAGTTTTTCCAGACCTTCGGATTCACTGATCCGTTTTCCGGCTGCTTCAGCCAGTTCCTGAAGTCTTTCTTTCATATCCATGTTCTCTTTCTCCTTTATGTCATAATGTCAGAGAAGAAAAATCGTTACTGAGAACAGAATGAACAGTAACGTAAAATCTGACTCTGACTTGATAGCCACAAATCGCTCCGTTGCAAAAGCAGTTCTCGCAATTCATGTTATAATAGCAGAATTGGCAAACAAAAAACTCCGTCCCACTAAAGGGACGGAGTAAAATATCCGCGGTACCACCCTGCTTCCTGCATTTTCTACAGGCTCTCGGTCTGCTTAACGCGCAGTAACGTCATTTCCTACTCAGTAAATACTGTCATTCAGAAATGCGGCTCCGGTGGGAAATTCAGGAAATATCTGAACCTGAGGCAGCTTCCAGCCGATGGCTTCCTCTCTCTGACGGAAAATAAATCCCTGTAAACACCTTCTAAGCTTTTCATGATTATCAACACTAGTAATCATGCCACAGACGTCAAAATCTGTCAAGTACCATTTACATTATTTATTTTTAAGATATTCATCGATACCTTTAGCACCAGCTTTACCTGCACCCATGGCAAGGATAACAGTAGCTGCACCTGTAACAGCATCACCACCGGCATATACACCATCTTTAGATGTCTTACCTGTTTCTTCTTCGGCAATGATACATCTTCTCTTATTGACTTCAAGACCTTTTGTTGTAGAAGAGATCAGCGGGTTTGGTGATGTACCAAGAGACATGATAACTGTATCAACTTCGATGTCGTACTCAGAGCCCTCAATTTCAACCGGACGTCTTCTTCCGGAAGCATCTGGTTCGCCAAGTTCCATCTTGATCACTGTCATGCTTGTGATATTACCGTTCTCGTCAACGTTAATCTTCTTCGGATTAGTAAGAAGATCGAAGATGATTCCTTCTTCTTTTGCATGATGAACTTCTTCAGCTCTTGCCGGAAGCTCTGCTTCACTTCTTCTGTATACTACATGAACTTCTGCGCCGAGACGAAGAGCTGTTCTTGCAGCATCCATAGCTACGTTACCACCACCAACAACAGCTACTTTCTTACCGGCAGCGATCGGTGTATCGTAATCATCACGGAAAGCTTTCATCAGGTTACTTCTTGTCAGGTATTCATTTGCGGAGAATACTTCGTTTGCATTCTCTCCCGGAATTCCCATGAACATTGGAAGTCCGGCACCGGATCCGATGAATACTGCCTCGAATCCTTCTTCTTCCATCAGCTGATCGATTGTTGTGGATTTACCGATAACAACGTTTGTCTCGAATTTAACACCGAGCTCTTTTACTTTCTCGATCTCTTTTGCAACGACTTTCTGTTTTGGAAGACGGAACTCAGGAATACCATATACAAGTACTCCACCGAGCTCATGTAATGCTTCGAATACTGTTACATCATATCCGAGTTTTGCAAGGTCTCCGGCACATGTAAGTCCGGACGGGCCAGAACCGATAACGGCTACTTTGTGACCGTTCATAGTCTCAGCGCCTTCTGGTTTAATATCATTCTCAAGTGCATAGTCAGCAACGAAACGCTCCAGTTTTCCGATAGAAACAGGCTCGCCTTTGATTCCACGGATACATTTTCCCTCACACTGGGATTCCTGTGGGCAAACACGTCCACAGATAGCCGGAAGTGCACTGGATTTACCAATGATCTTGTAAGCTTCTTCAATGTTTCCTTCTTTTACCTGATGGATAAATGCCGGAATGTTGATGGATACAGGACAACCCTGGATACATTTTGCATTCTTACAGTTAAGGCATCTTGTAGCCTCTTCCATTGCTTCTTCTTTGTTATAACCGAGACAAACTTCTTCAAAGTTTGTTGCACGTACTTTTGGATCCTGCTCTCTTACAGGTACTTTTTTCATCATATCAGCCATTATTCGTCACCTCCACAATGTCCGCATCCGCCGTGATGTGTATCGCCTTCCTGAAGCTTCAGCATTGCGCGTCCTTCTTCAGATTTGTACATCTGGCTTCTCTTCATTGCCTGATCAAAGTCAACAAGGTGTCCGTCGAACTCTGGTCCGTCAACGCATGCAAATTTAATCTCATCTCCAACCTGAAGACGGCAGGCACCACACATACCTGTTCCGTCTACCATGATCGGGTTCATGCTGACGATTGTCGGAATCTCAAGTTTTTTTGTTAAGAGACAGACAAATTTCATCATGATCATCGGTCCGATCGCAACGCAGACATCGTATTTATTTCCGTTGTTTACAAGTTCTTCTACCATAGTTGTAACCATTCCGGCGTGTCCGTAGGAACCGTCATCTGTACATGGGTAGTAATTACCTGCAACAGCTTCCATCTGATCTTCAAGGATCAGCATATCTTTTGTCTTAGCACCAACGATAACATCAGCATCGATTCCGTGTGCTTTCAACCATTTTACCTGTGGGTAAACCGGAGCAGCCCCAACTCCACCGGCTACAAACAGCATCTTCTTATTCTTAAGGGACTCCAGGTCTTCATGAACAAACTCAGAAGCGCATCCAAGCGGACCTGTAAAGTCACGGAAACTGTCTCCGGCTTTGAGTTCTCCCATTTTCACTGTAGAAGCTCCAACTTCCTGGAAAACGATTGTGATTGTTCCTGCTTCTCTGTCATAATCACAGATTGTCAGCGGAATACGTTCGCCTTTCTCGTCCATTTTAACGATGACAAACTGACCAGGCTGACAGTGACTTGCTACACGTGGTGCATGAACATTCATCAGATAAATCTTATCAGCCAGTTTTTCAGCTTTTAATATCTTATACATGTTTCTCCTCCTTGTAAATAAATCGACGTTATTGTCTTCAAACATTGTGTAAACAATAACAACTCGCTCTTTGTTAATAATACGACACTTCAGCTATGAATTCAAGTAAAACATACGGGCAGACACACAATTTCATGCATCTACCCGTATTGTTTAAGACAAGTTTACAGCGTTATCTTATTTTATAAGAACACTGAAACCTTTATTAATTTTTGATTTTAGAAATCAACTTCTGTTCCGTAGTATGTACATGTAAGAAGTTTAGCCATAGCAGCAGGATCGATTGCACGTGGGTTGGATCCTGTACAGGCATCTCCTACAGCCAGTTCTGCAATCTTGTCAACTTTTTCTTTGAATTCTTCTTCATTGATTCCGAAGTCTTTCAGAGTCTTAGGAATGTTCAGTCTTACATTGAACTCATCAATCTTCTCAACAAGGCTGTTGATCAGAGCCTGCTCAGATGTTCCGGCAAGTCCCATTCTGCGTGCGATTTCAGCATAACGTTTTGCAGCTACAGCGTCTTTGGCGTTGTATTTGATAACGTATGGAAGGTAAATTGCGTTAGCACATCCGTGCGGAATATGTCCTGTAGAGAATGCAGCACCTGTCTTATGAGCCATTGAATGAACGATACCAAGTAATGCATTAGAGAATGCCATTCCTGCAAGGCACTGTGCATAATGCATCTGCTCTCTTGCAACCATATCACATTTGTAAGATCCTGGCAGATAATCAAGAACCATCTCAATTGCCTGCAGTGCAAGTGGATCTGTGAAAGGTCCGTTCAGTGTGGATACATATGCTTCAATTGCATGTGTAAGAGCATCCATACCTGTATATGCAACCTGTTTAACCGGGAGTCCTGCAACAAGGTCAGGATCAACGATTGCAACATCTGGTGTGATGTTGAAGTCAGCCAGTGGATATTTCACACCAGTCTGATAGTTTGTGATAACTGAGAATGCTGTAACCTCTGTAGCTGTTCCTGAAGTTGTAGGAATTGCTGCAAATTTAGCTTTCTGTCTCAGTTCCGGGAAGCTGAATGGTGTGATCAGGTCTTCAAAGGAGATCTCCGGGTACTCATAGAATGCCCACATAGCTTTCGCTGCATCGATTGGTGATCCACCACCCATAGCAACGATCCAATCCGGCTCGAAAGCACGCATTGCTTCTGCACCTTTCATAACAGTCTCAACTGACGGATCTGGCTCAACACCTTCAAACAGCTGAACTTCCATTCCGCCTTCTTTCAGATAATTAACTGCTTTATCCAGGAATCCCTGACGTTTCATAGAACCGCCACCAACTACAAGAATGGCTTTCTTTCCTTTCAGGTTCTTCAGTTCTTCCAGACATCCTTTTCCATGATAAATGTCTCTTGGTAAGCAAAATCTACTCATAACAAATCTCTCCTTTTTTATGTAGTATTGTTATTTTTTTAACAGATATTATTATAACTCTGTATACGAAAAAAAGCAACCCTATTTTGGAAAATTTACATAACATTTTCCAAAATCAAGGTTACTTTCTAGTTACTTTACACAGTTTACTTAATATGTAGTAATATAGTTTCGTGTTGTTACTTCCGTTGCTTTTCCATTTTTATCGTTCACGAGAATTGCTGAAAAAGTTGTTTGTGAATTTTCTGGCATATCAATCGGGTCAGTATATTTCTCAGAGGATGCGGTTGGAGTTGAACCGTCCATCGTGTAGTATGCCGTATATCCATCCGGTACCGTAATCGTGATCTGAGTGGCTGTACTATATTGTCCGGTTGATGGAGAAACTGCCGGAGCGTCTACAAGTGGAAATTCAATGGAATATTTCGCACTGGAAACAGCACTTGGTATTCCCTTTTTATTAACAGCAATTGCACGGATCTCTGTGTCACCTTCGGACTGAAGCAAAACAGCTTCTTTGTATTCTGTACTTGACTCCGTCGGATCAGAACCATCTGTTGTATAATAAATCGTTCCGCCTGTAGCAGATGTTAATGTTACCTGCTGTACTTCATCATAGGTTCCTTCTTTCAAACTGAATTCAGGAGCAGATGAAACATAATCATTCATAGCAGATAATACATTCTTATCTTCACAATCCTGCAGGAGATCAGAAATCTTATTCGGCTGTTCTGTTTTCTCATAGAATTTTACTGCAGCTTTATAGAGATTTACATTCGACGGTTGTGTCTCCAGTGCGTTGAGATAGACACTCTCTGCACTGTCCAGATCATCCTGGGCAACATAGATATTAGCAAGTCCGGTATAAGCCTCTGCCTTTGATTTATCCTTTATAATTGCTCTGTTAAAATAATTCTCTGCAGAAGTATAGTTACTATTCTGCAGTGCGGCATTCCCTTTTTTGATCATGCCTGTATAGGAATTCTGATATCCGATATAAATTCCGACACCAACCAGAAGAATGAGCAGGAAAAAAACCGTAAGTAATTTTTGGCGTTTTTTTCTGGCAGCTTCTTGTTTTTTGATCTGCTGCAGGCGTCTGCTTTCAGTAGATGTCCGGCGCAGATTCTCTGTTGACTGACGGGCATCCTGATAACGCTTTGCATCTGTTTTCTGACGTTGTCTTTGCGCTCTCTGGCGCCGTAGCTGCTCTCTTCGTTCTTCTCTTACTTTATCCAGTTCCGCCTGGCTTAAGACGCGTGTGGAATTAGGATTCGATCGTTGATTTTGCCGATTTCTGTTCTGTTGGTTTTGGCTCACATTCTGTCTTCGGACTACATCTGCCTGGATCTGACGTGTAGCTCCGGCTACTGAGCCTTTCACTTCGCGTGCGAGTACGTCTTCCAGAGGGTTATAATCTGGTACAATCTGTACTTCAGCACCGCATACGGGACAAATCAACTGATCGTCTGGTATATTTGCTCCGCAATGTGTACACCTCATTTACAAGTTCCTCCTACTTACGAACTGTTTCAACACAATTATTCATCAGCATCGCAATTGTCATTGGACCAACACCACCCGGTACCGGCGTGATTGCAGAAGAATGAGGTTCAACATCCGCAAAATCAACATCTCCGCAAAGATGGTTCGCTTCATCACGATGCATTCCTACATCGATGACAACAGCCCCCTCTTTGATATATTCAGATGTGATAAAACGCTCTTTTCCAATTGCAACAATCAGGATATCTGCTCGTTTTGCTACTTCTTTAAGATCTTTTGTTCGGGAATGTGCAACGGTTACAGTTCCATTTTCACGAAGCAAAAGGGCTGCCATTGGTTTACCGACGATATTGCTTCGTCCAATGATCACACATTCTTTTCCTTCAATCGAAATATTGGATCTTTTCAAAAGCTGAATGATTCCGGCCGGAGTACAGGATGAAAATCCTTTTTCTCCGATCCAGAGTCTTCCAACACTTACAGGATGGAATCCATCCACATCCTTATCCGGTGAAATTGTACGGATGATCTTATCTTCATCAATATGATCCGGTACCGGAAGCTGTACAAGAATTCCGTTTACGCTTTCATCCGCATTTAACTCTTCTACTAACTTAATCAGTTCTTCTTCCGAAGTCTCTTCCGGAAGTTCATATGATCTGGATTCTACCCCGATATAGGCGCATGCCTTTTTCTTGTTTCTGACATATACAGAAGAAGCCGGATCACTTCCCACCTGAATAACAGCAAGGCAAATATCAATGCCTTCTGCCTTAAACTGTGCTACTTCTTCTTTCAACTCATCTTTAATCTGCTGAGAGATTAATTTACCATCTATCAACTGTGCCATGTGTATCTCCTTAATTAATTATCTAACTCCATGAAAACAATTGGCATTGCCGGTCAAAAAATACTATGACCGGCAGCCAATCATAAAAAACTTTAGAAAAGTCCAGTGATCTTTCCGTCATCTGTAACGTCGATTCCGTTTGCAGCAGGAACTTTTGGAAGTCCAGGCATTGTCATAACAGCGCCCGTCAGTGCGACAACAAAACCGGCTCCTGCACTTACATATACCTCGCGGATATGAATATCAAAGTTTTCAGGTCTTCCAAGCTTTGTAGCGTCATCTGAAAGAGAATACTGATTCTTTGCCATACAGATCGGGAAAGAACCAAATCCCATAGATTCAATCTTGGCGAGCTGTTTCTCAGCTGCAGGTTCATATACAACATCATGTGCGCCGTAAATCTCCTGTGCGATTGTACGGATCTTGTCTTTCAGAGAAAGCTCATCATTATAAAGCGTATGGAAATCACTTTCCTTTGTCTCAAGTGTCTCAAGAACCTTCTGCGCAAGATCTACACCGCCTTCTCCGCCTTTCTCCCACACTTCTGAGAGAGCAAATTCGCATCCGCGTTCACGACAGAATTTTTCAATAAATGCATTTTCAGCATCCGTATCTGTTACAAATGAATTCAGTGTAACGATTACAGGTACACCGTATTTCTGAATATTTTCAATATGTTTCTCAAGATTTACAATACCTTTTGCAAGGGCATCCAGGTTCTCTTCTGCAAGGTCAGCCTTCGCAACGCCACCGTTATACTTTAATGCACGTACTGTTGCAACTAAAACTACTGCGTCTGGTTTCAGACCTGCCATACGGCATTTGATATCAAAGAATTTCTCAGCGCCAAGATCTGCACCAAATCCGGCTTCTGTGACAGTGATGTCACTTAACTTCAGAGCCATCTTTGTTGCACGTACACTATTGCAGCCATGTGCAATGTTTGCAAATGGACCGCCATGTACCAATGCCGGTGTATGCTCAAGTGTCTGGATCAGGTTTGGCTTGATCGCATCTTTCAGAAGTGCAGCCATAGCACCTGTTGCCTGAAGATCATCTGCTGTAACAGGTTCTCCCTTGAAATTGTAAGCAACAATGATTCTTCCAAGTCTGCGTTTAAGATCAGCAAGATCATCTGCAAGACAGAGGATCGCCATGATCTCAGATGCCACTGTAATGACAAAATGATCTTCACGGACCATACCGTCTGTTTTGCGTCCAAGTCCGACAACAATATTTCTGAGAACACGATCATTCATATCGACACAACGTTTCCATACAACCTGTCTTGGATCAATACCAAGTGTATTTCCCTGCTGGATATGATTATCGAGCATTGCTGCAAGAAGGTTGTTTGCTGAAGTGATCGCATGAAAATCTCCTGTAAAATGCAGGTTCAGATCTTCCATAGGAACGACCTGGGCATATCCGCCACCGGCTGCTCCACCTTTGATTCCGAAACATGGTCCGAGAGAAGGCTCGCGAAGTGCGATCATTGCTTTTTTTCCAAGTTTTGCAAATGCCTGTCCGAGACCTACAGATGTTGTAGTCTTACCTTCTCCGGCCGGAGTAGGATTGATTGCTGTTACAAGTACAAGCTTTCCATCCTCGTTATCTTTGATTCTGTTCCAGAGTTCATCGGAAAGTTTTGCCTTATATTTTCCATAAAATTCAAGTTCATCTTCTGAAATACCGGCCTGTACCGCTACCTCTTTGATGTGTTTCATTTCTGCTTCCTGTGCAATCTGAATATCTGTTTTCATCTTTCCCTCTCCTTTGTATCACTTTTGGTGTTTTTAGATTTTACGAAGTCTGATTCTGCATATATTCTGCAAATTCTTCTTTTGTCATAAGCACTTTTCTTGGTTTTGTTCCTTCCTCCGGACCTACAACACCGGCTTCACATAGCTGATCCATAATTCTGGCAGCACGGTTGAAACCAATCTTGAACATCCTCTGAAGCATACCAATCGATGCTTTTTCCTTGTCGATGATCAGATTCCCTGCATCTGCAAAATAGACATCCCTGCTGTTCTCGCTGTCCTGTTGTCCCGGAAGCATCCCCTGCCCCGGAAGATCTGCGCTGCTCGAAATCTGTTCTTCTAGTTCATTACTGTACGAGGTATTTCCGTTCTTGTCAATCAAATAATCAACAACTTTTTGAACTTCTTCGTCTGAAACGAAGGAGCCCTGCACCCTGACAGGTTTTGGATATCCGGATGGATAAAAGAGCATGTCTCCCTTTCCCAGGAGCTTTTCGGCACCATTCATGTCGATAATTGTCCTTGAATCGACACCTGATGATACAGAAAAAGCAATTCGGGAAGGCATGTTTGCTTTGATCAATCCGGTAATAACATTTACAGATGGTCTCTGTGTTGCAAGAATCAAATGAAGTCCCGCTGCTCTGGCCAACTGTGCCAGACGACAGATAGCACCTTCTACTTCTCCCGGAGCAACCATCATAAGATCAGCAAGCTCGTCAATAATAATCACAATCTGAGGAAGCTTTTTCTGAATCTCCGGTCCGGTTTCCCCATGCTTGACCTTTTCATTAAAGCCCTTTAAATCACGTACATTGTACTGTGCAAAAAGTTTGTAACGCTTTTCCATCTCAGTAACTGCCCAGTTCAAAGCACCTGCCGCCTTCTTCATATCTGTGACAACCGGAATCATCAGATGTGGAATTCCGTTATATACACTTAGTTCCACAACTTTTGGATCGACAAGGATCAGTTTAACATCATCAGGATCTGCCTTATAAATAACACTCATGATCAGAGTGTTGATGCAGACAGATTTACCGGAACCCGTTGCACCTGCAACAAGAAGATGCGGCATCTTGGCAATGTCAGTCACAACAACCTTTCCGGCAATATCTTTACCAACTGCAAATGAAATTGGCGATTTACTGTTTTTGAACTCTTTTGACTCCAGCAGATCTCCCAGCATAACCGCTGTATTTTCACTGTTCGGAACTTCGATACCGACCGCGGCTTTACCAGGGATTGGAGCTTCAATTCTCAGATCTGCAACTGCAAGATTTAACTTGATATCATCTGCAAGTCCAACAATCCGGCTTACTTTTACGCCCTGTTCCGGTTGAAGTTCATATCTTGTAACAGATGGACCACAGCTTGCGTTTGTTACATGTACTCCAACTCCAAAATTCTGTAGTGTCTGTTCCAGTTTTAAAGCCGTGGCACGAAGGTGTTCATCCGAATCACCGCCGCCTTTCTTCCCCTTCTTTAACAGATTCAGCGGAGGTGTATGATAAACCGGCCGTGGTTTTTGCTCCTGTTCCCGTATGGTCTGTTCTACACTGGCTGTCTCTGCGGCAACTGCCTGCGCGTCTTTTTTGCTGCTTTTTCTGGAATGCTCCTGTTTTATCTCCGGGCTATTTTCAATCATAGGATCCGCAGCCGGATCATGTTCAGAACTCATCTCGTTTTCTTGTCGGGAAGCGGGTGTCTGTACCGGTTCAAGATGCAGTGCATCGTCAAATGGAATCTCTTCCTGTACATCCATTGCCGGTTCTGCTCTGTTAATGACAAAATGATCTTCAAAGGAATCCGTCAGATCTTTTGAATCCGGCTCTTTCTCCGGGATAAGTTCTGTCATTTCAGGTGATTTTGGAGTCCGCCCAAAGCCACCAACAGGTGATTCTTCCTCTGAAAGAAGCGTTGTGGCGAACGTAATACCTGATGCTTTAAGGTCTGTCCGCTTTGTGCGTTTCTTTTTCTCACTTGAAGAAGATGCATCTGCCTGTGAAGTTTCGACTTTTTCTCTTTGCTTCAACGCAAGTGCCTCTTTGCGGGCATCCCGCTCCAGTGTACGGATCTCAGCAGTTTCCTGATGTTTCCGTTTCACTTCCTGGTAAGCTTTCTTTCCATGTCTTCCAAGTGGAGCTAATAAAGAACGTTCTGTTACCAGAATGATACAAATGATTGAGAAAATGATCAAAATAACATAAGTACCTGCTTCTCCGATCAGTGGACATAAAATACTGATCAGAATTCCGCCAAGTAATCCACCCGCATTTTTATCAGCACTGGAATCTTTGTAGTAAGATAAAACAGATGTCCCGGCAGTATATGGATGAAACATCAATTCTAAAATTCCACAAAGGAGAATGACCAGAACAATTGCGGCACCTACTTTTATGTAAGCATGAGGATTTCCTTTATTGGAAATATAAAAAGCAACTGCTCCGAAAAAAACAAATGGAAATAAATATGCCATTGCTCCTACAAGTCCAAATCCTACAGAAGAAATTGCTCCTCCCGCTATGCCACCCATACCAAAATTACTCAGGATAAGAAGGATGCAGATGGCAAGGGAACCCAATAGAAGAATCTCTGAACGGATTTCCTGACTTTGTGCTGTATTTATATGATTTGAAGTTCTTTTTGTCTTACTGCCAGAACTTTTCTTTGTGGAGGCAGAAGCTTTTTTTGCTGTCGATGTTTTCTTAGTTGTTGCATTTTTTGCTGCTTTCGCTGTGTTGTTCGTAGAACTTTTTTTCGTATTTGTAGATTTTGCAGCCATCTGATTCCCCCTTAATTATTATACCATTGTACTGATTCAATCAAACGATAGATTGAATACATACTATTTCAAGTATAACATCAATTAAAATTCATGTCATTACAAAATTTCTTTGATCAGATGCCATTTTTTTGTTCTATATTTACATTTCCGAAGGTTTTTCCCGTTTTTCATCAATCAATTCATAGAGTTTTTTAAATGCCTGGTGAATGCCTCCGACTTCGTCGATGATCCCTTCTCTTACAGCTTCTTCTCCTTCTAACAGTGTTCCTACATCTTTTACAAGCTGCGTAGGGTTCAACATCAGATCAACAAGACGTTTTTCTGTGATTTTAGAGTGTGCAGCAATAAATCTGGCAATTCTGTCCTGTGTACGTTCCATATTTCTCAGACTCTGTGTCACACCGATAAAAGTACCGTTTGAACGAACCGGATGAACAACCATGGTTCCTGTCGGTACAATAAAGGAATAATCTGCCGAAACAGCAAGAGGACCGCCAATAGAATGACTTCCACCAAGGACAAGAGAAACGGTTGGTTTTCCCAAAGAAGCTATCATCTCCGCAATTGCAAGTCCAGCTTCCACATCTCCACCCAGTGTATTTAATAAAATGAGAACCCCCTCTACTTCATCGCTTTCTTCAGCTTCAGCCAGTTGTGGAAGTAAATGTTCGTACTTTGTTGCTTTTGTATTATTTGATACTGTTTCATGTCCTTCAATTTCACCTATAATTGTCAGAAGACGAATTTTGTAATTCTTTTTATTTTCATTTAACATTAACGCACCAAATTCTTTGATTTCATCTGATTTTTGCTTTTTTTCCTCGCTCATATAAATATGCCTCCTGTTGAAAGTAAATAAATACTATTACTAGCATGCACAGAATATGGGGAAAATATGTATTGTATCCAATTCTGCATATCAATCTCCACAATTTAGGCAAAAGAGCTAACTACTGTTTAAAACCTACAATTCGGATACAAAAAAAACAGGAGGTATGGATACAAAATCATGGGAATCCATACCTCCTGAATCATATGTTATTTATATTAATCTTCCAGTGCCTGTTCTACATCGGCAATCAGATCTTCAATATTCTCAATTCCAAGACTGAAACGAATCAGATCTGGCTGTACACCTGCTTCCAACAGTTCCTGCTCATTCATCTGTCTGTGTGTATGACTTGCAGGATGAAGTACGCAGCTTCTTGCGTCTGCTACATGAGTTACAATCGCAACCAGCTTCAGTTTGTCCATCATCTTAACTGCTGCTTCTCTTCCGCCCTTTAATCCAAAAGTAATAACACCGCATGTTCCATCCGGCATATATTTCTGAACGAGGTCATAATCTTTACTTCCCGGAAGTGACGGACAGTTAACCCATGCTACTTTCTCATGTCCCTGGAGATACTGAGCCATCTTTACAGCGTTCTCACAATGTCTTGGCATTCTCAAATGAAGACTCTCGAGTCCAAGGTTCAGAAGAAATGCATTCTGTGGAGACTGGATCGATCCAAGATCTCTCATCAGCTGTGATGTTGCTTTTGTTATATAAGCAGCTTTGCCAAACTTTTCTGTGTATACAATTCCGTGATAAGTCTCATCCGGTGTTGTAAGTCCGGAAAACTTGTCTCCGTAAGCAGCCCAGTCAAAGTTACCGCTATCAACGATTGCACCACCAACACAGGCTGCATGTCCATCCATGTATTTTGTAGTTGAATGAGTAACAATATCTGCACCCCATTCAAAAGGACGACAGTTGATCGGTGTTGCAAATGTATTATCTACGATTAACGGAACATGATGTGCATGTGCAGCTTTTGCAAATTTCTCAAAATCAAAAACAGTCAATGCCGGATTGGCGATAGTTTCTCCAAAAACAGCTTTCGTATTCTCCTGAAATGCCGCATTCAGTTCTTCCTCTGTGCAGTCTGGGTCTACGAAAGTTGCTTTCACACCCATTTTACGGATTGTGTGAGCAAACAGATTGTATGTACCGCCATACAAGGCAGATGCGCATACGATATGATCACCTTCTTCAGCAATATTCATAATCGCATAAAAGTTTGCTGCCTGTCCGGAAGAAGTCAGCATTGCTGCTACTCCCCCCTCCATATCACAGATCTTTGCTGCTACTGCATCATTCGTCGGATTCTGAAGTCTTGTATAAAAATATCCGGACTCTTCAAGATCAAAAAGTCTTCCCATCTGATCACTGCTGGTGTAACGGAATGTTGTGCTTTGTACGATCGGGAGCACACGTGGTTCACCGTTTCCCGGATTGTAACCGGACTGTACACATTTAGTTTCCATCTTGTAATTACTCATCATTGTCCCCCATTTCTTATAACTGATTATTCGTTCCAGTTATGGTATACGTCCTGAACATCATCATCTTCATCAAGAAGATCAAGTGTTTTCTGGATGTTTTTAATATCTTCTTCTTTTGTAAGATCAACATATGTCTGTGGAATCATTGTAACTTCAGCAGAAACCATAGGGATTCCGGCTTCTTCCATCTTCAGACGGACATCACTGAAGTCTTCCGGTGCTGTTAATACTTCGTAGCTGTCTTCTTCTTCGTTAAAGTCTTCAGCACCTGCATCAAGTACAGTCATCATAAGATCATCAGAGTCCATATCGCACTCTTCTTTATCAATAATGATCTGTCCTTTTTCATCGAACATGAAAGATACACATCCAGGTGTTCCTACGTTTCCGCTTCCCTTTGTAAATGCATTTCTTACATTGGAAGCTGTACGGTTCTTGTTATCTGTAAGAGTCTTAACGATAATAGCGGTTCCGTTCGGTCCATATCCTTCATATGTAATACGCTCATAGTTATCAGCAGCTCCTTCTCCGGCAGCTTTTTTGATATTTCTCTCGATTGTATCATTCGGCATGTTGTTTGCTTTTGCTTTTGCAATAACATCACGAAGTCTGCTGTTGTTTGTCGGATCAGCACTTCCACCTTCCTTAACAGCAATTGCAAGTTCACGTCCGATCTTTGTAAAAATCTTTCCTTTTGCTGCATCATTCTTTTCTTTCTTATGCTTGATATTCGCAAATTTAGAATGTCCTGACATATTCTGATTCTCCTTTTCTATTGTATCAATGTATTTTATATAAATTCATTTGCATTTACAGATACATACTAAGTCCTGTAAAGCACTA
>OLFS01001874.1_pt1 | contig 14925 bp, 12 predicted proteins | sample 1605491 | NCBI WGS metagenome assembly OLFS01 (sample SAMEA3888921, study PRJEB22519) | human gut metagenome | biome: human gut; feature: human-associated habitat; material: faeces | place: Denmark | collected 2011 | reverse complement strand
GTTCATTATTGCAACTGATAACCCTTTATAAAGCATTGGGCGGAGGCTGGAGAGAATAAAAAAGAATCTATAAAAAAATATAACCGAACGGATATGAAAAAACTAATGTATATTTTTCTTGTGTTGTCGGTATTGACTGGTTGCAAGGAGAAAAAAGACGCCGGAGCAATGAAGGGAATGCCGACTCTGGCAATTAGCGTAGCGAAACCTATAGTGAAGGACATCACTTTGACGAAAGATTATCCGGGCTATCTGACAACGGAGAAAACTGTAAATCTTGTGGCCAGAGTGAACGGAACATTACAGTCTGTCTCTTACGCACCGGGCGGACGGGTAAAAAAAGGGCAGTTGCTGTTTGTAATAGAACCTACCTTATATAATGATAAGGTGGCACAAGCGGAAGCTGAACTGAAAACTGCTCAGGCACAATTGGAATATGCCCGTAATAATTATAGCCGTATGAAGGAGGCTGTGAAAAGTGATGCTGTGAGTCAGATACAGGTGTTGCAGTCGGAATCGTCTGTGACAGAAGGAGTAGCAGCTGTCAGCAATGCGGAAGCTGCTTTGAGTACAGCGCGTACAAATTTAGGATATTGTTATGTTCGTGCCCCTTTTGACGGGACAATCAGCAAGTCGACGGTGGATGTCGGCAGTTATGTCGGCGGTTCTTTGCAGCCGGTTACGCTGGCTACTATTTATAAGGACGATCAGATGTATGCGTATTTTAATGTTGCTGATAATCAATGGCTGGAGATGTCGATGAATAATCAGCAGCCAACGAAGGATCTTCCGAAAAAGATCATGGTTCAGCTGGGGAAAGAAGGTACCGAATCCTATCCGGCAACACTGGATTATCTGTCACCGAACGTAGACCTGAATACAGGAACTCTGATGGTACGTGCCAATTTTGATAATCCGCAGGGAGTACTGAAGAGTGGATTGTACGTCAGCATTACCTTACCTTATGGAGAGGCCGATCATGCAATTCTTGTGAAAGAGGCTTCCATCGGAACCGATCAGCTCGGTAAATTCCTGTATGCCGTCAATGATTCGGACATAGTACACTATCGGCATATTGAAATAGGACAACTGATTAATGATACCTTACGGCAGGTGTTGGGAGGACTCTCACCACAGGAACGATATGTTACAGAAGCTCTGATGAAGGTCAGAGATGGAATGAAGATAAAGCCGATACCCTGATGCGGTCGGCTTGTTGGTTATCTTCAGACGATGCAGGTAACTGTTTGTCCTTATATAAATATTAATCGTAAACTTATATATTATGTTTTCTAAGTTTTTCATTAACCGACCAATTTTTGCTACCGTACTTGCCCTGCTCATTGTGGTAGCCGGTTTGGTCGCACTTAATATATTGCCTGTGGCGCAATTTCCGGAGATTACACCTCCGACGGTTCAGGTATCGGCTGTCTATCCCGGTGCGAATGCTGAAACTGTAGCCCAAACGGTAGGACTCCCCATCGAACAGCAGGTGAATGGGGTGGACGGTATGCTCTATATGTCTTCAAATTCTTCCTCTTCGGGAGCATATTCTCTGACAATTACATTTGCCGTCGGTACAGATATCGATATGGCTACTGTACAAGTCCAGAACAGGGTAAGTGTTGCTCAATCATCCTTGCCGGAACCGGTAGTGGTACAGGGGGTGACTGTGCAGAAACAGTCTTCGAACATTGTCATGTTCCTGACAATGACTTCGAAAGACTCTGTATACAACAGTCTCTATCTGACTAACTATGCCAAATTGAATTTGGTCGATCAGTTATCACGTGTGCCTGGTGTAGGAGCTGTTAATGTCATGGGAGCAGGTGATTATTCCATGCGTATCTGGCTGGATCCTGAAGCTATGCGTATCCGGAACATTTCTCCGGCACAAGTATATCAGTCCATTCAGTCTCAGAATATGGAAGTGTCCGCCGGCTATATCGGTCAACCGATCGGACAGGACAATAAAAATGCCTTTCAATATACACTTAATGTACAGGGGCGACTTACTTCTCCGGAGCAATTCGGGAATATTATCATTCGTCGGGAACAGGATGGGGCAATGCTTCGCCTGAAAGATATTGCGCGAATAGATTTGGGGTCTGCTTCTTATAGTGTAGTATCACGATTGAAGGGGATGCCTACCGCAGCGATTGCTATCTATCAACAGCCGGGCTCCAATTCGCTGGACGTTTCAAAAGGAGTGAAGGCTAAGATGGAGGAACTGGCGACCAGTTTTCCTACAGGAGTAGCCTATAACGTAACTTTGGATACAACGGATGTAATTCATGCTTCTATTGATGAAGTAATGGTGACATTTTTTGAGACAACGCTGCTGGTAGTACTGGTTATTTTCCTGTTTTTGCAGAACTGGAGAGCGGTTATTATTCCTTGTATCACAATTCCTGTATCGCTGATCGGTACATTGGCAGTTATGGCGGCATTTGGTTTTTCGATCAATACGCTGACTCTGTTCGGATTGATTCTGGCAGTTGCCATTGTAGTGGATGATGCTATTGTGGTGGTTGAGAATGCTTCAAGATTGCTGGAGACCGGACAATATTCAACTCGTGAAGCAGTCACAAAAGCTATGGGGGAAATTACGGGGCCGATTGTCGGAGTGGTGCTTGTTTTGCTTGCCGTGTTTATTCCGACGATGATGATCAGCGGTATTTCGGGGCAGTTGTATAAGCAGTTTGCACTGACAATTGCTGCTTCTACCGTATTAAGCGGTTTTAACTCACTGACACTGACGCCTGCTCTTTGTGCTCTATTCCTCGAAAAGAGCAAACCGTCTAACTTCTTTATATACAAAGGATTTAATAAAGCGTATGATAAGACACAGGGAGTCTACGATAGTACGGTGAAATGGTTGCTTCAACGTCCGCTTATCTCTTTTGTCTCTTTTGCTATTCTGACAGTGATTGCCATAATACTCTTTATGCGTTGGCCGTCGACATTTATTCCGGATGAAGATGATGGTTATTTTATTGCTGTTGTTCAGCTTCCTCCGGCAGCCAGCTTGGAACGTACACAAGCTGTCGGGGATAAAATCAATGCTATTTTGGATTCTTATCCGGAAGTGGAGAATTACATTGGAATCACTGGTTTCTCCGTGATGGGCGGAGGTGAGCAAAGTAACTCCGCGACCTATTTTGTTGTCCTGAAAAACTGGGACGAAAGGAAAGGGAAGGAGCATACGGCTGCTGCCGTTGTCGACCGTTTTAATGGCGAAGCGTATATGGAGATACAGGCAGGGCAAGCATTTGCTATGGTTCCTCCGGCTATTCCAGGATTGGGTGCTTCCGGTGGCTTGCAACTTCAATTGGAAGACCGGAGAAATCTGGGACCGACAGAAATGCAGCAGGCTATTGACGCATTGCTTGCTTCTTCTCATTCCAAACCGGCCTTAGCTTCTGTATCCAGTCAGTATCAGGCAAATGTCCCTCAATATTTTCTGAATATCGATCGTGATAAGGTGCAATTTATGGGCATTGCTCTGAATGATGTATTTTCTACATTAAGCTATTATATGGGGGCGGCATACGTTAATGATTTCGTTGAATTCGGTCATATTTATCAGGTGAAGATCGAAGCGCGTGATCAGGCACAACGCGTCATTGATGATGTCTTAAAACTCAGTGTGGCTAATTCGGCAGGAGAGATGGTCCCCCTTTCTTCTTTCACCAAAGTGGAAGAGCAGTTGGGACAGGATCAGATCAATCGTTACAATATGTATTCAACAGCTGCCTTGACTTGTAATGTAGCGCCCGGAAGCAGTTCCGGACAGGCTATTCAAGAAATGGAAACTTTGTTTAAAGAACAGCTGGGAGATGAATTTGGCTATGAATGGACGTCAGTTGCCTATCAGGAAACACAGGCGGGAAATACGACCACCATTGTTCTGGTCATGGCCTTGATTGTAGCATTCCTTGTTTTGGCTGCGCAATATGAAAGCTGGACCAGTCCGGTGGCTGCCGTGATAGGTTTGCCGGTGGCCTTGTTGGGAGCAATGATAGGATGTATGATAATGGGAACTCCGGTCAGCGTATATACACAAATTGGTATTATCCTGCTTGTTGCACTTTCGGCAAAGAATGGTATTCTGATTGTAGAGTTTGCCCGTGATTTCCGTGCTGAAGGAAACTCAATTCGTGAGGCTGCATACGAAGCAGGACATGTCCGCTTACGTCCGATCTTGATGACTTCTTTTGCTTTTGTATTGGGAGTAATGCCTTTGCTGTTTGCTACTGGGGCTGGTGCGCAGAGCCGTATAGCGTTGGGTACTGCGGTTGTTTTCGGTATGGCGATGAATACTTTATTAGCGACAGTCTATATTCCTAATTTCTATGAATTGATGCAGAAACTGCAAGAGAAGTTTAGCAGGAAGAAAAATGATGATGTGAAAAAAAATACGGATATGTAAAAATAGAATATCGATTGAAAAGCTTTCGGAGACAAGAAAAAGATGGTGTCACTATGTGCTTGGGATACTTACACTATGTGTGTGGTATAGTGTAAGTATCCTGACCTTATAGTGACACTATCTTTATAGCGCGTTATAATCGGGAATATCCTGAAGAAAGGTATAGCTCTGATGGGCGTAATCCATCCGGCAACAATAATGCTGCATTCCATTACTTACTATCAGATAGTCAACTTTCAATACCATATTATAGCGGGTTATCTGATCGAATACCGCTTGTGTGATCTCGATGTGCGGAGCTTTGTATTCTACGATCATTCGTGCTGAAAGGTCTCTCCGGTAAAGTACTGTATCACATCTTTTAGTTGTGCCGTTTAGCTTTACCATTACTTCGTTGGCAAGGAGTGCGTTCGGATATCCTTTGTGCGCAATAAGAAAGTGAACAAAGTGTTGCCGTACCCATTCTTCCGGGGTAAGTGCGACATATCGTTTGCGAATCACGTCGAAAATTACATTTTTTCCGTTTCGTACGTTTATTTTAGTGTCGAATACTGGTAGGTTTAACGATAACATTTATTATTTTTGTAAGTTAAATAATGGTTCCCATTATTGGGAGCACAAATTTAATAGATAATTATGAAAACAAAAGAAGAAATCGTAGCTAATTGGCTGCCCCGTTACACAAAACGTAACCTGGAGGATTTTGGAGAGTATATTCTGTTGACTAACTTCAACAAGTACGTAGAGATTTTCGCAAATCAGTTTGATGTTCCTATTTTGGGTAGAGATGCCAATATGATTTCCGCTACAGCCGAAGGCATTACAATGATCAATTTCGGTATGGGAAGCCCTAATGCCGCTATTATCATGGATTTATTAGGAGCTATTCATCCGAAAGCCTGCTTATTTTTAGGTAAATGTGGTGGTATCGACAAGAAAAATCAAATTGGCGATTTAATCCTTCCTATTGCCGCTATTCGTGGTGAAGGAACATCCAATGATTATTTTCCACCTGAAGTTCCCGCTTTGCCTGCATTTATGTTGCAGCGTGCTGTTTCTTCGTCCATTCGTGACTATGGCCGTGATTATTGGACGGGTACTGTCTATACCACCAATCGCCGTATTTGGGAGCATGACGAAGCATTCAAGGAGTATCTGAAAAAGACACGTGCGATGGCGGTTGATATGGAAACGGCCACTTTGTTCAGCTGTGGCTTTGCCAATCATATTCCGACAGGAGCATTGTTATTGGTATCTGACCAGCCTATGACTCCGGATGGAGTGAAAACTGATAAAAGCGATAATCTGGTTACCAAGAACTATGTAGAAGAGCATGTTGAGATTGGTATCGCTTCTCTGCGTATGATTATTGATGCAAAGAAAACTGTAAAACACTTGAAATTCGACTGGTAACTGCCGGTCTTTCTAAAAAATATATATGGCAAAACAAGAGCTGACCTGTGATGACATCCTCAAAGAACTGAGGGCAAAGCAGTATCGTCCCATCTACTATTTGATGGGAGAAGAATCGTATTATATCGATTTGATTGCCGATTACATTACTGATAATGTCTTGAACGAAACGGAAAAAGAGTTCAACCTGACTGTAGTGTACGGTGCTGATGTGGATGTAGCGACAATCATAAATGCTGCCAAACGCTATCCTATGATGTCCGAACACCAAGTGGTGGTAGTCAAAGAAGCGCAAGCGGTCCGGAACATCGAAGAATTATCGTACTATCTTCAGAAACCGCTTCATTCCACTATTTTGGTGATATGCCATAAGCATGGAACATTGGATCGTAGGAAAAAGTTGGCAGCTGAAGTAGAAAAGACTGGTGTTTTGTTCGAGTCTAAGAAGATAAAAGATGCCCAGCTTCCGGCCTTTATTGCTTCCTACATGAAGAGAAAAGGAATAGATATGGAACCTAAGGCAACAGCTATGCTGGCTGATTTTGTCGGCTCGGATTTAAGTCGTTTGACAGGTGAATTAGAAAAGCTGATTATCACTTTGCCTACGGGACAGAAACGTGTAACTCCCGAACAAATTGAGAAGAACATAGGCATAAGCAAAGATTATAATAACTTTGAATTGCGGAGTGCTCTGGTTGAAAAAGATATTCTGAAAGCAAATAAAATAATAAAATACTTTGAGGAAAATCCCAAAACGAATCCAATTCAAATGACATTGTCTTTGTTGTTCAGCTTTTATTCAAACTTGATGTTAGCATATTATGCGCCTGATAAATCGGAGCAGGGTATTGCTAATATGCTAGGGCTAAGAACTACTTGGCAAGCTCGGGATTACTCAATTGCGATGCGCAAATATAGTGGAGTAAAGACAATGCAGATTGTTGGTGAAATACGATATGCTGATGCAAAATCAAAAGGAGTGAAAAATAGTTCAATGTCTGACGGAGATATTCTTCGTGAATTAGTGTTTAAAATTTTGCATTAGGAAAACTGAATACTCTAAATAAACAAAAGGCATATACTTTTACTGTAAAACAGATTAAGTATATGCCTTCTTTATATACTGCAAATTAGTTGTGTCAGACTCATAACCAAATCTTCTTTTATAGACGAATATTTTACAATGGATCTGTTGTTCTCTTTTTCCTGACTTTTATGAATGGAAAGGAATTTGAAGATCTTTTGCTTCTCTTCTTTAAGTTCGATTTTGGTAATTTCTCTCTTTTCTAGTTTTTGAGGTTATGTTATATTCATTTTCAAAATTGAAAAAATCTGATTTAATTCAGACTATAAATATAGAATGGCAAATCGTATTAGCATAAATGGTTTTGCATAAATTGGAAGGATCATCTTTCTTTTCCTGAATTGATAAAATGTCATTTTGATAATTTGTGGGATAATTGGGATATTTTGCTGTTATTTTTCTAGTTGATCTTAATTTGGGTATTGATAAAATAGGTGTAATTTATTATAATACAGGTGTTTAATTCAATTTTAGAGCTTCTAGAATTGAAAAAAAACAATTGATCGACTGAATTGTGCGGAAATATGGCAAGGATTTACGATTTGCGAGGTACTTCAGAAGAAAATGTAAAAGAAGATTTGAAGAGTTCTCAATATACATAAGTAAATAATGCATTTTATTCCTTGATTTATTGTTTTTGCAACTATTGATATTTACGTTTGTGTAATCATGCCTGTTTGTTTGTGAAGTTTATATCTGTGAATAGATTACAAATGTGATCAATCCAGTTGAATCACAAAAGTATACTGATTGTTTTACAGTAGTAATATGCAGTTTATAAATGTAATAGGAGAGTGGTTAACAATTTGTTTTTTATATATTATATCATTGTATACCATATAAATATACTCTAATATTGAATTATAGCTCTAAAATTACTGTTTGAGTGAAGCATATTTTTGTGAATATTGTATTTACTTATTTCTTATCCGTATATATAATGTTGTAAATCAATATAATATATTGTTTTGTTAAATCTAAAATATCATTGTAATTTATGTTTTATTTTGTGTTTTACAAACATATTAGTCTAATTGTGATAATGATCACACATTTGTAATATTGTTATTTTTATACTTGTAATTTGCATTTGTGATTTGTAATGTTTACCTTTGTATATCCGTAGTGGTTATTAGTATTTTTGTGAAACCAACGTTTAATACATACAATTGTAACAAGAAAGAAGCTGTATGGAGATAAAAGACAGAATTAGAATGATAATGGAGAGAGAAAAAGTTCCTCCAAGAGTTTTTGCTGAGACAATTGGAGTCCAGCAATCTACTCTCTCGCATATTTTGAATGATCGGAATAAACCAAGCTTGGAGGTTGTAATGAAGGTACATCAGACCTATAATTATGTAAATCTTGAATGGTTGCTTTATGGTAAAGGCGAAATGATAGCATCTGCAGAAGATGCTTCTGCAGTTTCTTCCAATGGAGATTATCAGCCTTCTTTGTTTGATGAGAATCCTGTAAATCCGTCCAAAGAGACGATTAATCCGGAAAATCGCAAGGAAATGGCATTAAGAACAGCCGAAAATGCACCTAAAGAGATTGTAAAACAGGAGATTAGGTACATAGAAAAGCCTGCCAGAAAAATCACTGAAATAAGAATATTCTTTGATGATAATACTTATGAAACCTTTCGACCTGAAAAATGAGAGGTAAAATCGGTGGTTTGAGCAAATTCCTGTATCTTTGCACCGGAATACGAATTTATACTTTTATATCCATACATGAAGAAATTTATTTTAGATCTGACAGTTACTGAGAATATCAGATTGAATGCAAACTATGTATTGCTGAAATTGACTTCTCAGTCATTGCTGCCCGAGATGTTGCCGGGGCAGTTTGCCGAACTTCGGGTGGACGGTTCATCTACTACATTTTTACGCCGTCCTATTTCTATTAATTTTGTAGACAAGCGACAAAACGAAGTGTGGTTCCTTATTCAGTTGATTGGAGATGGAACAAGACGTTTAGCAGAAGTAAATTCGGGCGATGTGATCAACGTAGTACTTCCTTTGGGGAATGGCTATACAATGCCTCAAAAGCCTTCTGATAAGCTTTTGCTTGTGGGCGGAGGTGTCGGAACAGCCCCTATGTTATATTTAGGTGAACAATTGGCGAAAAATGGTCATAAACCTACCTTCCTTTTAGGGGCTCGTAGCAATAAAGACTTGTTGCAGCTGGAAGAATTTGTTAAATATGGAGAGGTATATACTACTACAGAAGACGGAAGTCACGGAGAAAAAGGATACGTCACCCAGCATTCTATATTAAATCAGGTACATTTTGAGCAGATTTATACTTGTGGTCCTAAACCGATGATGATGGCTGTGGCAAAATATGCCAAAAGTAATCAGATAGAATGTGAAGTTTCTTTGGAAAATACAATGGCTTGTGGAATTGGAGCATGTCTCTGTTGTGTGGAAAATACGACAGAAGGACATTTGTGTGTATGTAAAGAAGGTCCTGTTTTTAATATAAATAAACTACTATGGCAGATTTAAGTGTAAACATTGGTGAATTGCAGATGAAGAACCCGGTGATGACTGCATCTGGTACATTTGGATATGGTGAAGAGTTCTCGGATTTCATTGATATAGCGCGAATAGGCGGTATTATTGTAAAAGGCACTACTCTTCACAAACGTGAAGGTAACCCATATCCTCGTATGGCAGAGACTCCTTCCGGTATGTTAAACGCTGTAGGACTGCAAAATAAGGGAGTTGACTACTTTGTGGAACAGATATATCCTCGTATAAAAGACATTCAAACGAATATGATTGTAAACGTGTCGGGGTCTGCTATTGAGGATTATGTGAAAACTGCAGAGATCATTAATGAACTTGACAAAATTCCTGCTATAGAACTAAATATCTCGTGCCCTAATGTAAAGCAAGGAGGTATGGCTTTTGGTGTGTCAGCAAAAGGTGCTTCTGAAGTAGTAAAAGCGGTACGTGCAGCTTACAAAAAGACACTTATAGTTAAACTCTCTCCGAACGTTACTGATATCACAGAAATTGCCCGTGCAGCAGAAGAAAGTGGTGCGGATAGTGTATCATTAATCAATACATTGCTGGGAATGGCTATTGATGCGGAACGTAAATGTCCTATTCTGTCAACTGTGACAGGAGGAATGTCCGGTGCTGCTGTGAAACCGATTGCCTTGCGTATGGTTTGGCAAGTTGCAAAGGCGGTAAATATTCCTATCATAGGTTTGGGAGGTATTATGAACTGGAAAGATGCTGTTGAGTTCATGCTTGCCGGTGCTTCTGCGATCCAGATTGGTACGGCAAATTTTATAGATCCGGCTGTTACAATCAAAGTTGAAGATGGTATAAATAATTACTTGGAAAGACACGGATGTAAGTCAGTAAAAGAAATTATTGGTGCGCTTGAGGTATAATTGAAAACATACAATAACCCTTCGCATATAATACGAAAGAAAAATGCTATTTTACTTTTTAAGTATACTGAATAAAATCAGTACCGGAATGATAGATGAAAAGAGATTCCCAGTGCGAAGAGTAAAATAACAGATTTGTCTTTCTTATAGAACATAAATAAAAACGACGGTGAAAATTCTCATATTTTTCACCGTCGTTTTTATTTACATATATTTTTAGTCTTCCAGTAAGTCAGGGCGAAGTTTTTTGGTTCGTTCTAAAGATTGCTGTAGCTCCCATTCTTTTATTTTTGCTTCATGCCCGGATAACAAAATATCGGGTACTTTCCAGCCTTTATAGTCGGCAGGACGAGTATATACAGGTGCCGCCAACAGATTATCCTGAAAAGAATCAGAAAGTGCCGACTGTTCATCTGAAATCACTCCGGGGATGATACGGACAATTGCGTCCGCCATGACTGCTGCTGCCAGTTCGCCTCCTGTCAGCACATAATCTCCGATACTGATTTCTTTGGTGATCAGGTGTTCACGGATACGATAATCAATACCTTTGAAATGTCCGCAAAGGATAATCAGGTTTTGGGCCAAAGAAAGGCTGTTGGCCATTGGCTGATTGAACTGTTCTCCGTCGGGGGTCGTAAAAATCACTTCATCATAGTCGCGTTCAGCCTTCAGAGCGTTAATGCAGCGTTCGATAGGCTCTATCTTCATGACCATGCCGGCGAATCCGCCAAAAGGATAATCATCGACACGACGATATTTGTCTTCGGTATAATCGCGCAGATTGTGGATATGTATTTCTGCAAGTCCCTTATCCTGAGCTCGTTTCATGATGGAACAATTGAAGAAGCCTTCAATCATCTCGGGTAAAACTGTTATAATGTCAATACGCATAATCTTTATAATTTTTCGCAAAAGTACAAATATTCAAAGATAAACCTGTATTTTTGCCTTAAACAATCGAAGAAATATGGATATAAAGGAAAAAATAGAGGAATTGCGTGCTGAACTTCATCGGCATAACTATAATTATTACGTTTTGAATGCTCCCGAAATTTCAGATAAGGAGTTTGATGATAAGATGCGTGAACTCCAGGATCTGGAGCTGGCACATCCGGAATATAAAGATGAAAATTCGCCCACTATGCGTGTCGGCAGTGACATTAGCAAGAATTTCACGCAGGTTGCGCATAAATACCCTATGTTGTCTTTGGCAAATACGTACTCTGAAAGCGAAGTTACAGATTTTTATGAGCGTGTACGAAAAGCGTTGAATGAGGATTTTGAGATTTGCTGTGAGATGAAATATGATGGTACTTCCATTTCTCTGACCTACGAAGATGGAAAACTGGTTCGTGCCGTTACACGCGGAGATGGAGAAAAGGGCGATGATGTGACAGATAATGTAAAGACAATCCGTTCTATTCCACTTGTGCTCCATGGTGACAATTATCCTTCTTCTTTTGAGATTCGTGGGGAAATTCTTATGCCCTGGGAAGTGTTTGAGGAGTTGAACCGCGAAAAAGAAGCACGTGAGGAGCCGCTTTTCGCTAATCCGAGAAATGCAGCCTCAGGAACATTGAAGCTTCAGAATTCTTCTATTGTAGCTTCTCGCAAGCTGGATGCGTATTTATATTATCTTTTGGGAGATAATCTGCCTTGTGACGGACATTATGAAAATCTTCAGGAAGCCGCAAAATGGGGATTTAAAATCTCTGATTTGACGCGTAAATGCCAGACGTTGGAAGAGGTTTTTGAATTTATCAATTATTGGGATGTAGAACGAAAGAATCTGCCTGTAGCTACTGATGGAATCGTCTTGAAGGTAAATAGTCTGAGACAACAAAAGAATCTTGGTTTTACGGCGAAATCACCCAGATGGGCAATTGCCTATAAATTTCAGGCAGAACGTGCATTGACACGATTGAATATGGTAACTTATCAGGTAGGCAGAACAGGCGCTGTAACTCCTGTTGCCAACTTAGATGCTGTTCAGCTATCCGGAACGATTGTCAAACGTGCTTCATTGCATAATGCGGATATTATTGAAGGGCTTGATTTGCATATCGGAGATATGGTTTATGTAGAAAAAGGTGGCGAGATCATTCCTAAAATTACAGGAGTGGATAAAGATGCCCGTAGCTTTATGCTTGGTGAGAAGGTTAGGTTTATTACCAATTGCCCCGAATGTGGCAGCAAATTAATTAGATATGAAGGCGAAGCTGCCCATTATTGTCCTAATGAAACTGCATGTCCCCCTCAGATTAAAGGTAAAATAGAGCATTTTATTAGTCGGAAAGCCATGAATATTGATGGGTTGGGTCCTGAAACGGTGGATATGTTCTATCGTTTGGGATTGATTCATAATACGGCGGATTTGTATGAATTGAAAGCCGATGATATCAAAGGGTTGGATCGTATGGGAGAAAAATCTGCTGAGAATATTATTACGGGGATTGAGCAGAGTAAGACAGTTCCTTTTGAACGCGTCATCTTTGCTTTGGGAATTCGGTTTGTTGGCGAGACGGTAGCAAAGAAAATAGCCAAGTCGTTCGGAGACATTGACGAGCTGCAACAGGCTGACCTTGAAAAGCTGATAAGTATCGATGAAATCGGGGAAAAAATAGCGCGAAGCATTCTTCTGTATTTCTCAAATGAGTCTAACCGAGAGTTAGTTGGCAGGTTAAAAGAGGCTGGGCTACAGCTCTATCGTACAGAAGAAGATATGAGTGGATATACGGATAAATTAGCCGGTCAGTCTATTGTGATCAGCGGCGTATTTACGCATCATTCACGGGACGAATATAAAGACCTTATTGAGAAAAATGGCGGTAAGAATGTGGGAAGTATCTCTGCTAAGACCAGTTTTATCCTTGCCGGTGACAATATGGGGCCAGCCAAACTGGAAAAAGCAAAAAAACTTGGAGTAACCATACTAAGCGAGGACGAATTTCTGAAACTTATATCGTAAGATATGAAAAATATTCGTACTTTTGCGCCTAATAAAATTAGAGATTATAATTAAAACTCATGATACAGACTAAATTGAAAGGAATGGGGGTAGCACTGATTACTCCTTTCAAAGAGGATGAAAGCGTTGATTATGATGCGTTGATGCGTTTGGTAGACTATCTATTGCAGAATAATGCGGATTTCTTGTGTGTGCTGGGAACTACAGCCGAAACACCGACTCTTACCGAGGAAGAGAAGAAAACCATCAAAAAGATGGTGATTGACCGCGTTAACGGAAGAATTCCTATTTTGCTGGGTGTAGGCGGTAACAATACACGCGCAATAGTAGAAACATTGAAAAATGACGATTTTACAGGAGTTGACGCTATATTGTCTGTAGTGCCATATTATAATAAGCCATCGCAAGAGGGAATTTATCAGCATTATAAAGCCATATCGGAAGCTACGGAACTTCCTATCGTGCTATATAATGTGCCGGGGCGTACAGGAGTAAATATGACTGCTGAGACAACCTTGCGCATTGCCCGTAATTTTAGTAATGTAATCGCTATTAAAGAAGCTTCCGGTAATATTACTCAAATGGATGACATTATCAAGAATAAACCGGATAATTTCAATGTTATTTCCGGTGATGACGGTATTACTTTTCCATTAATAACCTTGGGAGCTGTTGGAGTGATCTCTGTAATCGGCAATGCTTTCCCGCGTGAATTCAGTCGTATGACACGTTTGGCGCTTCAAGGTGATTTTGCTAATGCACTCACTATTCATCATCGATTTACTGAGCTATTTGATCTTTTGTTTGTGGATGGAAATCCAGCAGGAGTAAAATCTATGCTGAATGCAATGGGGATGATTGAAAATAAACTTCGATTGCCGTTGGTTCCGACTCGAATTACGACATTTGAGGCAATACGTAAAGTCTTGAACGAACTGAATATTAAATGCTGATCTGATATACTGAGAAGTATCGATTCTCCATACATTTTATAAATAGGTATTCCTCCTTCACCTTTTTGTCATGTCTCCCATGAACAGGCAGATACAAGGTGAAGGGGGATTTTTTTAGTTCTTTCTATTTTTTTGCTATTAGCATAATTTGATTAGCTAATAGCAAAATCCGATAACCTAATAGCATATTTGATAACCTAATGTAGTATAAAAGTGAAACGCTTTTCCTTCATCCTGTATCCACTTGTTTATAGTGCTTTCGAGCAAAAGGTGAAGATGAAAGTGCATGTTTCAACATACGTTGCCATGCACTCTTTAAACTTCCCAATGTTTGAAAATAAACTTCTTGATGTTTGAAAATAACTATTAAAGTGTTTTTATAAAACATCCTATTGATTGTACATAATTATACGGTCGTTTGATGTAAAATATCGGACTGGGCCGAAATGACCGCTCGATTTAGATAACACAACCGCTTGATTTATGCAAAAGTTGCAGTCATTTGTGGTAAAACGACCGTTTAATTTTCTTTCTCGTGATGCCGGATTTCTTCGATGGAATGGGGTAAAAAACAAAATCCTCCACAAAAAATGCAGAGGACTTTGGTGATCGCGACAGGATTCAAACCTGTAACCGGCTGATCCGTAGTCAGCTACTCTA
>OLFS01001864.1_pt1 | contig 14987 bp, 8 predicted proteins | sample 1605491 | NCBI WGS metagenome assembly OLFS01 (sample SAMEA3888921, study PRJEB22519) | human gut metagenome | biome: human gut; feature: human-associated habitat; material: faeces | place: Denmark | collected 2011 | reverse complement strand
GGTAAACTTGTGGCAATCATCGATGCAATCCGCAACGCCGGATTTCAGTATTTTGATCTGATGACGCAACAAGTTAACCGCAAATAATACATGATACCGGGGTACCCATGATTTCGAGAGGGGTATTTCAGAAAAAAAGCACTTGCCAAACGAACGATCAAGTAATCGCCAATCCCGTGCGCAGTATTCAGACTCTGACACTGAATACAGAGAATATCACTCCTCCGTCTTCGCCACGAAGGGGATAAACAATCGAAGTATGAATGCCCTGTTCGGAAGAATTCACCTCAAGAAACCAGCAAAGGATAATATAGTGTATAGCCAAGGTACGTTATCAATTCTTGTAAACAGGATACTCCTCTCGGCTGAACAAGGATTGTTTCAAAGGAACATTTTTCAAACGACACTTGAAAAGGGCATAAGAGCGCGTAGATAAGTGACCATAACCGCCCAGGAAATCCGTTCCCGTCTGCTCGATACACGATCGTTTTTCAAGGTGTTCCTGCAGGGAACTCACAAGAGAGCAAAGAACCGATCGAGTTCCAGACAGAACGCTATAGCCTCCAGGAAAAGGCCATAGCCGTCATTGCCGAACGGAATCTCGGCCCCGCCGAAGACATTCAAAAACTGTCCGACACCATGGATACAACGTCCTGCTCGCGGAGGACAACGAGCTGAACCGGGAAATCGCGGAGGAATTCCTCAAGACACAAGGGTTATCCGTCAGTTGCGCGGAGAACGGACAGATTGCGGTGGACATGTTCAAATCCTTACCCTCCCCCCCCCGGAACCTATAACATCATCCTGATGGACATCCAAATGTTGTGTAGCTTGGTTTTACTGCAACTTGTGAAATGACCTTGTATCGGCATATGAAATCCATTTATAGACACTAGAGCCTCTTGAGATTACCTGTAGCGCAAAAGGCCCATTAAACGGCTTGTCTGTTGATTCAGAATTGCCAAAGAAGATATTTTTTGTATCAAGGATTTCATTATTGAAATCAAAAGAACCGCCACTTTCATAATCGCCAATCTGCCCTCTCTTGCTCGCCAGATTTCTCTGATTCCCCCCAACTGCCACGTCCTTCGCCGTGAGCGAAATCGTCAGCCCATCAGGCTTGACGGAACCACGTGTGACTGGCGGAATCGGCGGCAGCCGTGGCGCTGGATGCGGCGTTCATCTCACTCACACTGGCAGCAGCGGCGGAAACGGAGGCTTCGCCATTACCGTATTCGCGGCTTCCGTCGCGGTCTGTTCACTGACCTTAGCCGCGTTCTCGGAAGCTTTCGCCGCCGTGGCGGAGGTTGACGCTTCTCCCGCCTTGGCTGTGTGAGCCTACGAGCGCCATATGGCGTGTATTGTTTAAAGATATTGGATTTTATTGTTCCATTTGGCGGATATAAAAACTCAATACGATCTATATTGTGCTTAATTTAACGTACATTCTATAAATCGGTAACCAATTTGTGCATAATCGTTACTCAATTGACCAATTACTTTATTCAATATATATTCACATAAAATTCATAGGGCATTCTTCAAATTTCAAAAATAGTTTTAAGGAGTGGTCATGAATGAATTTTATCAACTTATTCAAGATACTGTATCACGGAGTCCCATCGGAGCCAAAGCTGTTGCTGTAAAAATCGGCAAACCTTACTCCACCATGATGAGGGAAGTGAACCCCAATGATAAAGGTGCAAAAGTAGGTGCCGACACCCTTATGGATATCGTAAGGGCAACTAAAGACATAAGCCCCCTTGTATTCATGGCGAAAGAGCTTGGGTACAGGCTTGTCCCTGTCTCAAAAGATGAAGGAGAGGAGGACTCGGCTGCATTATAAGATAACCATATATATTAACATAAAAATATAGTGGCAAGCTACCGATAACGGGTGGCTGTTTTTTTGCAAAGGCGGTTCTTTGGAGCCGCCTTTTTTCATGCTCTCCCCTTGGACCATTGGCAAGAAGCCCTACTAGACCCGGCTCCGGGAAAGGCCCCCTCTCGATGACAGGCGAAGTTCGGCTACAGGCTTGCCCCTATGAATTGACGGGCCCCACATGAAAGGGGGCGGCGAACACCCGTCGCCCCGAACCATGCGGGACCTGAAACGTATGGATGTGCGCGCGCCGACGGGGATTGGCTCCACCGGGAGTTTGCCATTGTGCCCTTATATCATACCGAATACAAAGGAATAAATACCACAGTCCGAAACAGCAATGGGGCAATGCTATGGCAGTAACACCAACTATCACGAAAATGACTTTCGGATGGTACATGATATATGATACCACGATGACAGGCCGCGAAAAGTACCCATACGTTATCGCTATACGGGAAACATTGCCGTGGAGTGGAAATTCTAAAAACCCCGGCATGAAAAAGATAAAGCCCCCTTCCTCACGGTTGTGGGCTTTTCCTATGACAGACGGAAAAAGGTCTCACGGACGCTTCACCATAATCCCGCCCGCTCGGCATGTACCCTCAAGAGGCTCAAGGGCGAGGCCTGCCAATGACTCAAGAGCATCCGAAAAACGCTCCGGACTTCTCTAAAAACGGAAACATATTCAGCCTCAGCGTTTCCCGCATGGAATGGAGAATTTACGCAGCTTGGCATAGAGCGTCGGGATTTTCATATGCAGCAAGGCCGCTGCTCCGTGTTCGCCGCGTACGCGCCCTTGCGTCATCGCCATGATCTTACGCAGGTACCGTTCTTCCAACTTTTCCAATGTCGGCGTGTCCGCAAGGATGCCGCCGTCCCCCGCCTGACTGGAGAAAAATGGCTCCATGTTCGCCTGGTCGAAATGAAAATGCAACGACGCGCCCTGCTCGCACAGAATTACCGCCCGCTCGATGATGTTTTTCAATTCGCGCACGTTTCCCGGCCAGGAATAGTCCACTAGCGCCTGTTTCTGCTCCGGCGACAGAGGAAAAATCGTTTTACCGTAACGCTGGCTGGAATGGCGAATGAAAGCGTCGACAAGCGGCAAAATATCCTGCTTTCGTTCGCGCAGGGGCGGCAACAGCAACGGGACGACGGATATGCGGTACAGGAGATCCTGACGGAAACGCTTCTCACGGACTTCTTTCCATAAATCCCGGTTGGTCGCGGCGATAAGCCGGAACCGGGACTTGATTTCCGCCGTTCCGCCGACACGCATGAACCGCTGCTCCTGAAGCACCCGCAGAAGCTTTGTCTGGATGAGCGGCGACATTTCCCCTATTTCGTCGATAAACAGCGTCCCCTGATCCGCCATCTCGAACAAGCCGATTTTTTGATTAGACGCTCCGGTAAACGCGCCCCGCTCGTGTCCGAAAAATTCGCTTTCAAAGAGCGATTCAACCATGCTCGCGGGGTGGACGGCTATGAACGGCCCCTGACGCCCACTGAGGCGGTGGATATGCCGGGCCATGATCTCCTTGCCGACTCCGGTTTCTCCCCAGAGCAGGATGGGGACATCCGTTACGGCGGCATACTTAGCTTCATTGAGGAGGGTGTTCAACCCGGCCCCCAACACCAAACACTCGCCCCTGTCCTCCTGCAAAAAGATGCTGCGCAGTTTATTCTGCTGCAATTCGTTTTCACGTTCCTTCAATCGCCGCACGAAGAGGGCCGAACGCAGTTCCGCAGTGAAAAGGCGGGCTGCGCACCGCAGTTCAAACAGGGAAAATTCGTCAGCCGGCAAAACGGAATAGGTGCTGCTCAAATAGAGAAGCCACGGAGGTTCCGTTCCGATGTCGATGCTGAGGCAAAAGCCGTACTGCTTATGGAAGTGCACCGGCGTCGTGGCGGAACGTTGCTGCGCGACCTGCACAAGCCATTGCATACAAGGCCGCATGTGCTCGCTTTTCAATTCAAGAGCAGACAGGTTGACGGCCTGGACAAACTGCAACGGATTATCCTCATCGACCGTGCGGAAAAACGCGGCCCGTTCCACCCGGAAGCCGTCAATAGAGGCCCTGAGAAGCAGATGAAGCCTTTCCTCAAAGATTTCGCGCTGCGGCGCGGTGTTCAGCGCCTTATGGCACCGTTCGATGATGTATTTCTCTTCGGATTCGGCATCGGGAAGGGAGCATGTAAACAGGCTAAACGCAGCCGGAGGCACGTTCAGGCAGGCGAGTGAGGCTTGATGGTAGGACGTTGAGGCATCAAGAGGCTTCCCGGTGGCTTTGCAGACGATGTTGCGGAGCGATCGGGCCTCCTCCATGCTGCCGCACAGTTCGCAGGTGTTGGCCAGCTCGTGCGCGGTGAGGGTCAGTTCATGCATATCCCGCGTCGTGAGGATAAGCTCGAAACTTTGGCGCAACAGCTCAAGCTGCTTCTGTGGCCCCTCTCCCCTATCGCGCAGCAACAGTGCCTGAACACGCATGGCGGAGCCCTTGAGATGCACATTAGCCCCTAGGAGCAGGTGGCCCAACGTAGGCTCCAGCTCATAGTAGGGGATGGGTACATAGCCGTTGTGCGCAAACACATAGAGCATGTCGAGGACTAACGGATCCTTGAAGGTCGCGGGCCTGATGTCACGGGTGATCGCCCTGCGGGTTTCATCATTCAGGACGGCATAGGCGCGCTCGATGTCGCCCGCCAAAAAGTGGTACAACGCATGTGCCCGCGTCGTCAGCGAGTTGACTACGGTATGCTGCGTATATAGCGGGGAAACGCGAAGCCGATTGATGAACTCCAGCGCCTTGCCGCTATCCCGCTTGCGTAGCAGCAGGAAACATGTGTTGACTTCATACAGGGTCGCCGAAAGGATATCGTCGGTCAACGTCGCCGTGCGCCGAAGAAACTCGATGCAGCCAAGCGCAAAGTGGAATTGCTGCAGATACCCTGCGGAAAAGAGCGTACAGACCGCCAGTGTATCGTAGAACCTCTTGTAATACCAAGGTGTTTCTTCGGAGCAACGGTTGAACCAATCGATGTTTTTCTTGAGATCCCCGCACAGATAGGCAAGCAACCCCTCAAACAGAGGAAGCGCTTCCTGCGTGTCGCCATCAAAATAGCTTCTGACCCGGCACAGGGCCTGCTGGAGATTCTGGGTAAGGCGCGTGGTGTTGCTTCCGATGAAGACATGCAGATACATACGCGACAGCATCAGAAGCGCTAAAAACCGCTTGTTACCGTTTTTTCGGGCAAGGCCGTAGGCGAGAGCTGAAAGGCGCAGTATTTTTTTGAGCAGTTCCGTGGAATTGAAGCTGAGCCCCTGTACCGCAAAGACAAGATTCAGGAACTTGCCGTCCAGACCCGCCGTGCTGCCGTTACGCCGTCCCCAGCGCAGGAGGAAAAGGACAGCCAGTTCGAGCAAGGGCAGAATGTTCCTGTCCCGTTCGGCGCATTGGCTGATCCGGCTCAGGACGGTTTCACAGTCGCTGAGGCTGGCTTGTTCATGGAGACAGGTAAGGGCGTACGCCTTTTCGTCGGGCCGAAAAAACTCCTTCAGCAACGGGAGCTGGGAGCGTATGAATGCAGCGGTTTCATCGCCCGCCTTCCACGCGGTTCCGTGCGGCGAAGAAACGCGTTCCGCCAAGCCAAGACGCTCCAGCTCGCGCCACCGCTCATCGGATGCGGGCAGCACATTCCCCGTGAGCAGTGCGAGCTCTTCAATGAAGAGAGAACGCCCGGCAAGATGCAACGCCAAAACATGGGCTATCTGCTGTGAGGTCAACACGGATTTCCCCTTCATAACAGATAAGGATGGGGCCTGTTTTACTCAAGGCAAAAACGATATGTCATTCAGTGTGCCTTGGCAACAAGCGTTCCGGACTCCGGATGAACGAAACGGAAACGAGATGCGATAAAGACATTCCAGAGGAGTACGGCACGCCAGGAGGGAAAAGCTGTCATTTTTGCATTGCACCACACGGAGTTGTGCTTCTCCATCACTATTCGATTATACCTTTGCCGATACGTATCGGACACGCCGCGCTTCTCCGGAGCACCTCTTGCCATTGTATATGTTCCCCTTGCGCCAAAGTGGAGGGACGGCAAAGGGAACATAAGGGGGTATGGAGCAAGATGCCGAAGATACGGTTAGGCTTCCATGGCGCGGGCCCTGTTGTAATCCTTAACGTAGGTGAATCCCGCAACCAGCATGAGCAAGCCGCCGATGACGAACACCAGCTGCATGTAGACGAGTGCCAGCTGAAGCCCGAACGCATCGGAAAGCGCCCCGGCGAGCATGGGCCCGAAAAAGCCCAATCCTTGAAGTAGGGTCACATACGTCCCGTACGCGGTGGCCTTGTAGCGGGTGGGAACCAGTTCCTGCGTGGCGATGTGCACGCCGGTCACGGGGATGATGAACAGAAACATTCCGATCGCGCAGCAAGCGGCAATCTGATAGTAGAAACCCGCCGCAAACACCACAGCCAGAATGAGGAAACAGGGCACGCCGAGCCACGCCCGCGTGCGGCGGCTCCACAGGCCGAGGCGGTCTGAAAGCCAGCCAGAGAAGGGCGTGATCAAAAGGCCGGTAATCAGGTAGGCCGGCCCCATGTAGGCGCCCACTTCCGTGGACGTCCAGCCCATGATGCGGACCATGAACATGGGAATCCAGGAAATCATGCTGGTATAACCCATGTTGGCGATGCCGACGCCGATGCCGAGCAATATCAGCGTTTTGTTCTGGAGCGTGAAAGCAAAGGCCTCCCGGACCTTCACATGCTCCCGTTTGCCGTCGGCGCTCGCCGCCGAAACGTGATTCTTGACGTTGGGCAGGAACAGGGACAGCGCGGTGAACAGCAGCGGCGCCGTTTCCCCGGCGATACGGGCGATAGCCAGCAGGATCCCGGTCATAATCCCTGAGACGGACGCTTTCAGGGTGATCGCCGAGATCATCTTCCACTTCGGCGTCCCCAGCGCATAGGCCGCTTCACGCAGGCTATCCGGCACCAGCTTCAGCATGTTTTCGGTGGTACGAATAACGATAGGCACCTGCAGCAGCGCCAGTGCGATAACGCCCGCCCAGCCCGAGAAGTGCTGCATCTGCGCCACCACGATGGTGTAGACAAACAGGCCGACCACGATAGACGGCGCGGAAAGCAGAATATCGTTGATAAAACGGATGATTTCCGCCAGCACCGATTTGCGGCCATACTCCGCCAGATAAATTCCGGCAAGGATACCCAGCGGCGTACCAAAGACGGTTGCCCACAGGATCAGCAGGCCGCTGCCGGCGAGGGCGTTAGCCAGGCCACCGCCCGCCGTATTCGGCGGCGGCGTCATTTCGGTGAAGAGCGCCAGACTCATGCCATCGAAACCGCGGGTTATCGTCGCCATCAGGATCCAGATAAGCCAGAACAAACCAAACGCCATGGTCGCCATCGACAGCGCCAGAGCGATACGGTTCTTCATACGACGTTTGGCCTGCATCTTGCGACGGGACTCCGCCAGCTCGGTAGAGGTTTGCAATTCAATGGTCGCCATTAGCGTGCCCCCTCATTCTTCGCGAGGCGCATAATCATGAACTTAGACGCGGCCAGAACGATAAAGGTGATAACGAACAGGATCAGGCCCAGCTCCATCAGCGCCGCCACGTGCAGGCCGGTTTCCGCTTCGGCGAACTCATTAGCCAGCGCGGAGGTAATACTATTCCCTGGCATATACAACGAGATGCTGTCGAGCTGGTAGGTGTTGCCGATGATAAAAGTAACCGCCATGGTTTCACCCAGCGCGCGGCCCAGACCGAGCATCACCCCGCCGATCACCCCATTCTTGGTGAACGGTAAGACAATGCGCCAGATCACCTCCCAGGTGGTACAGCCGATGCCATAGGCCGACTCTTTCATCATCACCGGCGTCTGTTCGAAAACATCACGCATGACCGCGGCGATATAAGGGATGATCATGATGGCCAGAATGACGCCAGCGGCGAGAATACCGATACCAAACGCCGGGCCGGCAAACAGCGCGCCGACGAACGGGATGGTCGACAGGACGTTACCGACCGGCTCCTGGAAGTAAGTCGCAAACAGCGGGGCGAAAATAAACAGGCCCCACATGCCGTACACGATACTCGGGATTGCCGCCAGCAGCTCAATCGCAATGCCCAGCGGACGCTTGAGCCAGGCGGGGGACAGTTCGGTCAGAAACAGCGCGATGCCAAAGCTCACCGGGACGGCGATCAGCAGCGCGATAAAGGAGGTCACCAGGGTTCCGTAAATCGGTACCAGCGCGCCGAAGATTTCGTTGGGCGCATCCCACTCTTTGGTCCACAAAAAAGCAAAGCCAAACTTTTGAATGCTCGGCCAGGAAGAGATGATCAGGGAAACGATGATGCCGCCCAGCATCAATAGCACAATCAGCGCAGCCAGTTTTACCAGCGCACTGAAAATCATGTCACCCTTTTTCCCCGGAGGGGTAAATGCAGGCTTGGTTGCAGCCATAGATTACTCTTTACGTATTAAAACTTGTTCGAATAAATGCCCGGTGGCGTTCGCTCCCGGGCCTACAGTCTGAACCGTAGGGCGGGCAGCGCCTGAACGCCCCCGCCATCTTCGTCAAAAATCTACTGTTAGTACAGCGCTTTACCGCTGCTGTCTTTGACGTTGGTTTTCCATGCCGCGCGAACCTGCTCTACCACGCTTTCCGGCAGCGTCGCGTAATCCAGCGCATTCGCTTCTTTCCCGCCGTTTTTATACGCCCAGTCGAAGAACTTCAGCACTTCAGCGGTCTGTTCCGGCTTGTTGGTCGCCTTATGCACCAGGATGAAGGTGGTTGAGGTGATCGGCCATGCATTTTCGCCTTTCTGGTTGGTCAGGTCCTGAGCGAAAGACTTGCTCCAGTCAACGCCTTTTGCGGCGTTAGCGAAGTTGTCTTCAGTCGGGCTAACCGGCTTGCCGTCGGCAGAGACCAGCTTGGTATACGCGAGGTTGTTTTGCTTGGCGTAAGCGTATTCAACGTAACCAATCGAGCCCGGCAGACGCTGAACAAAGGCGGCGATACCGTCGTTGCCTTTACCGCCCAGGCCGGTTGGCCAGTTAACGGTAGAGCCGGCGCCGATTTTCGATTTCCACTCTTCATTCACTTTGGACAGGTAGCTGGTGAAGACGAAGGAGGTACCGGAACCATCGGCGCGGCGGACCACGGCGATGTTCTGCGACGGCAGCTTCAGGCCCGGGTTGAGTTTAGCGATCGCTGCGTCATCCCATTTTTTAATTTTACCCAGGTAGATATCACCGAGGGTTTTGCCATCCAGCACCAGTTCGCCGGATTTCACGCCAGGCAGGTTAACCGCCAGTACCACGCCGCCAATCACGGTCGGGAACTGGAACAGACCTTCCTGGGTCAGTTTGTCATCAGCCAGCGGAGCATCAGAAGCACCGAAATCAACGGTGTTGGCAATAATCTGCTTAACGCCACCAGAGGAACCAATACCCTGGTAGTTCACTTTATTGCCGGTTTCTTTCTGATAGGTGTCAGCCCATTTGGCATACACCGGCGCAGGGAAAGTTGCGCCTGCGCCAGTCAGGCTTGCTGCTGCGAAGGCAGAGAAAGCGCTCATCGATAAGGTCGCGGCGACAACTGTTGCGACGGTGGTACGCATAACGTTCATAATGTCTCCTGCTGGGATTCGTAAATCATTGTTTCGAGGCTATGGTGAGCAAAATAGGTCAAAGAGGTGACAGTAAAATGTACGAATTATGACAGTTTTATGACAGGCCGAAAGAAGGGATTTTACAGCAAATAATAAATATATAACTCAGATAGTTATCTGTAATCATGACCGTGCAATGACAGAATAATTTTCTTTTTATGACAGCGAAATCGGACCGCAAAACGTTCGTTTGTCACCTACCGCCAGCCAAAATATTTCGCGCAAGTTCGGTAATAAACAGCAGGTGAAAATAAAAAGGGCCGCCGCCGGCAGCCCTTTGCAAGTAATGATGGTTTTTACTCAACCGTTACCGATTTCGCCAGGTTACGCGGCTGGTCAACGTCAGTGCCTTTGATCAGCGCGACGTGATAAGCCAACAGCTGCAGCGGTACCGTATAGAAGATAGGGGCGATCGTCTCTTCGACATGCGGCATCTCGATGATATGCATGTTGTCGCTACCGTTGAAGCCGGCTTCACCATCGGCGAAGACATACAGCTCACCGCCGCGGGCACGAACCTCTTCGATGTTGGATTTCAGTTTTTCCAGCAGCTCGTTGTTCGGCGCCACCACAATCACCGGCATTTCCGCATCAATCAGCGCCAGCGGGCCGTGCTTAAGCTCGCCCGCCGCATAGGCTTCCGCGTGAATGTAGGAGATCTCTTTCAGCTTCAGCGCCCCTTCCATGGCGATCGGGTACTGATCGCCGCGGCCAAGGAACAGCGCATGGTGCTTATCAGAGAAACGCTCCGCCAGCTGCTCAATACGCTTGTCCTGGGAGAGCATCTGCTCGATACGGTTCGGCAGGGCCTGAAGGCCGTGCACGATATCATGCTCGATAGACGCATCCTGACCTTTCAGTCGCGCCAGCTTCGCCACCAGCATCAACAGCACGGTTAGCTGAGTGGTAAAGGCTTTGGTCGAGGCCACGCCGATTTCCGTTCCGGCTTTGGTCATCAGCGCCAGATCGGACTCACGCACCAGTGACGAGCCCGGTACGTTGCAGATAGCCAGCGAGCCGAGATAGCCCAGCTCTTTCGACAGACGCAGCGCCGCCAGGGTATCGGCGGTTTCACCCGACTGGGAGAGGGTGATCATCAGGCTATTGCGACGCACCGCGGACTTGCGATAGCGGAATTCCGAGGCGATTTCTACATCGCATGGGACGCCGGCTAATGCTTCGAACCAGTAACGGGAGACCATCCCGGAGTTATAGGAAGTCCCGCAGGCAACAATCTGAATATGTTCAACCTGAGCCAGCATTTCATTGGCGTTCGGCCCCAGCTCGCTGAGATCCACTTCGCCATGGCTGATGCGCCCGGTCAGGGTGTTCTTAATCGCGTTCGGCTGCTCGAAAATCTCTTTCTGCATATAGTGGCGGTAGATACCTTTATCGCCAGCGTCATACTGCAGATTGGATTCGATCTCCTGGCGTTTCACTTCCGCGCCAGATTTATCGAAAATCACCACCGAGCGGCGAGTGACTTCGGCAATATCGCCCTCTTCGAGGAAGATAAAGCGGCGGGTCACTGGCAGCAATGCCAGCTGGTCGGAAGCGATAAAGTTTTCGCCCATTCCCAGGCCAATCACCAGCGGGCTACCGGAGCGAGCCGCCAGCAGGGTTCCCGGGTCACGGGTATCCATGATCACCGTACCGTAGGCGCCGCGCAGCTGCGGAATAGCGCGCAGCACGGCTTCACGCAAGGTACCACCTTGTTCCAGCTCCCAGTGCACCAGATGGGCGATAACTTCGGTATCGGTCTCGGTGACGAAGACATAGCCGCGAGACTGCAGCAGGGCACGCAGCGGCTCATGGTTCTCAATGATCCCGTTATGGACCACCACAATGTGTTCAGAAACATGCGGATGCGCATTGCTCTCGGACGGTTCGCCGTGCGTCGCCCAGCGAGTATGGGCGATCCCGGTACCACCATGTAACGGCTGCTCTTCTACCGCCTGAGCCAGCATCTGAACTTTACCCAGGCGACGCACGCGGGTCATATGACCTTCGCTGTCGACCACCGCCAGACCGGCAGAGTCATACCCACGGTATTCCAGACGACGTAAACCTTCGAGAAGGATTTCAGCAATATCACGCTGCGCGACTGCGCCAACAATTCCACACATAGTTAAATTTCCTGATAATGGCGATATGCCATGCGTTGTCGCTGACCTGTATTTGCCCGTTTTCCGGGCGCCCCGAGCCTTGTAGAGAGTGGGGTTATTGTTATGGTACTGCCTGCGGACGGGGGTCTATATTGACCCTCTCATCCTGGTTCGCCGGGCATATTTCCCCGGCGATAATCCAAATTATTTCTTCTTCACCGGACGCTGCCAGCCCTGTTTGTGGACCTGCGGTACGCGGCTCAACACCAGTTCGTTATCGGCGATATTGCGCGTGACGGTGGTCCCGGCGGCGATAGTGACGCCGTTGCCTACCGTGACGGGCGCCACCAGCTGGGTATCCGAGCCGACAAAGACATCATCGCCAATAATCGTTTTATGCTTGTTCGCACCATCGTAGTTGCAGGTGATGGTGCCCGCGCCGATATTGACGTTATCACCGATCTCCGCATCGCCCAGATAGGTCAGATGACCTGCCTTGGAGCCTTTCCCGAGACGCGCTTTTTTCATTTCCACGAAGTTGCCAACGTGGGCGCCTTCCAGCAGTTCGGCGCCCGGGCGCAGACGGGCAAATGGGCCGATGGTGCAGGCAGCCTGCAGCTGGGCATCTTCCACCACGCTATAGGGGCTAATTTCGCAGTCATCGCCGATGGTGCTGTTTTTGATCACGCAGCCGGCGCCGATTTTCACACGATCGCCCAACACCACATTGCCTTCCAGAATAACGTTAGTATCGATCTCCACATCGCGCCCGTGCTGCAGCGTACCGCGCAGATCGAAACGCGCCGGATCGCGCAGCATCACGCCCGCCAGCAGTAATTTTTCTGCCTGCTCAGCCTGGTAGACGCGCTCCAGGCGCGCAAGCTGCAGGCGATTGTTGACGCCTTCGACTTCGCTCAGGCGCTGCGGATGCACCGCGACGATCTCGCGCCCTTCCTGATACGCCATGGCGATGATATCGGTGATGTAGTATTCGCCCTGAGCGTTGTTATTGGTGAGCTTCGCCAGCCAGCGCTTGAGGTCTGCTCCGCCGGCGATCAGGATCCCGGTGTTGATTTCCTGGATCTGGCGCTGGGCCTCGCTGGCATCTTTGTGCTCAACGATGCCCGTCACCTGGTCATTTTCACGGGTAATGCGGCCGTAGCCCGTTGGGTCATCCAGCTTCACCGTCAGCAGACCAATGCCACCCAGTGGTTTCGCGGCGCGCAGGCGCTGTAGCGTCTCAACCGAGATCAGCGGCACGTCGCCATAGAGCATCAGAATGTCTTCATCATCATTGAAGAAGGGTGCCGCCTGCTGCATAGCGTGTCCGGTTCCGAGCTGCTCAGCCTGCAGCACCCAGTTCAGGTTGTCTTCATGGAGGGTCTGACGCAGCAGATCGCCACCGTGACCGTACACCAGATGCACCGCACATGCGCCTAAATCGTTAGCGGCATCAATGACATGCTGCACCATTGGCTTCCCGGCCAGAGTATGCAGCACCTTAGGAAGATCGGAATACATGCGGGTCCCTTTGCCTGCGGCAAGGATAACCACGCTCATCGCACTATTTGACATACTCATCCTGACGGTAGTTAGAACGGAAAGTAAAAGCCTTTCACGTTGAAATTTCTACATATTTTTCATCATAAAACGAGACGTGGAGAAAACGTCCAGGCTCACTGTTTTACCCCATTTTATGACGCTATTTTTAACCACTGCAAATCAGTTTAACGCTGAAAAAGGAGGGCGGGGTGGATAATCATTAACTATCTCACTGCTTTTGCTGTTTTTTCGCCACCTGAATAAAGCCGCAGCGGCAGGCGTTTATCAGCACCCACAGCGGGAAGAACCAGGATAAATATTCGCCAGTCGCTGGCGGGGGAGGACGGTAAAGTGATTGATGCTATCCATAAAAAACGAAAGGCCACCTATCAGGTGACCTTCTTTTCCCGGTTTCACATCGCCAGTGTTGTCGTTTTGATGGGCGATACGTCGTATCAGCGGGCGAGATAGCGCGGAGCTTAGAAGCTCAGGACGCTAAATTTAGCGATGATTTTATGGAACAGTTTCATAATGATTTCCTGACGCAGGTGCAGTTTATAACGCTCTTTTTTGTGATGCATATCACAAAAAAATAGTTTACGCCTCATCATTTAACTAATCAATAACAATTAAGGGTGAATACTGTTTTCACTTCATCCGCTCGTCAGCAGCGGGCAATAAAAAAAGCCAGCCTGGAACCCAGACTGGCTTTTTACGTTCAAGCCGGTGTTACATCGCTTTTTTGGTCAACTCGATAACGCGCAGTTTAGCGATCGCTTTGGCCAGTTCCGCAGACGCCTGAGCGTAATCCACATCGCCATGAGAGCTCTTAATGTGCTCTTCGGCTTTGCGTTTCGCTTCCAGCGCTCGCGCTTCGTCGAGGTCCTGACCGCGAATTGCGGTATCCGCCAGAACGGTCACGCTGCCAGGCTGCACTTCAAGAATGCCGCCAGACAGATAGATAAACTCTTCATGACCGTGCTGTTTAACGATGCGAATCATACCAGGCTTAATGGCGGTGAGCAGCGGCGCGTGTCCCGGGTAAATACCCAGTTCACCTTCGCTACCCGTTACCTGGATTTTTTCGACCAGACCAGAGAACATTTGTTGCTCTGCGCTGACGACGTCCAGGTGGTAAGTCATTGCCATATCACCCTCCGATTAAGGCGTTAAAGTTTTTTGGCTTTTTCCACGGCTTCGTCGATGGAACCGACCATGTAGAACGCCTGCTCTGGCAGGTGATCGTATTCGCCTTCCATGATGCCTTTAAAGCCACGGATAGTGTCTTTCAGCGCCACGTATTTGCCCGGAGAACCGGTAAAGACTTCTGCTACGAAGAACGGCTGGGACAGGAAGCGCTGGATCTTACGTGCGCGAGCTACCACCAGTTTGTCTTCTTCAGACAGTTCGTCCATACCGAGGATGGCGATGATATCTTTCAGTTCCTGATAACGCTGCAGGATGGACTGAACGCCACGCGCGGTGTCGTAGTGTTCCTGACCAACAACCAGCGGATCCAGCTGACGGCTGGTGGAGTCCAGCGGGTCAACGGCCGGGTAAATACCCAGGGAAGCGATCTGACGGCTCAGTACTACTGTTGCATCTAAGTGAGCAAAGGTAGTGGCTGGGGATGGGTCAGTTAAGTCATCCGCCGGTACGTATACCGCCTGTACGGAGGTGATAGAACCGGTTTTGGTGGAGGTGATACGTTCCTGCAGAACGCCCATCTCTTCCGCCAGGGTCG
>OLFS01001857.1_pt1 | contig 15012 bp, 11 predicted proteins | sample 1605491 | NCBI WGS metagenome assembly OLFS01 (sample SAMEA3888921, study PRJEB22519) | human gut metagenome | biome: human gut; feature: human-associated habitat; material: faeces | place: Denmark | collected 2011 | reverse complement strand
GACACAATGGTGAGAACCGTCCAGGAATCAAATCCCATAGGTGCATAATAGGCATATTGGGATGTTCCCAGCTGGCTGTACGAAAAAATGCCCGATTCGCCGGCGGCAATGCTTTCCATAATCTCCGCCTTGCTTTTCCCGTCTTCCAGCTGCACATTGTCCAGAACCTTATAAAAATTGTTGTAATCCATGCTCTTGTTATGGAGAAGAAGGCTGCCCTTTTCGTCAATGATATAGGAATACCCTTCCCCGCCAAAACTTTCAATATCCAGAGCTTCTTTTAACCGCGATGTTTCCAGCAAAGCAACCAAAGCGCCGATTGGTTTTCCATCCTTGTTTTTGATGGGGGCTGCCATGATGATTCCGGATACCGCACGGTCAGACAAAATACGCCGTACATGACCGGACATTGAGAATCTTCCTTCCATGGCCTCCTGATAGCAGGCCTCCCGGGAAATATCTGTATTCTGGGAAGGCTCTGTGGAGTGAAGCATACCGTCTTCCCAGGCATAACCCACATAGGCAAAACCGTGGCGGGAAGCAACATTGTTCAGATAAATCAGCCTGTTTTCATCCCGGATAGCATAGGTTGCCAGCGCCGCTGTTCCAAGGGCATCCTGCGTATCGGTCACAATGGATTGGACATAGGCGGTGATATGGTCGGATATTTCCTCCAGACGCGCCTGGTTTTCCTCCTTCAGCGTCTGATTGAATTTTTTGATATAGGAGGCTGTGCACAGGATAAAACCCGCCAACATAACTGCGAAGAACAGAGCTGCCAGAACCACATACCATTTCTTATGCAAGTCTTTCATTGGGAAATCCCTCCTGTACCGTCTGCCGTCAGCTGGTTCAGGCGGCTGTCTCTCAGCATATCCATCTGTTTAAGGCATTCTTCTGCAGTCCATTTGTTATCCGGTTTCATATATTCCTGAATGACCGCTGCATCCATCTGGGAAAATCCCCTGATTCTCAGCCAGGCAGTGGATGACCTGTAGTTCCGTTCAATCAAGCGTTCCGCTTCCTGATATTGAGGGGTTGATATGCTGTTTATCTGGTTTTTGAATACAGGGGCGGTATAAATTCCTTCAAAGGCAGCGTTATAATTATAGGGGTCTGACAAAAAGGTAATGAAATTCAAGGCACTCTCAAGGCTCCTGCTGTTTTTATTTACAAGGAAAAGGCCAAGATTCGGCCCCTCATAGGTACCTTCTTCCGGTACGCCCACAAAAGCAGGCATAAGGCCAAACTCATCCGGATTCCCTTTGTAATCCGTATAAAGCCAGGTGTCCCAGCACAGCATCATGGCATATTGTCCGCTGCTCATTGCAGACTCCATGCCGGACCAGTCACCGGTAAGATAGGACTCTCCCATATATCCTTTATGGGCCATTGTCCTGTACCATGAGACAATCTGCTTCATCTGCGGGATATCGCTGTAGGAAAGGCTTCCGTCATTCAGTCCATTAAGGATATCTGTATCCTCTACAATGGAATCCAGCGGAAACTGGTACAAAAACATGGATGGCTCCCTGCCCGGTATATAGAGCGGGGTGATTCCATGTTCTGAGAGAACGGCGCACAGTTCCATAAACCCCTCCTGGGTTTTGGGGATTTCCAAATGGTATTGCTTAAAAATGGTCTTATTATATAGGGTGCCTGAAATGGAAGCTTCCCAATGGGGAATGCCGATAATTCTGCCATTATAAACAGCCTGGTTAATGGAGGTATCAGTCAGGTCATCCACCCATGGGGCATCGGTAAAATCATAAAGGTTCTCATCGGGGTGATAAGCGTCAATATTGGTTCCCCCATAGCTGAGAATGACATCCGGCTCCTCTTCCAGCCCCTGGAAGCCCCTGGACATCCGCTGTTCAAACTCCTCACGGTCCACCTGGATAAGTTCCAGCTGATTGCCTGTAAGGGTTTCATAGCGTTTGAATGCCCTGTCAAGATAGGTTCTCTCCAAATCAGGATAAATGCCCAGAATCCTGAGGGGTTCGGGATACTCCTTCTGCCATTGGTACTGGGGACCTGAAAAAGCCTCAGCAGCCGGATTAACGCCGGAATCTGGCCTCCGGTTCCCACATCCTGTAATCAATGTGATGCCAATGAAAATGAGTGTAAGAAAAAATCCCCGTTTCTCCATCTTGCTGCTCCCTGCTTCCCTATTCTTTTTTAATAAAATATCAGGTCCCTGTGCACATAGGAACTAATGCCAGTATATCATAGCCACGTCAGCTCCGCAATCATTTAGGCATCACTGCCCTTTATTATGAGAAGCGATATAAGGGGCGTTCAGGATGCGCCCGCAACGATTCTGTTTTTTGTCACTGGAAACAGTCCTGGCTCCCTACACACGGATTCCCTGTCTGGAAAAAGAACGTATCAGCTTCTCACAATGGGCGGCCAGAGACAGCTGTACACCGGGGGCCGCGATGCCGGGCACAGCCATGACAGAAACTACATCATTATCCAAAAATGACTGGATGCCGGTTCTCTTACCCTGGCCATCATCCACACCAATGAAATCCTCAGTTGTAATTTGTCCGGCCATTGTTACCACTTTCAAAGTCTGCGGTTGCGGCTGGCTCTGTGTCCGGGACCAGTGCTGATTTAGCTGTCTTTTTTTCCGCAAAATCATCTGATTCAGTGTTAAGGTTTAGATTTTTGTAGCATTCCGATGTATCATTATGCTGCACGTTCATCATAAATCTGCAAGCCATGATAACCCTGGCAGCCACAGGCTGCCAGCCGGTCACATCTATTTGCTGGTTCTGCATCTCCCAATCAATATTCCAACCTGATAGTTCACCAAAATGGACAGAATCAGGAGGACAAAATAAAATAGGATATCTCCGACCCTATAAAAGTAAAAACCCAGAGTGCCCCATTAATATTGCGTACACTCTGGGTTCTAATCGTGTGCACTGCGTTACTCTGTTCATGAATCATCAGTCACTATGATATTGTATGGAGCTGTTTTATCACCCAACGTGAAGTTTATACGGTATGTTCCTGCTGCCGTGCCGGGCGGGACTGTTATGGTAAATACCGCTGTGCCGGAGTCTGTTTCAGAGGGGATGGGCCATGCATCATCACTGATTTCCCAGCCGCTCACAGCTTCATAGCTTCCATTCGTTTTTTTCTGTACACTGGCCTTGATTACCTGCTGCCCCGGCTTCCCCTCAGCGGTCATGTACTGAACATTAAACCGCAGTTGCGTGCCCGGCTCTGCCATACGGCTGCTGCCCTCCATGTCAGCCTTTAATCCGTGCCTTGCATTTGTCGAGACCTTATAACTCACTTCGCCGTCGCTGTTGATAACGGTGCTTCCTGCATGAATGCCGGCAGAGTAGATTAGAGCCCTCAGTTTATATTCTCCAGCCTCAATCTCAGCCTTGCTTAAATCCATGGTAATCTCATAAACCGAATCTTCTTTTACATGCCCAAGCATCAGATATACCCTGTCCCGGAACGGCGCATACACCTGTCCGTCATAGTAAAATTCAGCCTGTGCCGGAAACCGTTTTCCCTCCTCCGGATACAATACCACTGCCGCGCCGCCGGCCAGGCGGATATCACTGCCAGGGGACAGTTCCAGCGTAAGGGTATATATATTTGTCTGGGACTCTTCCCTGCCGGTCAATATAACAGAAGGCTCGCTTTCATCCACAGTAAATTCCGCGTCCCTGGTGGAATCCGCTCCTTTCCGGTTCTGCAGGCGCAGGCTGTAGTCCGCAGCCTCCAGATTGCCTGCCGCGGAATCAAAATCCACGATGACCGTTATCTGTGTGTTCTGTTCAAGGTTCTGGGTAAACCTTCCCACGGTCCCCATCTTCATAAAATCTGCCAGCTGTATCCTGCGGTTCCCCTCTGCTGAAGTCACATAATAATAATATCCGTCTGCGCCGGAACTCCACAGCGTCAGCTTTGTACCGGACGGCAGCCCGGCCTGTTCATTTCCCTTCCAAAACTCCATCCACACTTCTTTCGGGTCCTCACCCCTGCCAAGGGTGTAGACAGCTGTAAATGAGCTTTTGGGAGAAATATTTATTGTTTGCACTGGTTCAGTTATACTGTTGTACTGTTTTCCGGCTTTGGCCAGCACGCCTTTGGAAATCGAAGCCTGCCAATGAATCTGCAAAGTAATGTCCACCGGGCTCTCGCTGCCGTCCTGCAGCTTCAGGGTTATGTACGACGTGTCCTTTTCCCGGAAATCAGCCGCATTATACAAAATAAAATCTATAGGGGCCTCATACCGGCTGTCCGTGTCTCCCAGAAGAACCGGTGCTGACCCATATTCACTGATATCATAAGCAGCTGTCAGCAAATCCGCATCATTTTTCCATCCGTCGCTGGTCTTATCCGGCTGCATTGTGACTGCAATCTGATTTCCTGTAAACTGGTACTGGTTTCCGGCTCTCTCAAGGGTTATGCCCGCAGGAAGCTCCACGCCTGTCAGCTTAAGTGTCCGGTCTGAACCCACGGGAATAATCAGCCTTCCTGTATACGAGCCATCCTGAGTCGCATACAGGTCCACTGACTGTGACTGAAGCTTGGCTGCTTTTGTCAGAATGTTTAAACCCATTATAATTGTTTCCTGTGTCCCTGAATCAGAACCGGAAATCCGTTCCAGCACTATTTCCACGGTTCCCAAATCCTTACTCTGCTCAATGCTGCCGTTTGGATAGGTGAGATAAAATCTCAGTTTCGGGCTTCCTGAATCCGTATTGACAACAGGCGCAGTGTCTGTCCCTATAATGGTAAAGGAACCCGTACTGCTGGCAGTTGCGTTGGAAATCACTTTTCCTGCATTGCTTCCGGAAACAGCGTTGTCAAATTCGTCCCCCTGGCTCATCAGCAGGCCAAAGGCGCTTTCTTTTCCAGAGAGTTTTCCGGCTTCTTCTGAGGCATCAATGGATGGGTCTGCTGTTACCCATGCCGCACCCGGCTTATCAATAGCCGCATTGATAAGGGTTAAATCCGTGGGGATGGCCACGCTTTTTATCCGGTATTTTGAACCGGCAGCAGCCGGGGGCAGTTCAATTTCCCCCTCTGCAACAGAATATCCGTCAAATACCTCGTCGGCAGCATCCATATTCTGGGCAGTCAGCACTGCATGACGGACAGATTCGGCATTTTTCCCTGACACCCTCCAATACCGGTACCGGTCGGATACATTGGTGTAACCCAGTTCACTGTCCGCATTGAATTCAGAAAAACCGCCGTCCTCTTTATTAAGACCGGACTCCTCAATCTTTGGCCGGGCGTAGACATAGGCCTCGGCTGTATCAGCCGCATGAATATAGGAATATCCCGCCACTTCGCCGTAGGTTTCTGTCTGGCTCCCTCCTTCCTTGGTGGTTCTGGAGATACGAAACACAGTGCCGCTGTTAAGCAGGATAGCATTTGCTGTACCGGAAAGTTCCTCCAATGTAACTGTTTTTGAAGCGCTGTCAGCTGATGTATCTGTCCTGACGCTTTTCAGATTGGCCACCTCGATGGTGGCGGATTCCAGTATCAAAGTACTACCGTCCTGGAGGACCAGGCTGTTTCCCAACTCATTTAAATCGCTGCTCCCGCCGTGCTCCCCAATCCGGTTCAGGGAATACAGGGCTGTCTGATTCTGGTTGGCCACGTCTGACATTCCTGTAAGCTGCACATGGGTATTGATAAGGCACACCTGGTCCGCCCTCTGTATTGATTTTAGCATGCCTGTAGCGCCCACAGGACGGCCCTGGTCTGTCTCCAAAGTACCAAAATTCCTCAGTGTGACAAGGCGCACATTTCCCGCATCGCAGGAAGCGCCGCTTCCAAAAACACCCCCTGACAGGCTCATGGAAATCCCATCCCCCTGTCCGCCGAAGGTATAGCCGTCACCGTCAACATATACATGGGAATACCCATTGACCGTTATCTTGTTGTAATCCACGCCGTCCCCATAATCACCGCCGGCATAAACCGAGCCTCCCACTGCCAGGCTTTCCGCCGGCTCCAATACAGGCTTTTCATCTCCATATACAGCATAATACTGGCACGCATCCATGGCGCTGCTTCCAATATGCAAATGGGATGAACCATTTACCGTTCCCCGGTAGCTGCCGCCAAAAACCTTTCCTGACACGGTTCCTCCTACCAGATTGACAAAAACAAGGCCTTTATGGTGTTTGGAATTACTGTCTGTGTTTTCTTCCGCCCGGCCGTCATTGCTGAGCATGCTTCCGCCATAAAGATTTCCGTCCACAGTGCCGCCTGTCATATTAACGGTAGAGCCTCCGTATACCAGGGATTTTCCCTGCTGCCCTAATGCACCGCCGTAAACATTTTTCTTAACCTCCCCGCCGGAAATCATCACAGATGCAGTGCCCTCCACCCTGGCATTTTCCCCGCCTCCGTAAATGTTTCCGTCCACAGTGCCTCCGGTGAACTCAATGGCAACACGGGAGTTCTCTGTTGTTCTGGCGCAGTTCTCATATCCGTCCCTGGCAATCCCCTTCCCTCCTCCGAAAATGCTCCCTATAACCCTACCTCCGCTCATTCGGATAACAACGTTTCCGTCCAGATACGCGTTCTGCGTGGTATCATATTTCGTGGATTCCCAGCCTTTCCCGCTGGCATAAACATTTGATATGGTTCCGCCCTCAATGCTGATTTCCGCCTCCCCGGTCAGGCTGCCGCAGTGCGTTAATGCCTCCTGGAAGACGACCGAATCGCTGGCTGTCAATGCGCCGTCCCCGCCCTGGCCTGCTGCATAAATATTTGATATGGTTCCCCCTGTGACCCTTATCCTGACCGTTGTGGCCGCCTGTCCCTCCGGACTGATTATATATGCTGCCGAACCGGAACCGTAAATGTCGGTCACCGTGCCGCCGGAAACATTGATTTCCATTTCCCCGGCAAAGGTTGGAATGCTCAGCTTCCTTCCGGAACCAGCGCCGTAAATCCGGTCAACCGTACCTCCCTGGATATTGACAGCTGTGCGTCCTGTATAAGGGGACACCACCTGTTCGAAACCCTGGCTTCCGCCTACCAGCGTAGTAACCCGAGCCTCGTCTTTTACCGTGATGGTTGTATCTGCTTTCGTCACCCCGCCGCTGGCATTTCCCGCAATAATTGTGTTAACACTGGCACTGCCTCCAACGGTAATGTCCGCATATTTTCCCTCCACTTCCTGCACCGTGTTTGTATTCCTGGCATATCCGGCTATCCTTACATAATTCCCACTGTAGACAGCTATTTTTCCCACATTGGATATGTTGTTTCTTCCGGCACCGTATAAATACAGGCTTCCCGTGGTTTTCACATCCGCACCAATGGTTATATTGCTGCCGTTTCCATAAAAATGCCCCATTCTATGCAGGGTTATTGATTCAAATGTAATATCGCTGCAAAAAATAAGATTATTATTTTCCTCTATTGTCTCATCTATGCCATACAATGTTGTATCCGCAGTAATACCTGCAATCGTTACCGGCACCGGCCTTTGACTTAAAAACATGGTGTCCAGCAAATCCTCTCCCGCTTTCAGTCTGTAATCCCCAACAAGGATAATCCTGTTTCTTTCAACCGAACTGCCCTCCTCTGAAAAAAGGCCGGCTGCATAAGTGAGTGTCTGAACTGCCGCTTCCTGACTGGTTCCGTCATTGGTGTTGCTGCCGTCCGTTTGATTGACATAGACAACATCCGGAATCACTGCTGCATGAACCGCATCGGAATACATGACAACCTCCCCATCTGCGGACCGGGTCAGTCTCACCGCTGTCACCATGCAGCGAATCTGTTTTGTAAGGTCGTAATCATCCAATACCCGCTCATAAGAGGCCTCGTCTGCACCATCTATATCTGTCCAGATACCTTCATCTTTTTCCAGCTTCCCTGCTTTTGACTCCGTGGCCTTAGGGGATTCAAGAACCGTTCTGTCCGCTGTCCGGGAATCAGCTTCTGTCTCTGCAATCTGCCACTGGTAAAGGAATGCATAACCAGCCGGGACCATAGGCGCATTGTCTGTGTCATGGTCAATCAGTGTATAAACAGCGGACTTGTCCATGCGCTCCACAGCGACACGCAGATGACTGCTTTCTGCCTTTTCCCATACAGAATATAGGTACAGCGGTTCCTCCTCTCCGAGTTCCAGATAAGAACCGGCTTCCAGCAGGGATTCACCCTCCTCGTTCTTCTCGGCCCAGCCTGCAAAATCGCTGATATGGAATCCGTCCTCCTCATGGATTCCTGCGATTTCTTCCGGACATTCCGGAAGCAGTGCCTGTCCATCCAGCACAGGCAGCTCCATTTCCATTGTCTCATCCAGAACCGCATCCACAAGCCTGTCCGCAACCTGATATCCAGCTGACTTTGCTGCCTCCATAAAAGAAATATTATCCGGCGAACATAGTACGGCGCCTTCCATTCCGCCGTAAAATAATGTTCCTGGATTTTTTATTTTTTGTTCTGTAATGTATTCTATGTAGTAATCTTCTTCGTCTTCTGATTCATCTTCCGGCTCATCCTTATGTTTATTCTCTGATGCCCCCGCGCCTTTTTTGTTGGGACCATCTTCATCCCCGTCAGGCACTTCCGATACATCCTTATTATCTGCGCCGTCCTCTGTATTTGATTCTCCCCCGTTATCTGGATGTTCTGTGCCTGTTAAATCTCCTTTATCCGACGAATTATTTCCATCGGCTGCATTTCCATTATCCGGTGAAGTTTCCCCATCAGATGCATTGCCATTATCCGTAGAAGTTCCCCCGTCAGATGCATTGCCATTATCCGTGGAAGTCCCTCCGTCGTTTGCTTCGCCATTATCCGCAGAAGTTCCCTCATTATTTGTATTTCCATTATCTGATGAAGTTCCTCCATGGTTTGTATTTCCATTATCTGATGAGATTCCCCCATGGTTTGCATCTCCATTATCCGGAGAATCCCCTCTGCCGCTTTCATTTTCCTTATCCGATGAAGTTCCCCCACTGTTAGCATTCCCTTTATCCGATGATTCTGGTTTTGAAGAAGGGCTGTCCTCCAACGAGCCGCTGTTTCCTCCGGCGCTGTCTAAATTGACTCCCTCCCCCAGAAGCGGAACCCGATAAGCTTTAATCGTAGCCGCAACTGTTTCTCCCGGCACTGCCTTATCTTCACTTTCTGACTGTGATTTCTTCTGGTCTGATATTACATCAACATCAGACTTCTCCTGGCCGTTCTGCTGAATTTTCTCTATTCCGGCATCCTCTGCTCCGGTATTCTCTGTCCCGGTTTCCTCATTTTTAGCTTTCTCCGGCCCGTTTTCCTCTCCCGCAGAGTTCCCTGTCTCCTCAAAATCTGTCTTGTCAGATATGGATTCGTCCGGTTTGGCCTGGGACGGGGTTGCAGTATTCCCGCCCTTCCCGGTATCCTCCTCTTCTGAGAATTGTAATACCAATTCGCCGCCCTCAAATTCATTTCGTATTACTGTAAATTTAGGGGCATTTTTCAGGCTCCCTCCGGAAAATGCATGGTCTCCAAAGCCGACAATACTTTCCGGCAGTATTAATTCGCCTTTTAATTCGCCCAGCCCATAAAAAAGGCAGGAACCAATGTAGGTTATGCCTTCCTCAATAACCAGCGCCTGAATGCCGTCAGCATATTCCGCAAACGGCGCTGTATCCATGGTGAAATCATCTGTATCTCCCACCCCTTCAACAGTCAGGACACCGTTCTCAAGCCTGGCAGTCACGTTATCTCCGATTTCAAAAATTGCAGGTCCGTCCTCTGTGGCATAGGAGCGTATGGAACCAACATTCAAGTTTGTCAGAATCAGACAGACAATCAATAAGACAGCCAGCCAGCGATGCCGGCTGTTTTGTTTTTTTCTCAAATATTGTCCGTTATATCTTATTTCCATCACATTTCCCCCTGTATAAATATAAACAGAAGCAGTCTGAGTTACCCATTTTTAATTTGACGCAGCAATGGTGATTTCAGACGCAAACGTATTGCTGCCCCCTGATGTCAGTATGAATGATAGGTCAGTTTTCAGCAGATTCAAAGAGTAAATTCCATATCCCGGTGAAAGAAATACACATTCATTGTTTTCATATGATACCACCTGACTGTTATTCTCATCCGGAATCACCCCTTCCGGCAGCTTGACTGTTATCTCCTTGGATGCATCCGTACAGACCATGGTCAGAACCGCTGCCCTGCTGCCCTGGCTGTCTTCCACCATGTACTGGTTTCCTTTTTTTCGATAAAATTCAGCCTTCAGTACTTTGGTATAGGGCGCTGTGGATGTTACGGTCACGCTGATTAGCTCTGTCTCAGAATCCTGCGGGGTTATAACTATTTCTTCCGTCTGCTTCTGCTCCGTCAATGTACCGCTGCTCAAACCGGCGCTGCCGCCCTGTACATCAATTACATATTGGATAGTGCCGGATGCAGAGCGCAGCGGGTCGGCAAAATTATTTATCTTAACAATAAGGTCTTTTTCAGGGTCCACAAAATATACTGCATTCTCTGATTCTTCCATCAACAGATTGCTGGTAAAATAAAAATCCTGGGCAGAAAAAATGCTCCTTCCGCTTTTCTGTGAAACATAACGGGCTGCCGTAAGCCCTGTCAAAGTCAACGCAGTCATAACCAGTATGATAACCGGCAGCGGAACACGAAGCTGCCTTTCTCCTTTTTTACTCCCCATCACTGCTGCCTCCTAAACTGCCGCTTTCCTTTGGCATAGCCTGTTCCGCACTGACCGTCAGCGTTACCAGGTCAATTTCATCCGCATATTCCGCTATGGCCGAACCAGTTCCTGTCTCTTCTGCTGCAGGCCATGAGACTTCCAGCCGGTAAACATGGGAGACAGCCTCAGAATGTGGCAGAAAACCACCCTCTGCCCATGCCTGACCTTCAGTAAGGGTAAGGGCTGTTCCCTTGGAATCTGTGATAAAACTTCCCTTTTCCGCCGGACTGCCGCTGACCAAAAAAAGGGAATACTCCAGCGGCAGATTGCCCGTGGTATTCACTGCAACAGAATAGTTTTGCCCTGTGTGACTAATCTGGCTGCCTTCTTGATTGGTAATTTGAAATTCAAATACCTTAGATTGGCCCGGGGCCAGTTCGCTCACATCAAGATTCAATTCTGTGTCAGAACCCCAGGCCGCCACGATGGCTGTCCCTTCCCCGCTTATCTGCGCAGCATACCGCGCAAAAGACGCGTTCAGGATTCCCAGGCTGCCGGCTGCCAGCAGCAGAAGACAGCCCATTCTCCGGGATTTTGTCAGATACATATTCATCTCTCATTACTCCTCCCACGCTTTGAAAGGGACCCTGTCCATCCCTTTCCCCATATCAGCAGTGCTGACAATACCGCAATTAACAGCAATCCTTCCTGACTGCGCAGGAACAGGATTGCATATCCAATGCCGGGAATCACAGCCGCTGCCCGGCCCCGGATGCGCTCCCTATCAACCAAACCGCTGTCAGTCACATTGTTGGCATCCCCCCTGGTCACAAACCCGTTCTCTGTTTTTTCTTCAATGCGGTGGGTAACCAGTGAACCATGGTCCGAAAAGGTGATAATATCCCCTTTCATGTAATCCTCTTCCCTGTGGATAAGGATTAAATCACCGGCTGAAATGACCGGTTCCATGCTTCCCGATAGTACAACTGCCTGGGACCAGCCAAATATCTGCGGCAGGTCCATGTGCAACATTTTCATTGACCATACCTGATAACAATTCCATACCAGAATAAGCACAAGTACAGCAGTTACCATTGCATATGCCATTTTACCCAAAATCTTCACTGAATCGTCTCCTTTATTGGTTTCCTTCGGCGTGTATTGTAAGGGTAAGCAGGTAGTCCCCGCTGTTTTTGCCAGCGGCAGTATCCTGGGCGTCATTTCCTTCCGCCGGCCATTCCCATTCCAGCCGGAAATCCGCTTCCACGCCGCCCTCTATCTCTGTCTCCAATACCAACTTGGAATGATAACCTTCCAGTGAGCCGCCTGCCGGCTGAAACCGCTGAAGCAGTTTGTTTCCGTTTTGTGACCGTAATGTAAAATGCAGCGGAAGATGAAGCTCACTTTCCTCCGTCAGAACTACTTGAACTGAAAGTTCCTCTTTCCTGGTATTTACCAGCCTGAACTGATAATACCCTGATGAACCCGGGGCAATGGGTGTTTCCCGGTTATCATACCGGTTATAAAACAAATCAATGGTGCTGGACTGTTTCCAGGAAATATACGTATCCGTATCCTCCCTCCGGCCCAGCACATCCAGACCGCCATTGTCCGGAGCCTCCGTACTTCCGGCTGTACTCTCCTGGTCCGACGGGCCGCTGCTGTCCCCGCCGTCGCTGCCATTTTCGCTGCCACTCCCGCCGCCGCTGCCGCTGTCATCTCCGCTGCTGCCTTCCGTACCGCTGTCAGCCGATGGCTGGGTGTCCTCCTCTGCTCCTGTATCCGGATGCTCCTGACCAGCACCCTCTGTCAGTACAGCCAGCTCCTTTGTTTCATTGGTTTCTCCATTCTTATCCTTGTCCGAAGCCTCCTCCGGCGTCCGTATTCCCTTATTCGGTTCAATCACAGTGCCGTCCGGCAGCGTAACTGTACCATCCGGCTCAATCTTGACCGTTCCGTCATAAAATGTGTCCTTTGGATATACCACTGTATCATCCGGCAGAATAACAGCTGCGGTGTTCTCGCTTCCGCCTCCCGGAAGAATAATCTTTCCGTCCGGGAGACAGATTGCCCCAGCAGGCGTCACAACCGGGCCATCCGACAGGCTGGCCCTTCTGCCCGGCATTACCACCACGCCGTCTGTTGTGGCATAGGTAAGCATATCCTGACTGATATAGTAAGCATCCTGGTCAAACACAATTGAAATCTCCAGTATTCTCACGTTCACTGACATTTCCATCATATAGATACCTTCATCGTTCATATGAACGGAAATCCCCTCTGTCTCCGTCTTTTTCTCCAACCAAAGCTCCCGGCTCGCCAGTATTTTGCCGTCTTCATTTATAACTGAAAGAGTATGGTTTCCCGGCTGTATGCAGGGAAATAAAAATACCCCGGCCGAATCCGTCACGGTCTGCACCGGCTCACTTCGAAGCTCCATCAGCTGGCCAGCCGCTGGAATCTGGTTGGAATACATGACCCGGCCTGTCAGATGCAGAATCGTGTCTGTTTCCCCACTTATTTCTGAGTTAGACTCCGGAGCCAGAAGAATTGTGTCAATTATCTGCCCGCCCGGAACCTGTCCTGTCCTTTTTCCCAGCAGGTACCCGGCCGCACTGGTTGTCAGCAGGGCCAGGAAAAAAAGCAGAAAAATAAGAGGTGTCCATCTGCGGTTTCTTCTGTCTTCTGTCTCTTCAAAAGGCGGAGGCATCTTTTGCCTGCTGCGCATATGTTATCTCCTCCTTTACCGTGTCCCGGTCAAATATCCCGGCTTCATGTCCTGGTTCAGCTTCCGGCAACAGGCAGGAGCATATTAGCCCTGTCTGTTGCCGGGGGCTGAACGCCCCATTGGTATTTTGCCCGGCACAGTCGGGCAAATGATGCTGAAACAAACCGTTTTGCTATGGAGCTGTTGCAACGGCCGGCTGAGCCTGCTTTCCTAGTGTAGTAATGTTCAATGTCCATGTCTCACCGGCATAAATGTTGTCATTACTTGATGCAGAATCGTTTTCGTCAAACGCCCATTCCCAATCCACAACAATTGATTTCTTCATTGCATTTTCAGCTGTGCTGTAATCAATCGTCCCGGCCTTATCGTGCCCCAGGGTATAGGGGGCATTTTCGATTGAGAAAGTAAAATCATCAGGAAGTGTTATACCGTCTGCTGTCGCAACGGCCAGCGAATACTCAATTCCCACTTCGCTTCCGGTTCCGTCCAACTCAATTTCAAAGCTTCCTGTTGTCCCCGGAGCAATCACGCCCTCTTTAATATCAGTGCCATCATAAGCGGTTCTATTGGTTGTATCGCCCAAATCAATCGCCGCCATAGCAGCCTCTTCTCCATTTGCCCTAAAACTCCAGGCCGCCACCTTAGCTGTGGCTGTTCCGGTCACCTGGCTGACATACCGTGCCAGAGTACTCCCCATCAAACATGTAGTGATAAGGGTCAAAACCAGAGCCGATGCCCCAAGCTTTATTATGTAATTCTTTTTCATGCCTTTGCCCTCACTTTCTTAATTTCCGGGACCTTATGCCTTATCCGGACACGGTCCCTTGTGCCTGCGGCTCTATGCACCCAGGCAGAAACGCCTGGTTTTTAACAGGCCATCCATTCCGCTGTGCCCGAAACAGATGGCTGGTGCATCCAATGTCCTGTTAATTGTCAGAGGTTCCGTCCTCCGCTTTTGCACAGGGCGGTGTTTCCTGTATCTGTCGCTTCATCCCTTCCAGCTCTTCTTCCAATTTAGCCCTCCGCTGCTCACTCAGCAGATATTCTTCCCTGTCTGCCTTTTTCCGCAAATGGATATCCCAAAATACAAACAGAAGAAATGGTAAAAGCATCATAACCATCATCCCGGCCGGTGTCTGCATGTTCATAAATGCAGCTCCCAGTCCTCCTATCCGCTGTCCCTTCCAGATTCCCTCAACCTGGTCCGCTGTCACTGCCAGGCGGTCCTCCACACGGTTGGCATCCCCCTGGGTTATAAATCTGGGCAGACCGTCCTCTCCCGTTAAAATGGTCTTGATGCGATGGGTAACTGCTTTTTTGGAGGCCAGATAGCAGATAACATCTCCCTCCTGAAGCTCCTTAGTGTCAGCCTTGTGCAGCAATATCAAATCACCGGCTGAAATTTCAGGCTCCATGGAGCCCGAAAGAACAATCACCGGCTTAATTCCTAAAACACCCGGCATCTCCCCTGGATGCAGATAAATGCTGATTATTAACATAACATTTAAAATAATTACAGGAATAAATACAATACACAAAACTATTCCCAAAATCGTCTGGCAGGATATTTTTTTTCCTTTTTCACTCATTTAAATCTCCATTCCGCGCGCCTTCGGGCGCGGCACAAATA
>OLFS01001843.1_pt1 | contig 15086 bp, 9 predicted proteins | sample 1605491 | NCBI WGS metagenome assembly OLFS01 (sample SAMEA3888921, study PRJEB22519) | human gut metagenome | biome: human gut; feature: human-associated habitat; material: faeces | place: Denmark | collected 2011 | reverse complement strand
CAGGTTTGTCAGTACGGCTTTGTGCGTAGCTAGACCATTTCACAGTGATTGGGTTAAGACGAGTCACATCACCCCAAATGATTGGTGGTTTAACCCCACGCATACCATATGATTGCACCCAACCGTTTTTAGAGAAGAGGTAACCTGACAAGTTTTGACCGAAGTATTCAACCATGTCGTTACGTTCGAATTCACCGTGTACAAGCACATCAAATCCAACTTCTTCTTGCCATTTAATCCATTCATCAGTGATTTCAGCAAGGAATGCATCGTATTCTTCTTGTGACAATTCATTCTTACGGAAAGCCAAACGTTTAGCACGAACTTCCTTAGTTTGAGGGAATGAACCGATAGTTGTTGTTGGAAGCAATGGAAGTTTGAAAGCATCTTTTTGAATCACTTCACGTTCTGCAAATGCTGGCAAACGAGTGTAATCAGCTTCAGTCAAGCCTGCAATACGAGCACGAAGTTCAGCATTTTCACCAACACGCTCAGTCGCAAAGAGTTCTTTGTTGGCTGCAAGGGCTTCTGCACCTTGACCATTGCGGATAGCATCCAAATCACGCAATTCGTCCAATTTTTCAACCGCAAAAGCAAAGTGGTTCAAGATAGCTGGTTCAAATTCTTCATTAGCAGTTGTAAATGGTACATGAAGAAGAGAACATGAAGTCGTCAAGACAACATTTTCAGCTGGAACTTCATCCAAGATTTCCAAGCTCTTTTCATAGTTATTACGCCAGATATTTTTACCATTAACAATACCAGCATAGAGAGTCTTGTCAGCTGGGAAACCACCTTTAACAAGTTCAAGTGTCTTCTTACCTTCGACAAAGTCAAGACCAATACCGTCAACTGGCAAGTTCACGAGATCATTATAGACATCACGAACATCACCAAAGTATGTTTGAATCAAGACCTCAAGGCCTTTCTTGTCAGCCAAGAGTTTATTGTAAAGATTCAAGAAGAGTGCTTTTTCATCAGCTGTCAAATCTTTAACAAGTGCTGGTTCATCAAGTTGGATACGAGTCGCACCAAGTTCAGTCAATTTAGCAAAAACTTCTTGGTAGGCAGCTACAAAACTATCAACGAAGTCTTCGGCTTTTACACCATCTTCAAAGTCAGATAATTGAAGGAAAGTGAATGGTCCAACAACAACTGGACGAGTGTTGATACCCAATTCTTTAGCTTCTTGGTACTCATCAAAAATCTTGTGACCAGCAAGTTTAACTTCTGTTGTTTTTTCAAATTTAGGAACGATGTAATGGTAGTTAGTGTTAAACCATTTTTTCATAGGAAGGGCACGTACATCCCCTTTTTCACCTTGGTAACCACGCGCCAAAGCAAAGTAACGTTCAAGATCTGTCAAATCCAAGTTTTGAACAGATTCAGGTACGACGTTGAAAAGGAAAGCTGCATCAAGGAAGTTATCGTAATGTGAAAAATCATTTGAAGGAATTTCACTGATACCCTTCTCTTTAACAATATTCCAGTGTTTTGCACGTAAGTCTTTGGCTGTTGCTAAGAGTTCATCTGCAGTAATTTCATTTCTAAAGTATTTTTCTGTTGTAAATTTTAATTCGCGGAATTCACCCAAACGTGGGAAACCAATGATAGTAGTTGACATCTTGTGTCCTCCTCTTTGTTGTTGAACTTATCTTACCAAAGAAATGGGTGGCTGTATAATTGCTATTAGTTTTCTCTATATATAGTTTTAGACTATAACCTATAAAGTAATGGGTTTCTAGCTACCGTTATCTCCTTTTGTTTAGATATTGTTATAGCTAATAACTATACATCAACCTGATAAAACCTTTTTTAACAAAAAAATCCCTAGACTTTTGTCTAGAGACTCTATTATTTACTAGGATTGGAACACTAAGCTCTATAAGTGCTCAGTACTTTCTCTTGAAGGCAAGATGATGTATAAGACATATTCTCACTATTGTAACTTTTCCAAATATAATAACCAAAAACTACCAATACCAATAAGAAACAAATTCCTAATACGGCTAACCAAATGATTTGTTTCTTTAAGCTATCATACTCACTCATATAGCCATTATGAATTTTAATTAGTTCATTTCTTTTTTTGTTACTTGACTCTTTAGCAATGGCAATTTCTAGCTCATACATTTGATGCTTCCATGAATTCTTAGAAGTGCCTTTTTTCATTTTATGGTTTGAAAGACTGCTGTTGCCCTTCTTTAAATTGTTTTTTTTTGTCATACTTCCCTCTGAAATCTTCTTTTAGTCACCACTATTATAACATATGTAAAACTGTCAAAAAAGTTCATTTTTAGTTAAAATTTTGAGAAAGAGAATTAAAACATGAAAAAGAACCAGAGGGAAACTTCTTATGTTATACTTTAAGTATGCATAAGAAAACTGTTATTGATTTTAAGGAACTTGGCGCCAGACAAATCTTTACTGATGCCATTAAAGAACTAAAAACAAAGAACATTAAGGAAGTTAAGCACCTTTTAGCTGAAGTCGAAGCCTATCAAAATGAAGGCTATTATGCAGTAGGTTATGTTTCCTATGAAGCAGCCCCTGCCTTCGAGACAAAATTTCAGGTTATTGCTGGTCCATTAATGTCAGAGTATCTCCTCTACTTCACTATTCATGAAACTGTTCAAATAGAGCCTATTCCACTTGCTTATGAGCCAATTGCCTTACCAAAATCTTGGCAAGAGCTAACTTCTGCAGAGGAATACAAGGCTGCTATTGAGCAAATACACCACCATATTCGACAAGGTGATACTTATCAGGTCAATTATACTGTTCAACTTCAACAGAACCTGACAGCTGATCCCTTTGCCATCTATAACCGATTGGTTGTTGAGCAAAATGCACATTACAATGCCTTTATTCAGCACGATGATGTCTCTATCATTTCCATAAGCCCAGAACTCTTTTTTAAAAAAGATGGTGATAGATTGACTACTCGTCCTATGAAAGGTACCACTAATCGTGGTTTGACAACTGAAACTGACCTCAAACAAGCCCAATGGCTAGCTCAGGATCAGAAAAATCGCTCTGAAAATATGATGATTGTCGATCTTCTTAGAAATGACATGAATCGTATTTCAAAAATAGGAAGTGAAGATGTCAAGAGCCTTTGCCAAGTTGAACAATACTCTACGGTTTGGCAAATGACTTCAACTATTGAGACGCAACTCCTACCAAATAGTCGTTTAAGTGATGTCTTCCAAGCCCTTTTTCCATGCGGATCGATTACAGGTGCCCCAAAAATAGCAACCATGGAGATTATTAAGAAGGTGGAAAAACAGCCTCGAGGTGTCTATTGTGGAGCTATTGGTATCTTGGTGCCACAGGGACCTAGTATTTTCAACGTGGCCATTCGGACACTACAATTGGAAGGAACCAAGGCTATCTACGGTGTCGGAGGAGGTATTACCTGGGACAGCAACTGGGAAGCTGAATATGAAGAAACCAAGCAAAAAGCTGCTGTTCTATACCGTCAGAACCCCAAATTCGATCTCATTTCAACTGGTCGTGTCCATCAAGGAAAACTGCTATTTCTTGAGGAGCATATGAAACGCTTGCAAGAGAGCAGTCGCTACTTTGACTATCCTTTCAATGCAGAAAAAGCTCACTATCAAGTCGAAGCTCTGTGCCAATCACTAGACCTTGACAAAGACTACCGTCTTAAAATGTCACTTGCAAAAGATGGTGAACTGAAGTTTGAACATACCCAATTAACAAACTTATCCAAAGACTTCTGCCAAGCAAGGTTAGTTGAGCAAAGTCATCCGTTGGATAGCCCCTATACCTTTTTCAAAACAAGTTACCGTCCTCACCTTAGTATCGAACCTCACGAACAAATCTATTATAATCATGAGGGGAAACTCCTAGAAACATCTATCGGTAACATTGTGCTTAAAATCGAGGACCAACTCTACACACCACCCGTTCACCTCGGCCTCTTAAATGGCATCTACAGACAAAGCCTTATTGCTGATAATAAGCTTAAAGAAAAAGTCTTGACCGTAAAAGATATGGAACAGGCTCAGGCCATCTACGGATGCAATGCGGTGAGAGGCTTGTATGAATTGAAGGTGGAAAAACAGAATTATCTCTAAATAAAAAATGCGGGTTCTTTGTACACTCCTACACTTACTAAAGACAAAAGAAACTTCAATATTCTATTGGTAAAAAAATCAACATTTAATAGTAAAATAAAGTATAATACTTACTGATAGTTATTCAGTTATCGTGACTGTAATGATAAACTTTTTGGCTTATAATTTACTAGCCTTAAAACTCAGTAATAATTTAGAAAGGATACAAACCTTAAATGAAAAAATTTAAAGGCTTGACTTCTGCTGAAGTTCAAGCAAGTAAGAACGCTCATGGCGATAATAGGCTCTCTAGTAAAGAGGCTAACTCGCTCCTCTCAATCTTTATCGAAGCCTTCCAAGATCAATGGATTCTTATCCTCTTGGCTGCCTTAGGATTAAAAATCATCTTTAACTTTGTTGGAATGATTTTCCCTGCTATTGGTGAAGCTAATTGGTATGAGGCTATTTCACTAATTTTTGCCATTTTGATGTCTACAGGATTTTCAGCAGTCTCACAATACCGAAATGAGCAAAAATTCAACACTCTTCAAGAAGAGGCTTCAAAAACTAATGCTAAGGTTTATCGTGATGGTAAACTTAAAGAAGTTCTTGTTGATGATATTGTAAAAGGTGATCAAATTCTCCTTCAATCAGGGGACAAGATTCCAGTTGATGGTATCATCTTGGAAGGTGAGTTAAAAGTAAACCAAGCTGTCCTTAATGGTGAAAGTGAAGATGCTAAAAAACTTCCACTTGGTGATCAAGCAGAGCCAGACTCTTCCGACCTCTTTACAGAGCTCAAAATCTTCCGTGGTACAGTTGTTACTTCAGGCGAAGCCGTTATGGAAGCTACACAAATTGGTGATAATACCGTCCTAGGAAGCATCAATACTTCTCTTCAAGAAGATAGTAAAGATTCACCATCCAAAGAAAAACTCAACAAGCTTGCTGGAAACATCGGTGTCCTCGGTTATAGTGCAGGTGCTGCATATTCAGTGATCAACCTTGTATTAGGCTTTATTGCCCTCAATAAAGCTAATAACCTCAATGGTGGTTCAATCTTCCTTCTTATCATTGAAACGATTCTCTTTGCGGTTACAATCATCATCATGGCCGTTCCAGAAGGTCTTCCAATGATGTTGGCACTCGTTTCTTCAATGAACTCAGGTCGACTTTTAGCTCAAAATATCCTGGTTCGCCATCCTGATACCATTGAAACAGCCGGATACATGAATATCCTCTTCAGTGATAAGACTGGTACTATCACTGAAGGTAAACTATCTGTAGTTGACTTCTTCCTTGCTGATGGAACACTTTATGCAGCTACTGGTGAAACTGACGCTCCTGATTTTGACACAATGTCAGATAGCCTTAAAGCTGAAATGATTAATGGTATCGGTCTTAATAACGACGCCATGGTAGCTGATGGCAGTGCTGTTGGTAGTAACGCCACTGACCGTGCACTTCTTGATTTCCTTATCGGACGTTCTCAACTTGATTTTGATACAAATACTATTACTGAGAAGCAACAATTCAACTCAGCAACAAAATTCGCAAGTGTAACGACTAAGGACGGAAAAACCTACATCAAAGGTGCTCCAGAATTCATCCTAAATGACTGCTACTACTATCTTGATAAAGATGGTAATAAACAAAACTTTACAGATGATATTAAAGCTCGTTTCCAAGAATTATCATTGGAACAAGCTAACCGTTCAATGCGTTTACTTGCTATCCTCAATACAGATGGTAATGATAAAGTTTTAATTGGTATCGTATGTATCCGTGATAACGTTCGTTCTTCAATTAAACAAACTGTTGAAACAATGAACCGTGCAGGGGTTCAAGTAGTTATGGTAACTGGTGACCGTAAAGAAACCGCTGTTGCTATCGCTAAAGAAGCCGGTATCGTTACTGGTCAAAATGACCTTGTCCTTACTCACGATGAACTTTCTGCCCTCTCAGATCAAGAACTCAAACAACAATTGCCTCACTTAAAAGTGGTCAGTCGTGCCCTTCCAATGGATAAAAAACGTCTTATTGAGGCAGCTCAAGACCTCGATATGGTTGCTGGTATGACAGGTGATGGAGTCAATGACTCACCTGCCCTTAAATCGGCTGATGTCGGATTCTCAATGGGTGATGGTACTGAAGTCGCACGTGAAGCCTCAGATATCGTTATCTTGAATAACTCATTGACTTCTATTGAGAAAGCTGTCCTCTATGGACGTACTATGAGTAAGTCAGTAAGTAAATTCATTATCTTCCAATTAACCGTTAACGTGACTACAATTGCTATGTCACTTCTCTCACCACTTTTGGGCCTCAAAGAACCATTCACAATTATCCAAATTCTCTGGATTAACCTTATCATGGACACACTTGCTGCCCTTGCCTTTGGTGAAGAACCTACGCTAGATCGTTACATGAATGAAAAGCCAGTTTCTAAGAAGGCAAATATTCTTACTGGTTATATGAAATCTGCTATCGGTGTAGCCAGCGTCTTCATTACTTTTGTATGTTTAGCCATTCTTAAAAATGTTGGTGGTATCCAAGACTTTATCACAAATGGAACTGGCAATTTTGAAATGGCAACAACATTCACCTTTACAGTATTTATCTATGCTGTCATTTTCAACTCACTTAATACACGTAGTAACGGATTCAATGTTTTTGAACATATCGGCGAAAACAAGAAATTCTCAATTGTAATGATTTCTATTGCTGTCGTTCAAACCTTGATTATTCAATTCGGTGGTAAAGTATTTAGTACCGTTCCAATGGACGTTCAACACTATATCGTTGCTCTTCTTATCGCGGTTTTGATTATCCCTGCAGATTTAATTCGAAAAGCTCTAACTAAAAACAAATAACTATCTGTTTAACGTATTGTAAAACTTAAAAGGATAAAAAGGATTGGCGTAATTCCCAATCCTTTTTATAATTTATGAAGGTGATACCGTGGAAAGATCATAACATAAAAAGGCTTTAACAAGCCTTTTTGATTTATTAAGTAATACTACTTAAACTGACTAGGATCCCCTGTATAACCTGCCCAATCCTTACTATAAAAGCGGTCGTTCAAGTTATAGCTAGGTGCAGGTGTTGGATTACTTACAAATGGATCAACAGCCTTGTCAAAGGCTACCCATCCTTTCCATCCCATATGAATGGTATCTTGCATGAAGTAAGGTTGATCTCCATCTTTTGAGAAGTCAGCAATATTGGTAAAGCCTTGACTTTCTAATTGATAACAGATTTTAGAAACCGTAGCATCATACATTTCTTGACTTAGTCCCGTATAAGCCATCCACTTGCTATTAACAGGTGGGATGACAAAGATGACGTTAGTATTTGACTTAGCAAATTGATTTAACACCAACTGTAGGTCACCGTATTCTTGTGAAACTTCATACGAAAGATTCTTTTGGAACCCTTTAAGTTTACCAATCTTTTTAGCCAAACGTTTCTTATAGAAACGGTCATCGATACCAAAGTCGTTTGACTTGGTATGGGCTTCTGCATCTCTTACGGCAACCTGGTCAAGTGCCTCGTAAGAGAGCTTGTCTGGCAACTCTTTAAGATAAGGAAGAACCTTCTTGTCGTAATTTGCATTATTTGATGCTGCAAAAGGACTGAACAAGGCATCTTCTCGCTTATTAAGCTCTGCCATAAATTGAATATAAGTCTTATCAAGAGAATTTAAATCTTGCCCATTAGCCACTTTAGAAAGTTGAGATTTCATAGTAATCTCAGGTTTCATCTCTAAGATACGCTGAGCAGCATATTGAGAATTTGCATCCGTCTGATTTTGACTTAAGAAACTACTAAGTTGGTCGTTATTATAGAACTGCTGGAAAGCCGCAGAATTGTAACCTTTTTTAGTAAACCACTGTGGTGACAAGACGTAGACTGCTGTCCCATTTTTCAATTCAGGAAGCATTTGTTGCATTCCCAAATATTGGTTTAGAGAGGCAGCCCCACGTTGTCCAATAAAATATGGGCGATAGTTACGGTCATATTTTTCAGCTAAAACAGCTGGATGAAGGGCATCAAAACGCAACCACTCACTAGACCCAAAGAAAGGGACAAATCGATGATTCTTATCAGAAAGAGCTGTCGTCTTATTAATACGACTCTTAAAGTTCTCAGTTGTCAAGGTTACTGCGTTACGTTTTTCAACCTCATAACTATGTTTTCTGCCTTGAGGGTAGGAAAAAATAACTATTACTACCAAGACTAAGGCACAGATTATAGGGCCAAAAATTTGCCATAAACGCTTAAGCATTGCGAAGCTCCGTTACCCCTTCAACAATCTTATTAGCTGTGTTCCAGTCATCACGACCAAATTCTGAAACTGGCACACGAATATCGAAACGTGATTCCAATTCAACGATAAGCTCAACTGTTCCCATTGAATCGAGAACACCAGCATCGAAAAGGTCTTCATCCATCATGTCTGAAACATCTTCCATGAAGAGTTCATCAATAATTTCAATAACTTCTGATTTTACATCCATTTTTATAATTCCTTTACTTATTTTTTAGTGAACCAGAGGTCATTCAAGAATCCAGAGAAAATCAAGAATGACAACATAACAGTGTTAAATGTAATAAAGATTCCCAAAGCCTTCGTCCATTTATTCTCAGGAAGTGGCTCAAGACCTGCTTTCTTACGTTCTTTATTAATAGTCTTCTTCTTACGTAACCAGGCATCATTGATTCCTAGACCAATACCATGGAAAATACCATAAGCAATATAGTACCAAGTAACTCCATGCCAGAATCCCATAACCATCATATTAATGACATAGGCCACATTTGATGTCGTGTTACGGTTTTTAAAAACTTTGTTACGCATCAAAACCATAACCAAACGCATAAAGACAAAGTCACGGAACCAGAAAGACAAGCTCATATGCCAACGATTCCAAAATTCTTTCAAGTCTCGTGAGATGAAAGGTTTGTCAAAGTTGATTGGGCTCTTAATCCCCATAAGGTTTGATGCTGCCAAGGCAAACATCGAGTAACCTGCAAAGTCAAAGAAGAGATCAAAACCGAAAACATACATGACACCAAGTGTTGGTAAATTAAAGATACCACCCTGAGCCAAAGCTTGTGCTTTCAATGAAGGCAAGAGCATACTTCCGAAAATCTGAGCCAAAACAAACTTATAGAGGAAACCAAGCATGATATATTTTACAGCTTGCTCCAACATATTCATCAGCTCGTCTCGCTCAGGAATCGCTTGGTAATCTTCGTTAAAACGTCTGAAGCGATCAATAGGACCACTCGTAAAGGTTGGCATAAAGAGCATGAATCGGAGGAATTCTCCAAGTGTAAACTCTTTTAAGACACCATCCCGCATCTCGATAATCATACCAACTGATCGGAAGGTCAAGTAAGAAATGCCAAGAAAGTTTAAGAGTGACTGAGTACCATTTATCGCAGGCTCTACCTTAACAAAAATCAAGGGAAGGACTACAAGAAATGAGTGTAAATAGAAAACCCATTTATTGTCCTTTTGACTGCGGTAATGTTTGTAGGAATAAACCCAGATGATTTGCCAAACAATATAGAAGAGTAAGGCTAGTAATTGGCTAGCATGTGTTCCTGTCAGAGCAAGAACAATAAAGGCTAGACTGACCAAACATTCATAAATCGCAAAACGCTTTTTAAAGAAGAGACCCACAAAGATTGGCAATAGAGCTAATCCAAGATAGACAAAATAGAAGGGGTTACCGTAGGCTTCTAAATGGGGAAGCTGTTTCAAGAAGTCAATCATCGGTTGTTAACCTCACTGATAAGACCCTTGATATCAATTTTCCCATTTGGTGTTAAAGGCAAGCTCTCACGATAGAGGAACTTAGTAGGCATCATGTAAGACATCATGATATCTTCTAAGTCAGCCTTAATCGCCTTGGTGATATCAATTTCACGTTCAAACTGCTCACGAACACCATCCTTAAGAATCACATAAGCCAAGAGGTTCTGAACCTTATGGTCTTTATTGTAACGTGGCACAGCTACTGCTGAATCAATATACTTAGACTTATTAAGGTTTTGTGAAACATCCTCTAACTCAATACGGAAACCATTAAATTTAATCTGGAAGTCCATGCGTCCGCCGTAAAGAAGGAGACCTTCATCAGTCATCGTTCCTACATCACCAGTATGGTAAGCAGGAAGGCCATTAAACTCGAAGAAGGCTTCCGCAGTCTTTTCAGGATTGTTCATATAGCCTTTTGAAACTGCTGGTCCTGATACGATGATTTCACCCTGTTGACCATTTGGAAGGATATTGCCATCCTCATCGATAATATAAGTCGGTGAATCTTCCTTGGTATAACCAATCGGCAAACGCTTAAGGTTAGCCAGCATCTCATCAGTTACTGCTACTGCTGATAAGGCTACAGTTGCTTCAGTTGGTCCGTAAGCATTAATAATACGTGCTTCTGGGAAACGTTGGCGAAGCTTTTGAGCAGTCTTGACAGTCAACTCTTCTCCGTCAAAATAGAAATGCGTAATTTTCGGCATCTTCTCTGCATTGAAGTCTTCAGACAACATTGCCATATCTGCAAAAGATGGTGTTGATGTCCAAATAGCAATTGGAAGTGAGAAGATCGTTTCAAAGAGCTTCTTGAAGTCCTGTGTAATGGCTGAAGGAAGCGCATAGAGTGTTCCTCCAAGCGCCAATGTTGGTGCCCAGTACATTACCGATAGGTCAAATGAATAAGGCGGTTGAGCCAGCATTTGAGGACGTTTTGGAGTCGCAAATTCCTTGTCCGTAATCATCCAGTTAGTGAAACTAAGGAGATTATTGTGTGAAATTTGGACCCCTTTAGGCTTACCTGTAGTTCCTGAGGTAAAGATGATGTAATAAGTATCATCCCCCTTAACAGGATGAGTCACTTCGTAGCTAGTCTTGCTTTCAAAAGCTGTTGTCACTTGATCCAATGTTAAGATTGGTGCTTGGACATCCTCAAGTGGGAAGTCATTGATAGCAATAATCAGACTAGGCTCTGCCACTTCAACAATTGCCGTCACGCGCTCAAGAGCTGAGTGACTGTCAATTGGAATATAAGCGTGACCAGATTTAGTCAAAGCGACAAAAGTTGCCAACATTTCATACTCTTGACCGCCATAAACCACAACAGGTGATTTTTCTGGAATATCAAGACTATCAATCTTGGCTGCCAAGCTATCTGAGTCAGCCTTCAAGTCGCCGTAAGTGTGAACTTCCCCTAAAATATTGTAAACAGGAAAGTCAGGTTGTGATTGAGCAAACTGCTCAATCGTTTCAATCATATCTTTAATTTTTGTATTCGTCATTATTCTTCCTAAAATTCGTTATAGATAAAATTACCTTGACCTTGTCCTAGGTAATTGTAGAGATAAATTAGGGCCATAAAAATGGCGAAATAAAGCAAGGTTTGTCCTAAAAATACCAGGACGTTTTTATGTTTTAACATTCTAATTTTCGATACCTTTTTTTATATAATATCCTCTCTAGTTTACCATCTTATCGCCATTTTTTCCAATAAAAAAAAAAAAAAATAACTAAATTTCATTTCTTTTCCATTAATAGATTTCCGTGATAAATGATTGGCTACAATCATAAAAAAACAGAGCTTAAAAGCTCTGTCGGATTTAACTATTTTGTGTCTTTTGGGCCGTCTGCATACGATAGTACATTCCCTTAGCTTGCATCAGTCGTTCATGGGTTCCGTGTTCAACGATATCCCCATTATTCATGACCAAAATAAGGTCCGCATTTTCGATGGTAGACAATCGATGGGCAATGATGAAACTTGTTCGACCTTTCATTAATTTAGCGAAGGCCTCTTGAATGAGGAGCTCTGTACGAGTATCAATACTAGAAGTGGCTTCATCCAAGATTAAGATTTTAGGCACATTGACAAATATGCGGGCAATAGTCAAAAGCTGACGTTGTCCCTGAGAAAGGGATTGCCCCGCGTCATTCAAGTAGGTGTCATAGCCTTGAGGCAACTGCTTAATAAAGAAATCTGCATTGGCAGCCTTGGCTGCTGCTATAACTTCTTCACGACTGGCTTCGGGATTTCCATAGGCAATATTATCATGAATAGTGCCAACCTCAAGCCAAGTTTCCTGCAAGACCATCCCAATCTGTTTCCGAAGACTCTCACGAGTATAATCTGTAATAGGTCTACCGTCCAGTAGAATGTTCCCCTTGTCCAAATCATAGAAACGCATGAGCAGGTTAATCAAGGTAGATTTTCCCGCTCCTGTTGGACCAACAATGGCAACAGTACTTGCGACAGGGATATCAATGCTCAAATCCTTGATAAGAGGTTTATTAGGCAAATAACCAAATTGGACATGGTCAAATTGAAAACGTCCCTGCACATCTGCTTCTTCCAAGACCACCTTACCTGTTTCTGTTATTTCCTCTTCATCCAATATCATATAAAGGCGATCAGCACAGGCCAAAGCACTTTGAAGTTCAGATAGAACAGATGAGATATCATTAAAAGGTTTCGTATACTGAGTCACATAGTTTAGGAAGGTAGTCAATTGTCCCACTGTAAAAGCGCCACCCGACATGATCCGATAGGCACCAACACCAGCAATGAGAGCATAGATCAGACTATTGACAAAACGTGTAGCTGGGTTAACTGCTGACGAATAAAAGATAGCGCCCTGTGAATAATCGGCATACTTACCATTAACGTCTTTAAAACTCCTAACCATCTGGTCTTGAGCATTTAAACTCTGTACTAAAGCTTCTTGAGTCAAACTTTCTTCAATCAACTGAGTCTGCATGCCTCTCCATTTAGTTTGATTGCGATAGAGTTGGTAGCTCTTCTTTGCGATAAAACGTGCCACAAGCATTGACAAAGGCGTCATCACTAGAACTAATAGCATCATGAACCAGTCTAAGCGAGCCATGGTAATGATTATGACAAAGATAGTCAAAAGCCCAACGAAAAATTGGTTAAAGACCATGAGAAGTCCGTTGTTTAATTGATCACTATCTGTAGTCACACGGCTAACCATGTCTCCAGTTCCTTGACGATCAAGGTAACTGAGAGGCATAGCATGAATTTTCATCATGACTCGTTCACGTAAACTTTCGCTATATGAATAAATTAATCGATTATAAATCAAAGGGTTAAGCCACTGGATTGCACTATTAGCTAAGATAACTACAAGCATCTGCCAAATTAAACGTGACATCAATAAAACGGCGTTCATCTTAAGAACAGCGTCCACTGCATCACCAATTAAGATAGGTAAGTAAACCGTTAAGGCAACTTGAATAATGGTCCCAACAGTTGCTAAGGCAAAGAGGTAGCGCTGACTTAAGATATCTCTACTTAAACGTTTAAGCGTTGATTTATTATTTCTAGCCTTCATCAGCGACCTCCTTTTGATGTTGAGAATAATGAATGTCTTGATAGAGTTTATTTGTGGCAAGCAATTCTTCATGATTACCCAAGCCAACTTGATGTCCCTTATCAAGCACCAAAATTTGATCAACAGCTTTTAGACTATTTGTTCTTTGCGAAATAATAATCAAACTCGTTGATTTAAGATTGTCTCTGATAGCTGCTAGTAGGCGACTTTCAGTCAAGTAATCTAGGGCTGAGGTGGAGTCATCCAAAATCAAGAATGGTGCTGGTCTCATCAACGCACGCGCAATAGTCAAACGTTGACGTTGACCCCCCGAAAAATTACGGCCAAATGACTCAACTGGCTCATCCAAACCAAGATCCTTGTCTTTTACAAAATCAGCAGCCTGAGCCATGTCAAGCGCATGCCACAGTTCTTGCTCACTCGGTTCGTGGTCAAGTCCTAAGGACAAGTTTGAACGAATGGTTCCTCTAAATAACTCAGCTTTTTGCGGGACATAGGCAACCCAAGAACGCCACTCTTTAAGGTTTTTTAGTGATTTTTGATCTTTGAAAATAGCTAGCGAACCAATCTGAGGCTGATATAAGTTCATGATTAAGTTCACCAATGTCGATTTACCTGAACCTGTACCACCAATAATACCTAGTGACTGACCTTGAGTAAGACTGACATGAATCTCTTGGAGTGATGGCGAACTAGCTGTAGGATAGGTAAAGGTCATCTGATCAATAGCTAGCACTGTAGAAGCCTGACTAGAAGTGCGGACTTCTAAAGGTGCCTCAATATCCTCATCTTGGAGTTCAAAAATAGCTTGTACCCGTTTCGCTGAAATAAAACTTTGATTCAGATTAGTCAACATCATGGCCAATTTAAGGAGCTCCGTCAAAATTTGCAAGAGATAATTGACTAGAGCAATCAGCATCCCTTGAGACAAAAGGCCACCTTGAATTTGCAGATTTCCCTGCCAAAGGATAGCAATCAAGGTCATATTAACAACCAAGAAAGTCAAAGGACTAATGAGACTTGCTATCACTCCTGTTTTGAGCTGCCACTTCTTCAAGTCTTTATTGACACCAGTAAAGTTATCTAATTCACGCTCACTTTGATCAAAAGCCCGAATAACCCTCATACCTTCAAGTTGTTGACGCGTATTGGTAACAATTGATTCATTAATTACTCGAATCTTGGCGTATAAAGGATTGACGATGCGACTAGCTAGTACAATTATAAGGGTCAATACCAAGACCATGACAAGAAACCATAGGGTCAAGCGTGGACTGATTCGGAATGCCATAATAATGGCTCCTGTCACGATAATTGGCGCCCTCAAAAAGAGCCTCAAAAATTGATTGATACCCGTTTGGATTTGAAAGGTATCACCAGTCAAACGTGTCACCAAACTTGACATTCCAATCTCATCCCGCTTTTCCTTTGATAAACGCATGATTTTCGCATACAAATCATTGGTTAAACCTCGGGCATAGCCAACGGCTGCTCTGGATGAAAAATACTGTGCTGAAATAGCAACAACAACCCCAATAACGGCAAGTCCGAACAAGAGAAAAATCATCATAAACAGATGATTTTGGTCTTTATTTGGAATAGTTG
>OLFS01001842.1_pt1 | contig 15092 bp, 10 predicted proteins | sample 1605491 | NCBI WGS metagenome assembly OLFS01 (sample SAMEA3888921, study PRJEB22519) | human gut metagenome | biome: human gut; feature: human-associated habitat; material: faeces | place: Denmark | collected 2011 | reverse complement strand
ACTTTATCCAAGCCTGGATAGACTTTCAAGTAAAAGTGGAAGATGTGGAAAACTACATCATCACGATTGAGCAGGCCACTAGCCCACAACTCCGTCGCATTGCCAAGGCTTACCAAAGCTTTGACAAGTATCTAGCATCTATTCGTGTCTATAGTGAATACGATGAAACGGCTATCTATGCGGAAACAGGACTATCAGATGAAAAGCTTGAAACCTATCTAGGAATCTATCAAAATATCCTAGCAGAGCTCAAAAGCCGAGCCGAAGACGATGGTGATGATAATCTCTTTGATATCCACTACGAACTGGAATCCGTCCAAGTCGATGAGATTAACTATGCTTACATCCTGACACTGATTCAAAGTATGATTCAGCAGGAAGAGGATAGTCCACAGACCCTCAGCGACAAGGATATCGAAACTGTTGATAACTATATACAGAGTCTGGAACGCACCAATCCTAAACTAGCCGAAATCATCCGAAATCTGTGGAAAGAAGTCCAAGTCAATCCTAAAGATTACCAAGGACAATCTATCACTGGCGTCTTGGATACTATGATTGAAGCTATTATCGACGACCATCTCAAACGCTTTGCGAGAGAATGGTATGTCGGACTCGATGAACTTCGTTACTATGTCCAACACTATCGTAAAGGTGCTAAAAAGCAATCTGGCGAAAGCCAGCTCACCAAGAGCCAACGCTACAAAGACTACAAAGCAGAAACGGCTGATGCCCTCAACCCGCTCAGCTACAAAAAACACATCAAGGAAGCCTACACCAAACTCATTGAAGAGGTTATTGAACCACTGAGAGTGGGGAGGTAGGAGGATAATTGAGTAAGGAGAGACAAAAATGTCAGATAGAAGTGCAGAAAGTTCTATAACAGGTTATAGTTATCAATTTCTAATTACGATTTTGCATATTTTAGAAAACAATTTGGATAGTGAGTGTATTATTGAGGGAATAGAAGATTTAGATATTATTAATGCTGATGATAGATATTTAAATCAATATAAATATCATGCAGGAAAGAACATTACTAACTCTTTAATCTCAAAGCCTGTGATATTAATGCTGAACCATTATTTAAATTGTGGTGGGAATAATTTTAAATATAAATTATTTATTCATGGAAGTGACAGCCAATATACGTTAGATATCAATAACTTAAAAAAAATATTAACTCTTACGACAGGAAAAAAGTATAAAGAAGAGAAATTGAAAGATTCATATACAGACGATGACAAATTGGAACATTTTATTCAACTTTTTTCGATCTGTGTCACTGATAAGTTTGATATTTTAGAAAATAAAGTAATTCATAAAATTTCGGAACTGATGAATTTAGATGAACAGACTGTTAGATTATCAATCTTTCCTTTCGCATATAAAAAGATTAATGATTTAGCCCGTAAGGATAAAGAGTGTGATAGGAAAATAACCGGTCGTAAGTTTATAGATATTCTTAAACAAACAAACCAAATAATTGATTTAGTAACGTTAGCTAGAATTAAAGAAGAAAAAGAATTTTTGAATTATTTCAAACGTGAATTAAAGTTATTAGGAATCAAAAAAAATAATTCAGACCATATATTTGTTATGCCTAATGATCATAATACTGTTGATTTGATAATAGGTTTAGCACAAAATTTTGTATATCAAGGCAAAAATGCTGATAATAGAACGCCACTCTTTGTTGTTGAAAACATAGATGGTCTAAAACTAAAGTTAATATCTGAAATTGAAAAAAGAAACCTTGAGATGTTTTATAATGACGGTTATGAGGATACCAAGTTTTTTATAAAAAAATTCAAGCAAAGTAATATAGTAAAACTAAGTGCAAGTCGCAAGAAGATTAACGCTGTTTCAAATTTTAATTTTCGGTTGATTTCAAAAGATACATTTATAGAAAATCAGAATGAAATGAGAACGATTTTAAGTAATCAGGTTGTATTTTATTTGGATAATTTAATTATCCGTAACATTTCAGCTATTCCAAATAGAGAATTTTTAATTCCTAGCAATGTAAACAAGTCACTTATTTTACAAATTTTTTCAGGAGATTGAATATGTCAGAGGATTATAATAACAAGGATAATCAATTAAGGGTTAAAAGTTTTGAACCTAATTTAGTTCAAATTGAGATTGTTGATTTTAAAAAATGGAAAGAAGAGAATAGTGAAGAATCAATAAAACTTGGTTCTGTTTTAAAAATTGAAGACGGTAATAATAATAATATTCTGTGTATTGTCAAAAGTTTTAAAATGATTGAAAAATTTGATAATAATATCTCTCAATTATCGGATAACGTATATGAAGGAAATTTTATAATAAATACACAACCTATTGGAAGATTACAAGATGGTACATTCAAAAAAGGTATAAATGATATTAGTATTCCACCTAATGGAGTTAGTGTTGCTTCCATGGAAGAATTAGAGAAAATATATTCCATGGAAAAAATGCAAGATTCCAAAGATAATATACTAGAATTTGCAAAACATAATTTATATTCTAATATTGGTATAAAGTGTGATGGAGATAAGTTATTTTCGAAACATCTGGCCATTGTTGGCTCTACTGGATCAGGAAAATCATGTGCTGTTGCAACAGTTATTCAGACATTGAAAGTTGAAATTGAAAAAAAAAATAATACTCATGTTTTAATTTTTGATATTCATGGTGAATATCAAAAAGCTTTTCCTAACTCAAATCATTTAGCTCTTCAGGATAATAGTCTGAAAATTCCTTATTGGTTGATGACATCTGATGAACTAGAGGATTTGTTTATTGAATCGTCAGATTTAAACGCATATAATCAAATTTCTCAGTTTAAATTTGCAGTTACTCAAAATAAAATTAAGTATAACTCTGAATTAGATAATATTGATTATGATTCACCTGTGTATTTTAGTATTAACGAAGTAAGAAATTATCTTTACAATAAAAACAAAGAAACACATTATGTTGAGGATGGCGAGGAGTATTTAGCTGTATTAAATGCAGAAGGTAAAGACGAAAAACTTGTATCATCGGAAATAAATCACTTTTGGGAAGCCTTGAATTTTGAAACTTCGACAGGAAATTCAAAACACAAAGTGTTCAATCAAAAAGTGGCTAAAGCTGGAGGATTTACAGGTGAGTTCGAACGATTTATTTCTAGAATTGATACTAAGTTAAAGGACAAACGTCTTTCTTTTATTTTACAGGAATCAGATTTTGAAGAAAACTCAAATAGTTTTAATATGTATATAGAAGAAATCAAAAGAATGATAGGATACTCTAAAAAAAACAATGTAACTGTAATTGACTTAAGTACAGTTCCTTTCGAGATTGTATCAATTATAGTTTCTGTTGTTTCTAGAATTTTATTTGATTTTGCATTTCTCAGAACTAAAATTGAAAATGAGAATGATACTCCCTATATGGTTGTGTTTGAAGAAGCCCATAAATATATTCCAAGAAGTAATTCAGCCAAATATAGTAATACTAGGCTATCAGTTGAGCGGATAGCAAAAGAAGGACGAAAGTATGGCCTGTCAGCAATGATTGTTAGTCAAAGACCATCTGAACTATCTAGCACAGTGTTTTCTCAATGTAATAATTTTATAGTAATGCGACTAACAAATCCAGAAGATCAAGGTTTTGTAAAAAGTTTATTACCTGAAGCTTCGATTAGTTTTGGCGATGAAATTGCAAATTTGGAGCAGCGAGAAGCATTGTTGGTAGGGGATGCATTTACATTACCGATTATTGCAAGAATGAACGATGCGAATCCAACACCGAAGTCTGATGATGTAAATTTTTATAGTTGTTGGCAAGAAGACTGGAAAGATGTTAAATTTGGCTTTATAAATACTGGATCAAAAGAATAATATTATAATAAAAAGAACATAAGGAGAATTTATGGAAGTTGGTTTTTTATTTGGTGCAGGGGCAGAACTATCATATGATATGCCAAATGGTGGAAAATTTGCGTTGGATATTTTTAGAAGAGATTCATCCTTAGCTAAAGAAGAGTTTAAGAAAAATAGATCTAGGATAGACCTGGGATCTAATTATGCAACCTCTTGGCTTCCAGTGGATTTTGAGACGAAAAATATTGGCTCATTCGGTGAAAGTGTATTTAATCATATTATAAGTGATACAATTACTAATAATAGATCATATATTGTTGCTAGAATTAATGGATTAGACAAAGTTGCCGAATCTATTATGAATAATACTCATGTCAACTATAAACAAAAGGTTTCAGCTGATTTAAAAAAAAATTTTCGTGATATAAATATTAAGCATCTTCTTTCTTATAATGAATGGTTTTCGGAGGGGAATTCTTTATTTAACAGTCGTTATTTTGCATTACTTCTTGTTTACTATAATGAATACACTGGATTTAGTGATTCTGATAAAGAATCTTTAGGTGAAATAATAAAGTCTATTTTTCAATTGCATATTGGTGCATTAAGTGAAAAATTATCAAGGAATATTCAAGAGAATATTTTTTCAAAAGATGAGATGAAATTAGATATATTTGATGATTTGGGTAGCAGTCTGTCAATAAATTATCATTCGGCCGGTGTTAAGGGGTTAGAACTACTTTCAAAAGTTAAAATTAAGAATATACATTGGATTGTAGATTTTGGATTTGAACTAATTGAAAAGATATATGCTGATGTACTTGATTACAAATCTGTTATTGATAGTTACTGGCATTATTTATATTTTCCTTCAACAGAATGGGCAAAATTTTGCAAAATTTCAGTTTTCTTACATTCGGTTCGAGAGTATATTACTAAAGAATGTGAATTCTCTAAAAATAAAATAGGATATTATGATGATTTAGCTTCACAAAGTAGATTTACTGTGAGCACAATTGCTACCTCAAACTATGTAAATTCATTAATTGGTGAAAAGTTAAAGGAATTCAACGATAGATTAATATATTTAAACGGAAGTATCAATGACTATTATGACCCTTATATGAATACTATAATATCCTCTGAAGAATTTAAATCTTATGAACATTTTGCTGTTCCACTTATTTTTACTCAGAGTGGCACAAAACCAATGACATCCATTGATATGTCAATTAAATATGTAGAATATTACAATGCATTGAAATCATCAGATGCTATTTGTTCTATAGGATTTGGTTTTAATCCAGATGATGAGCATATTAACGGGATAATAAGGTCCTTGGTAGATAGAGATAATAAAACATTAATAATTGTTGATGTTGCAAATGATAAGTCTGAAAGTGAGAGAATCGACGAGTTAGCAATGAAATTAAAAATCACTAACTATCAAAATATAAAATTAGTCATTGTTAATAATAAGAGAACATGTAATAATTTACCTTGGATAGATAAAGTATATGAGTTGCTTTCTAATCCTGTTAATAATAGAGAGTAAAAAAATGGCAATGTTATCAATACCATATATCAGATTTAATAAATTTGATAATGAGTGGTTTTCTAAAAAGTTAGACCTTGTGTCAAATGTAACCATGGGGCAATCACCCGATAGTAAAAACTATACTGATAACCCTAATGATTATATTTTAGTTCAAGGCAATGCAGATATGAAGAATGGTAGAGTGGTCCCAAGAGTTTGGACCACACAGGTTACTAAATTAGCTGAAAAAGGTGATTTAATTCTAAGTGTCCGAGCTCCTGTTGGTGATATAGGTAAGACAGACTACAATGTTGTTTTAGGTCGTGGTGTAGCTGCGGTAAAAGGTAATGAGTTTTTGTTTCAACTATTAACAAAAATGAAACAATCTCACTATTGGTTAAAATTCTCTACAGGATCAACTTTTGAGAGTATTAACTCAAATGACATAAAATCAGCTGAAATTTATTTGCCTAGTGTAGAAGAACAATCCGCCATCGGCTCCCTCTTCCGCACCCTCGACGACCTTCTAGCTAGCTACAAGGACAATCTTGCTAACTACCAAACTCTCAAGGCGACCATGCTTTCTAAGATGCTTCCAAAAGCTGGACAGACTGTTCCTGAGATTCGGTTGGATGGATTTGAAGGAGAGTGGGAAGAAAAGAAATTAGGTAGTTTAGGCTCTGTTGCTATGAATAAACGTATTTTTAAAGATGAAACTAGCGACTATGGTGATATTCCTTTCTACAAGATTGGAACATTTGGAGGAACTGCTGATTCTTTTATTACAAAAGAAAAATTCAAAGAGTATAAAGAAAAATATCCTTATCCTGAGATAGGTGATATCCTTATATCTGCATCTGGTAGTATTGGCAGAACTGTTGTATACAATGGTGAAGATGCTTATTATCAAGATTCAAATATTGTATGGTTAAAGCATGATCAGCAATTAGATAACTCATATTTGAAGCAATATTATGGAATAATAAAATGGTCTGGAATTGAGGGAACAACAATAAAACGACTGTACAATAAGAATATATTAGAAACTAATATTTTTTTACCTCCGAGTGTAGCTGAACAACAAGCCATCGGCACCTATTTCTCAAACCTCGACAACCTCATCGCTGCTCACCAAGAAAAAATTTCTCAACTCGAAACACTCAAAAAGAAACTCTTACAAGATATGTTTATTTAGAAGGGATAAAAATGACAAGTTTATTTGAAAATTTTCAAGTAACTTTAGTGATGTACTCGGCTCTTTTCTCATTAGTTGGTTCATTTATTGGCTTCTTACTTCAAACAGCTGTTCAATACTACATATCTAGTAGGGGAAGTGTCAATGTTTATGTTAAATCTGTATTTAATAAGGTAACACAGAAACCTTGGGGATTTCATCATTCAGGAATTGGATTGACATTTGATGTTCCACTATGGATTGAAATTCATAATACAAAATCAAAAAGACAAATTATTAGAAATATGAATTTGGTTCTTTATAGTAAGGGAGCTCCTGTTACAAAAATGATTCAGTATAGTGGATTTGAACAAAATGAAAAAAGCTATCAATATGGAGAAAATGGTGCTTATTCGTTTTTATTAGATTCTTATGAGTTAAAAAGATATGATTTAGATTTTGGAATATCTTACGATGCGGTTGGTTGTGAATTTGATGAAGTTTGGATTTCTTATTATGATTTTAAAGATAGGTATCATAAAAGTAAGCTATTTGACGTTAAGGATCCATGGACTATCACGAAGAATGAAATTGATGATGATTGGAGAAAGATTAGTTAAATTACTATTACTACCTAGGAGACAAACATGGTATCAGTGACACAACGTATTAAACAGATTAAGCAGCCCCGTGGTGGTTATCTGCCTGTTAAGGCTTTTACTGTGACGACGCTTGATGATGGTCAGGCTCTTAATCCTGAGGAGTCTATTGCGGCTAGTTTGGTCGGGACTGCTGTGGACTATCTCAGTCGTTTCATGGATGGGACAGCTGTTGAGGAGGCTTTTGAGATTTCCTTGCTTGGTGCTAGAGCCATGAGGATGGAGGCTAAGGCTTTTGGTCTTCTGGATGATGTTAAGGGGTTAGACGATTTGTCGATTATTAATGCTTGTCAGTTGGCAGGTTTTGATAGCGCCTTTCGTGCTGGTCCTCTGTTTTATCGTCCAGTGGAGGGGATTGTTCCAGATCAGGCGACTATTGCTAATATTCGTACCATGGTTGAGCGTAGTTTGAGCTTTTTCAAGGCCTTTGGTCCTGTGACTGCGGATGGTTTTACCATGGAAGGGGCTTATACGGCTACCATAACGACTGGTGATGGTGATTTTCTAACCAAAGATACCCTTTGGGACTTTAAAGTCACCACCAGCAAGCCTAATAAGGACCATACCTTGCAGCTACTGATTTACTATCTCATGGGTAGGCGTTCGATTCATCCAGGGTTTCAAACCATTGAAAAACTAGGCATTTTTCACCCACGTCAAAACACTATTTACCAACTTCCTATTTCTGAGATTCCAGATGAGGTCATCAAGGAAGTGGAAGAAAACGTGATTGGCTATTAGAACGAATAGGATAACATTCAAAAATACAAAGAAAGAAACATTATGTCAGAAACAACACAAACCTCCCAGTCGCTTTATCAAGCCCTGTGGAACTCAGCGGATGTGCTCCGCTCTAAGATGGATGCCAACGACTACAAGTCTTATCTCTTGGGTATGGTCTTTTACAAGTATTTGTCGGACAAGATGCTCTTTTTCGTGGCAGAAACCATGGAGGAGGAGACAGAAAGCTTGGAAGAGGCACTGGCGGTCTATCGCAAATACTATGAGAATGAGGAGACTCACGAGGACCTCTTGGCAGTTATTACTGATGAGATGAGTTATGCCATTCATCCTGACTTGACCTTTACGGCCTTAGTAGAGCGAGTGAATGATGGAAGCTTCCAGCTAGAGGACTTGGCTCAGGGCTTCCGTGATATTGAGCAGAGTGACGAGCTTTATGAAAATCTTTTTGAAGATATTGACCTCTACTCTAAGAAACTTGGGGCGACTCCTCAAAAGCAAAACCAAACGGTTGCGGCTGTGATGAAAGAGTTGTCTGTCCTAGATGTGGCAGGTCATGCTGGTGACATGCTTGGTGATGCTTACGAGTACTTGATTGGTCAGTTTGCGACGGATTCAGGTAAAAAAGCTGGTGAGTTCTATACACCGCAACCTGTTGCCAAGCTCATGACTCAGATTGCCTTTTTAGGTCGTGAGGACAAGCAAGGCTTTACCCTTTATGATGCGACTATGGGGTCAGGCTCGCTCTTGCTTAACGCCAAACGCTATTCACGCCAACCACAGACAGTGGTTTACTTTGGTCAAGAGTTGAATACCTCAACTTATAACCTGGCACGTATGAACATGATTCTGCATGGTGTGCCGATTGAAAACCAGTTTTTACACAACGCTGATACCTTGGATGAGGATTGGCCAACCCAAGAGCCGACTAACTTTGATGGTGTTCTCATGAACCCACCTTATTCAGCCAAGTGGTCTGCTAGCTCAGGTTTCATGGATGATCCTCGTTTCTCACCATTTGGGAAACTGGCACCTAAGTCTAAGGCTGATTTTGCCTTCCTCTTGCATGGTTACTATCACTTGAAACAAGACAATGGTGTTATGGCCATCGTCCTACCTCATGGGGTGCTCTTCCGTGGTAATGCCGAAGGGACTATTCGTAAAGCTTTATTGGAAGAAGGTGCTATTGATACGGTTATCGGTCTGCCTGCTAATATTTTCTTTAACACCAGTATTCCGACGACGGTTATCATTCTCAAAAAGAACCGTACCAATCGTGATGTTTACTTTATCGATGCCTCTAAGGAGTTTGATAAAGGGAAAAATCAGAACATCATGACAGATGCCCATATTGAGAAGATTCTTGATGCTTATAAGAGCCGTGAGGATATGGACAAGTTCGCCCATCTGGCAAGCTTTGAAGAGATTGTGGAAAATGACTACAACCTTAATATTCCTCGTTATGTGGATACCTTTGAGGAAGAAGAAGTGGAGCCCTTGACCGAGATTGTAGCTAAGATTAATCAGACTAATGCGACGATTGAAAGTCAGACAGCGTCCCTTCTTGACATGCTTGGCCAGCTTCATGGAACAACACCAGAAGTAGACGAAGAACTCAAGGCTTTTGTGGAAGCATTTAAGGGGTAGTTTATTAGTTAAATGATAAAAGAAGGATCAGTCAAATGAAGTTTTGACTGGTCTTTTTTCTATGAATTTGATAATATTAAATTACCAAAAAGGTAATTTAAATCGAGCAGAAAGGAATTTATGAAGCTTATCTATACAAATAAAACTGTTGAGAAACAGTGCACTGAGTTGAGGCGAGCGAAAAAGGATTTTTCGGATAAGGTTGCATTAAAGTTGCACCAGTTGATTAACCTTTTGGAAGTATCGGATTCTTTGGCTAGTGTGACGGCTTTTCCTAAGTATCATTTTCACCAATTAAAGGGAAAGAGAAATGGACAGTTTGCTTTAGATATAGATGGTCGAAGGAGTTCCTATCGTTTGATTGTAGGATTTCGTGAGGAAGATTTTGAGAAGGTGTTTTCTAGTCCGGTAGAAATCGAAATCTTGAAAATAGAGGAGGTTAGCAATCATTATGAGTAAAAAAGTGGTTGAGTACAAAGACCTGGTTGCTTTTCATCCAGGTCAGTATGTTGAAGACTTAATTGAGGACTATAACGTAACTCAGAAAGAATTTGCGGAGCGTTTGGGAGTCTCTGCCAAGACTGTCAGCAAGCTAGTTAATGCTGAGGAGTCTATTAGTAAGGAGACAGCTCATAAGTTAGCCAAGTTAAGTGGTGTTTCTATGCAGACTTGGCTCAACCTTCAAAACATTTATGATGTGAAAGTGGCTGAAATTGTAGAACAAAGAGAGCTTGATCAGGGTCGCGAGAAGGAAATCTGTGATATGATTGACTTTAAGTATTTTAAACAAAAAGGCTACGTTCCAGAGAAGCGCTATAGTATCGGTGAAAAGATTACAGAGCTTCGGAAAATTCTGGAGGTATCGAGTTTAGAATATCTCGTGACTTTTAACCATTTAGTGAGTTATCGTAATACACGTGACTTTACCGAAAAGAGTATCGTTAATTCCAATATCATGTTAGAGTTAGCATCTAAAAAAGCTCGTAATAAAACGACCACGAAGCTTAATCGCAGAAAGTTAGAGAAAAGCTTACCAACTTTAAGAGACTTGACAAGACAAGATCCAAAGGATTTTGCTCAAGAGTTGACCGATATCTTGCTAGAGTGTGGGGTTGTCCTAGTGGGCCTTCCTGCTTTAGCAAATGCCAATTTAAATGGTGCAACAAAGAAATTTGGAAACGGTAGTGTCTTGTTGTTATTAACAGATCGTAATAAAGCATCGGATATTTTTTGGTTTTCACTTTTCCATGAGATTGGACATATTCTGCAGAATGACTTTTCATCTGATGACGGAGGTAGTGACTCTTATCGACGTTCTGAGGAGCTAGCAGACCAGTTTGCGAAAGATTTACTAATTGACCCTCAAGACTATCAAAGATTTATAGATGAAGCTTGCTTTGATAAACAAGCGATTAAGAAATTTGCTGATGAGATTGGTATTCATCCAAGCATTGTTTTAGGTCGCTTGCAGAATGATGAGTATTTGGGTTATGATCAATTTAGAGACTTGAAAGTGAACTATTATTTAGTTTCTTAATGGATCTTATAGTGCAATCAAAGGCTTTTTCCGAATAATAGAAGTAGAGGGGCCAACCCTCTATTTTTTATTAAGGAGAAGTAGATGGAAAAAAGACATAAGCATGTCTCACCGACCTTGGATATTATGGCTAAGAAGATTTTCAGCCTGCCTGAGGTGACGGTGGCATTTATTCGAGATATTTTGGATTTGGATGTTGTGGATGCTCAGATTTTGGAGGGGACACAGCTTCATAAAAAGGACTTTGACGAGGATGAGCTCTTTTCAACCTCGGTGGATGTTCGAGCCAAGTTGAATGATGGAACCGAGGTTATCATTGAGATTCAGGTGCGTAAGCAGCATTATTTTCTCAATCGTTTTCATTATTATTTGGCTAGCCAGCTAGTAGAAAATGTGCAGCAATTACGCCAACAAGGACAGACACACAAGATGTATGAGCAGATGGAGCCGGTCTATGGTATAGCTATCTTGGAGAAGACCTTGTTGCCAGATGAGGAGTCCCCGATTAATACTTATTGGATGGCCAATAGTCGGACGGGTAGGCCTTTGAATGTCTACTATAAGGACGGAAAACGTCAGAATCTTCTTCAGATTGCCTTTTTAGAGTTGGATAAGTATAATAAAGGTAAGCATATTACGGATGAAGGGCGGCAGTGGCTAGAGTTCTTTGGGAATCTTCCATTTTCCAAGGCACCTAGTCAAGCGGTCACGCATGCCGATTCATTACTGGATTCATCCAGCTGGACACAGGAGGAAAAGGCGATGATTGATGAACGCATACGTATTCAAGAAAATTATGATATGACCATGGAAACAGCAATTGATGAAGCACGTGAAGAAGGCTTGGAACGAGGTCGTCATGAGGAGCGCTTAGAGTTGATTCGTAAGATGCTCTCAAAAGGTCTATCTCTAGAAGTAGTATCAGATGTGACTGGTCTGTCGCTTGAAGAACTAGAGGCAATGTTATCGTAAAATCTAGTTAGGTTAGTTATTTTTTTGAAAAATCAGAGACAGATTATTGTCTCTTTTTTTATTTTTGGGTGTTTAACATTTGTAATACTAAAACATTCGGAAAATAATACTTTGAAGCGTAAAATTAAAAAAGACTGTCAAACGTTTGACAGAAATCTGAGAAAACAGATTTAAAACATTTTGATTGTTTTGGCTGATAACTCTTGCTAAATAAGCCTTTATGGAAATTCATAGTTTTTTCTTTCTTACACGTGAAAGAAATCACCTTTTTGTGCGACATTTTTAGACTATAATTTAGAGATGAATGACTGAACTTTCTAATATGACAATTTTGTTAAGGCCTTGTTAAAATGGATAGCCTAGCCTTTTTTTTTACTTTTTCATCCCTTATAATTTACTTTGGTTTGTTTTTAATAAGAAAAACAACAGCATTATTAACAATCTTTAATATGAGGGAAACTTTATTTTCTTTCAAAGGACGGCTTGGTCCTAAAATAGAGAGATTGTGAAAAAAGTATCAGGAGAATAGACTTGTTTAAAGAAAGAAAAACGAAACCAAAGTACAGCATCCGTAAATATTCTATTGGGGCAGCGTCAGCCTTGATTGGCTTTATGGCTCTTGCCAATGGGCAAGCAGCTCAGGCTGATGAGGCACAATCGATTAGTGATTTGACTGATGCCTCAAATCAGGCACAGACACCTCAAACAGCCTCAACGGCACAATTGGCGACTTCCGAACCAGCATCAGTTGAGCCAGTACAAGCGTCACAGCCTGCCAATATTATGCCAGCTCAGCCACAGGTTACCACTGTTCAAGCAGCTGAACAGACTCCGACCATTGATCGATTGGTTGAGACAAGCAACCCTCAAACTCAAGAAATTTCAGCAAATGTCTTAACCAATGCGACTGAGGACCAAGGTCAAGTCAAGGAGTACAGCACAGATGGTTACGGTGCAAAAATGCCTTATACGACTCATGAGGCAGAAAATGCAAGTGTTGAAAATGGTGCTACAATCCAGCAGTCAACGGACATGGAATCTACGGCTGTGGAAGCGACTAACCAAACTTATGTTGAACTTCCTAAAAAGGATGCGGCAGTTACTTTCAATGTCACTGAGCCAGCCAATGCTTTGAATGTGCGTTATACAATACCTGATGGTGCATCAGGTCAGTTGGATGTGCAGGTCAATGGTTCAAGCGTTGGTAATCTTGATTTGTCATCTCACTCAGCATGGCAGTACCTTAAAGGGGACCATGAGTATGATCAAGCCATTGATGGTTCAAGTGCACGTTTTCGTTTTGATGAGACACGTCTTCTCCTCAAGGATATCCAATTGAAATCTGGAGATAGGATTTCTCTAGTTAAGAAGAAAGATGACAATGTCCCTTACGGTATTGACTTTATTGAGCTTGAACAGGCTCCAGCGCCTGTTGCCCAAGGTGAAAATAGTATCAGTATCGTGGATAAGGGTGCATCTGCCAATGATGATAGTGATGACACTGCTGCCCTACTTGCGGCTGTGGAAGAAGCTAAAGCCAGCGGAAAATCTGTCTATATTCCAGAAGGACGTTTCAATTTTGATAAACAAGTTAATATCGAAGCTGATAATCTAAAAATCTCAGGTGCCGGTGTTTGGCATACGCAACTACACTTTACAAGTGACAAACGCTATGGTGGTGGTATTGTCTTCGGTCATAATAGTAATGGCATTGAGTTGAGCAATCTTTACATGGATTCCAACTTAACGTCTCGTTATAACGAGGATGCACAGTACAAGGCTATTTCGGGAACACTTGGTAAGGATTCGAAAATTCACGACATCTGGGTTCAGCATTTTGAAGTCGGTATGTGGATTGGAGACTACGACCAGACGGGTAATATGAAGTATACGGATGGTCTTGTCGTTGAAAATGCTCGTATCCGTAATAACTTGGCTGATGGTATTAACTTTGCTCAAGGGACCAAGAATTCGACAGTTAAAAATTCTAATATCCGTGGGAATGGTGATGATGGTTTAGCTATCTGGTCAAGTATTTCAGATGGGACAAATGCCGCGGCTGAGGAAAATAATAAATTCCTCAACAACACCATTGAATCAGGTTGGCGTGCGGCTGGTATCGGTATTTTTGGTGGTAAGGGGCATGAAATTTCAGGAAACCTTATCAAGGACGTCTTTGCTGGAGCAGGTATCCGTGTAAACACTGTCTTTGCAGGTCACAATTTTGACCTCAATGATTCTGGAATTAAGATTCATGACAATACCATTCTACGTTCAGGGACAACTAATGACCTCTATAAGCTCCATCGTGGTGCCATTGATTTCCAACAAGTTCGTGGAACAATCAAGAATGTCGATGTCTACGATAATAAACTATTGAATACCTTGGCTGATCCAGTGATTACCAAAAACTTTGAGATGGGTGACAATGGTAATGGCGAAATCCGTTTATCCAATAATACGATTGACAATAAGGCGACGATTGTTGGAGCTGTCTCAACGGTTTCTCCAACAAAACCTGAACCAAAACCTGTCAATAATCCAGTCTCAGAGACTTCAGTTTCCGAGTCACCAAAGAGTGAGGCAGGTTCAAGCACTCCAGTTTCTGAGACATCAACTAGTGAAGTAGTTTCTGAAACTTCAGCATCAGAAACACCAAATAGTGAGGCAAGTTCAAGCACTCCGGTTTCCGAAGCATCAACAAGTGAAGTAATTTCCGAGACATCAGCATCAGAAACACCAAAGAGTGAGGAAAGTTCAAGCACTCCAGTTTCAGAAACACCAAAGAGTGAAGAAAACTCAAGTACTTCAATTTCCGAGACATCAAACAGTGAAGTAGTTTCCGAAACTTCAGCATCAGAAACACCAAAGAGTGAAGCAAGCTCAAGCGCCCCAGTTTCCGAGACTTCTAACAGTGAAGTGATCTCAGAGTCTTCAGTTTCAGAAACACCAAAGAGTGAGGCAGGTT
>OLFS01001828.1_pt1 | contig 15188 bp, 11 predicted proteins | sample 1605491 | NCBI WGS metagenome assembly OLFS01 (sample SAMEA3888921, study PRJEB22519) | human gut metagenome | biome: human gut; feature: human-associated habitat; material: faeces | place: Denmark | collected 2011 | reverse complement strand
TAGCAATTTATAATAAAAACAAAATTGCTCTTGAACCTATAGTAACTATAGGATATATAATGAATTCAAGAGCCAAACGGAAAGGACCGGCTGGCAAAGCCGGTCTTTTTACTTAAGACATTTCCGAAAGAGAGGTAAGGAATGGACAGGAAGATTCTTATTAAGAATGCAAAGGCAATCGTGTCCTGTGACGGGGAAGACCGGGTTTACAGGGATGCGGATATGCTGATTGAGGGACCGAAGATACTGGCAATCGGCAGGGACCTGATGAAGGGACAGGGCCCGGAAGGGGCAGGGGATTTGAGCCGTGAGGACATCCAGGTAATCCGGGCCGACGGAAAATTTGTGTATCCGGGTCTGATTAACACCCATCATCACTTTTTCCAGACCTTTGTGCGCAACCTCATAACCATTGACTATCCCAATATGATGGTGATGGACTGGATTGATAAGATTTACCGCATATTCCAGAACATTGATTCCGACGTGATTTATTACTCCACCCTTACATCCTTTGCGGATTTGATTAAACACGGATGTACCTGTGCCTTTGACCACCAGTACTGCTACACCAAAAAGACAGGCTGTTCCCCTGTGGACCGCCAGATGGAGGCAGCGGAGCTTTTAGGCATCCGGTACCACGCCGGAAGAGGAACCAACACTTTGCCCAGAAGCGAAGGAAGCTCCATTCCCGACAATATGCTGGAGACAACGGACGGGTTCTTAAAGGACTGTGACAGGCTGATTGGACTGTATCATGATTCCAGACCATTTTCCATGAAACAGATTGTTATGGCTCCCTGCCAGCCCATTAACTGCCGCAGGGAAACCTTTGCGGAAACCGTTGCCATGGCCAGGGATAAGGGGGTCAGGATGCACACCCATCTGGGCGAAGGAGAGAACGAAGGCATGGTGGCCCGCTGGGGCATGCGCACCATGGACTGGTGCGGGGAGATGGGATTCATTGGTGAGGATGTATGGTATGCCCATGACTGGGAAGTGACAAAGGACGAGTATAAGGTGCTGGCAGCCACCGGCACCGGGGTTTCCCACTGTCCGGCGCCGGCCGTACTGGGCGGTTTCCCGATTCTCAATATTAAGGAAATGCAGGAAGCCGGCATTCTGGTGAGCCTGGGATGCGATGGTTCCGCCACCAATGACAGCTCCAATCTGATGGATGCCCTGCGCATGGCTTATCTGATGCAGGCCTGCCACACCAAGGAGAGAGGGGGATGCACCTCTGCCTATGATATGCTGAAGGTGGCCACCATAAACGGGGCCAGGACCCTTGGAAGGCCTGATTTGGGGGCCCTGGAAGCAGGAAAAGCAGCAGACCTGTTTATGATTGACACAGAAACACTGGAGCTGGCGGGAGCTCTCCACGACCCCAGGAACCTGCTGGCAAGAGTGGGACTCACCGGACCGGTATGGATGACAATGATTAACGGAACCATTGTTTACAAGGACGGAGTCCTGAAGGGCGTGGATGAAAGAAAGCTGGCCCGCGAGGGTGAGGCTGTGTGCACAAGGGTTATCAGGGAGCCTCACAGCGCTTACAGGGATTTCATCTGACAGGGAATCCGGCACCAAATCCGGCAGTATAACAAGAAAGAAGGTTGGCGGGGTGAAGGAATATTTTACCATTGGCGAGTTGGCGGAGCTATTCGGGCTGAATATACAGACCCTGTACTATTATGACAGTATCGGCATCTTTTCACCCAGGGAACGCAGCGGAAAAAGCGGGCGCAGGAAATATGAGTTCGACCAGATATACGAGCTGGCAACGGTGTCCTATATGCGCCGCCTGGGTTATTCCCTGGAAGAAATCAAGGAATCCAGAACCAGCCTAAACTCCAGCAAGGCCGTAGACATCATGAAGCAGCGTTCCCAGGAGCTTCGCAGGCAGTGGCAGGAGCTGCTCAACATAGACGAGGCCATCCAGAGAAAAATCCGGTTTGTGGAACAGGAGATGAAGGGAATCCGCCTGGATGAGATTACGGTGAAGCATTTTGAGGACCGGAAGTTTATATCCATTGGAGACGAGGAGCTTTTGTACAGGGAGAATTCCTTTTACTTTTATCCCACCATTGCCTTTTATGAGGGGGACCGGAAATACTTTGGGGCCTACCTGTATCCGGACCATGAGGAGATACCAAAGACAATACCCCGGTCCAAAATCCAGATTATCCCGGGAGGCGATTTTCTCTGCGGATACCATCTGGGAGGATATGAGGGCGTGCCGGATACCATACGACGCCTGAGGGAGGCCAGACCAGATCTTAAGCTGGGGGCGCAGGCCATTAATTTTAATATACTGGACCAGTTCGTGGAGAGCCGTAATGAGAATTTCATCACCGCCATGCAGATTCGGGTGTTGCAGAGCTGAATGGCGTTATAAAGTCAAATGAGGAAATTTGAAAAATCGAAAGAAAAAGGAAGGATAAGAGACATGAAAAACAGAAAGCGTTTAGCAGCGGCAGCCCTGGCATTGTCCATGGCAGGCTTTGGCCTGACCGGATGCAGCGGGGAAACAAAGGAGACAGCGGCAAAGACAGAGGCTGCCCAGGCAGCGGACAAAGAGGGAGCAGGTACGGCGGATAAGCAGGCAGAAGGCTCTCAGGCAGAAGGGGGACAGGCAGCGGACGGCAGGACGTATAAGGTAGCCCTGTGCCTGTCCGGCGCAGCCAATGATATGGGCTGGTGCCAGTCAGCCTATGACGGCCTTAAGCTTCTGGAGGCGGATTACGGCTGTGAGGTGACCTATACGGAGAATCTGACGCCGGATGACATTGAGGCTGCTTTTGCGGATTATGCGGCCAGCGGATATGACGTTGTCATCGGCCATGGATACGAGTTCGGTGACCCGGCTGTGGATGTGGCGGAGCAGTATCCCGATACAAAGTTTATTGTGACTGAAGGCGAGGTATCTGCTGATAATGTGGCTTCCTATGTGTCAAAATGTGAGGAAGGCGGATACATCATGGGAATGCTGGCCGCCGGCATGTCCGAGAGCGGCAAGGTGGGCTTTATAGGGCCGATTCAGGGTGCCTCCCTTGTGAAGATTATGAACGGATTTGAGGACGGGGCAAAGGAGGTAAACCCGGACATCCAGGTACAGACCGCATGGACCGGTTCCTTTACCGATACAGCCCTTGGCAAGGAGGCTGCCCAGGCCATGATTGACAGCGGTGCGGATGTAATCGGACACTGTGCCAACGAATCGGGAACAGGAGCCATCAATGCTGCAAAGGAAGCAAAGGTCTATGCCACAGGTGATTCCTATGACCAGAACGACCTGGCTCCGGACACCATCCTTTCCTCCTCTGTTTACCATATTCCCCATGTGATTGAGCTGGCCTTCAAGACCGTTGTGGACGGAACCTTTGAGGGAGGCATCTACCAGCTGGGAATGGCAGACGGGGCAGTGAGCGTTGCGCCTTACCACAATCTGGAATCAGCTGTTCCTGATGAGCTGAAGCAGCGGATTTCCGATAAGATTGCAGCAATTGAATCTGGAGCGTTTGAAGTACCATGTGATACAAAGCCCAGAGCATAAGATATTTCCTGAAAAGGGCCTGCATCAAACCAAACGCAGCAGAGCGTGTCCGGGGGTGCGGGCCCTGTTTGGAAAGAAAGGATGGAACAGATGCCATTACTTGAGATGAAGCATATAACCAAATCCTTTGCTGGCGTGTATGCCAATGAGGATGTGGACCTGTCTGTGGAACAGGGGGAGATACATGCGCTGTTAGGAGAAAATGGGGCGGGCAAGACCACTCTCATGAATATTCTGTTTGGCATTTATAAGGCGGACAGGGGAGAAATCTGTTTTAAAGGTGAACATGTGGAATTTAAATCGCCGGGGGAGGCCATAGCCAGGGGAATCGGCATGGTGCACCAGCATTTTTCCCTGGTGAAGAAAATGACGGTGCTGGACAATGTGATGCTGGGCCTTAAAGGGGAGGGTATGGTGGCGGACCGGAAGTCGGCACGGAAAAAGCTTATGGGCCTTGCAGAGACTTACGGACTTCTGGTAAAACCGGAGGCCCCTGTCCATACCCTTTCCGTGGGAGAGCAGCAGAGGGTGGAGATTCTTAAGGCCCTGTACCGGGATGTGAGCCTGCTGATTCTGGATGAACCCACCGGCGTTCTTACGCCCCAGGAGACGGAAAATTTCTTCGGGGTGTTGAAACGGCTGCGGGATGAGGGATATGGAATCATCATCATCACCCACAGGCTGGGGGAAATCATGGATATCAGCGACCGGGTGACGGTGCTGCGGGACGGCCGGAAGATTAAGAGCCTGGTGACAAAGGAGACAACGCCAGAGGAGCTGTCAGCCTGCATGATTGGCCGGGAGCTTAAGAAGGATATGGACGTAGGGAAAGCCCCTGAAGGGGAAATAACCTTAAAACTCAGTAATGTGTGCCTCCACAAAAAGCACAGCTCCAAGCTGGCCTTAGACCATATAAGCTTTGCCATCCGCAGGGGAGAAATCCTGGGAGTCGCAGGCGTGGAGGGAAACGGCCAGAAGGAACTGGCTGAGGTTATAACAGGAATCCGCAGGATGAGCAGCGGAGAGATTACATTCCTGGGAGCGGATATGAGCGGGAAGAATGTGAAGCAGCGGTTCAGAAAAGGCATATCCTACATCTCGGATGACCGTCAGAACGACAGCCTGGTCATGGACATGACCGTGATGGACAACCTGATTTTAAGGGATTTTGACCGGCGGCCATATTCAGGGAGAATGGTGCTGGATTACGAGGAGGCTGAGTACAGAGCCCAGGAGGCCCTGAAAGAATACAGCATCAAGACCTCAGGCAAAAGCGGTATCCACACGCCGGTTAAGCTGATGAGCGGCGGAAACCAGCAAAAGGTCATACTTTCCAGGGAGATATCTGAGGAGGCCAGCCTGATTCTGGCCAGCCAGCCCACAAGGGGCCTGGATATCGGCGCCACCCGGTTTGTGCATGAAACCTTTATCAGACAGAGGGACGACGGCATGAGCATCCTGCTGATTTCCGCTGACCTGGATGAAATCCTGTTGCTCTGCGACCGCATCCTGGTCATGTATGAAGGCCGTATCATAGGGGAGATGTCCAGGGAAGAGGCGGATATACATAAGATTGGCCTGCTGATGGGCGGTATTGCTAAGGAGGCGGCAAATGGATAGAAAATCAAAGGTATTTGAGATAGCGGGCATCGGACTCATTGCAGCGGTAGTGTGGACGGTTCTCATCATGCTGTCGGACGCAAGCCCGGCAGAGGCTTATGCCATGTTTTTTAAAGGTATTTTCGGAAATCTGAATGGGTTTATGGAAGTGTTTGTCAAGGCAACGCCCCTGATTTTCACAGGGCTGGGCTGCGCGGTGGCGTTTCGGACCGGCTTTTTCAACATAGGAGCAGAAGGGCAGTTTTACATAGGGGCCCTTGCCTCTGCGTGGGCAGCCCTTACCTGGACCGGACTTCCCGGGGTGCTGCGCATCCTGTGCGCCATTTTGATGGGATTTATCTTTGGCGGCCTGTGGGCGCTGATAGCAGCTATGTTTAAGGCAAAGCTGGGGATATCGGAAATCATTGTGACCATCATGCTGAATTACATTGCCATCAATCTCCTGGGCATTGCGGTCAGGACCTTTCTTATGGACCCGGCAGGCAGCATACCCCAGTCCCCCAAGCTGGACCCTTCCGTTACCCTTTACCGGTTCCTAAAGCCCACCAGGCTTCACGCGGGCTTTATCATTGCCGTGCTCATGGTGTTCCTTATCTGGTTCATCCTGGAGAAAACCACAGTGGGATATGAAATCAAGGTGGTTGGGTTCAACAAACGGGCAGCTGAGTGCAATGGAATCTCTGTTGTGAGGAACATCATTATTTCTGCGTTTTTAAGCGGCGGTCTGGCAGGAATCGCAGGAGCCGTGGAGGTTATGGGCGTGCAGAGGAAGCTCCTGGAGGGAATCTCCGGTGAGTGCGGATACACAGCAGTGCTCATCGCCCTTCTGGCGTCCAACCATCCCCTGGGCGTGCTCTTTGCAGCCATTGGGTTTGCAGCCCTGGAGGTGGGGGCAAATTCCATGCAGAGGCAGATGGGAGTGCCTTCGGCCATTGTCAATATCCTGGTGGGGCTGATTGTGCTGCTGATTCTGGGCAGGGAGCTGTTTTACAGGAAGAGAAAGGAGGAAAAACCATGTTAGAGCAAATCATGACCATTGGTTTTGTGACGGCCTTTCTGACGGCGTCCGTAAGAATGGCTGTGCCTCTGATTTACGCCGGACTGGGGGAGACCATATCCGAGAAAGCGGGCATCCTCAATATCGGAATGGAGGGCGTCATGCTGGGCGGGGCTTTTTTCTCCTTTGCCGGAACCTTTTATTCCGGAAGCCTGGCCATTGGTATTTTGTGCGGAATGGCAGGCGGGGCAATGGTCAGCGCCATTCACGGGCTTCTGTCCATCCGGCTGGCCAAAGACCAGTCTGTCAGCGGAATCGCCATCAATATATTCATGGCCGGAGTTACCAGCTTCCTCTATAAGCTGATGTCAAGCGGCCAGTCCTATCAGCAGATAGAACCCTTTGCAAAGCTTAAGATTCCGTTTCTGGGGGATATTCCCCTGATTGGAAACGCACTGTTCAACCAGGATATACTGACCTACGGGGTCTATGCGCTGGTAATCCTGGTCACCTTTTTCTACAGAAAGACATCCAAAGGAATGGCCTTTGCGGCAATCGGGGAAAACCCCAGGGCAGCGGATTCCGCAGGTATTCCCGTACACCGGTACCAGTGGGCGGCCGTGCTGCTGAACGGCCTGCTGGGAGGTCTGGGAGGCGCCTATCTGGTCCTGGTGCAGGTGGGTAATTTCTCTGAGAACATGACATCTGGCCGCGGATATATTGCCCTGGCGGCTGTTATACTGGGCCGGTATGTACCCTTTGGAATGATGGGGGCGGCCTTTATATTCGGCGCTGCCAATGCCCTTCAGATTCGTCTTCAGGCCATCGGCGTGCCGCTTCCCACACAGGCCCTGGCCATGCTGCCCTACATCATAACCCTGGTTGCACTTCTGGGCTCCATTGGCAAGAACAGCGCGCCGGAAGCATTGGGCAAGCCGTATATAAGGGGCGCCAGGTAGGGGGGATTGACCCGGAATTCAACCCCAAATTCAATCTAAATTGTTTATTGCATTCCAGGCCCATGTCGTGTAAACTATGTATGGGGACTTCTGCTTTGTTCAAATCAGGCACCTGAATTTTAACAAACATGAAGTCCTTTTTTCCATGTTATATTTAGATTTACCCGGGCCGGCCATGCCGGGGGGAAGTGAATGGCGGGGGATTGATATGGGATTGACAATTAAGGCGGCTTTGAAGTTCGGAGGGTTATTCGGGGCATCGGTGGTTGCAGGAAAAAAAGGGCTGGATGCACCTATTGAAAGTGTCAGTGTCCTGGAAGTGGCAGAACATAATATTTCCAGGTGGGTTCTTAAAAACCAGCTGTATATTACATCTTTTTACGCAATCTGGGACAATGTGGAGCAGCAGAAGGAAGTGATTGAAACGCTGATAGACTGCGAGTGCTGCGGTCTGGTGCTCTGTTATGTGGGAACCTGGATTCGTCAGATTGACCTTGGCATCATACAGCTGTGCGATGAGGCGGGATTTCCGCTGATTCAGGCCAGGACAGACGTGTCCTATATTGAAATCATGAACCCCATCATCACCCTGCTGTATGAGGAAAACACACGGGCCATGGTCACCAATGACTATTCCATGGTACGCAATGATTTCCTGAACCTGGTGGTGAATGAGGAAAACATAGACATGGTCTTTCAGCAGATGAACCGGCGTTTGAAAAAGAAGGTATCCTATTACGATACATACGGAAAGGTTATATATTCCGACAGGGGAACGGAGGGGGTACAGGCTGAGGAAGAGTATCTGAAGGATAATTTCAACCATATTTTATTTGAATGCAGCAGGGACGGATATACGGTACAGGATATACAGGGACGGAAAAATGCCATTGTACTGATTCGCTCCCAGAAGAATCTGTTCGGTCTTTTCTTCATGGATTACGACGGGGATTTTGAGGACAACATAAAAAACGGCCTGATTAATTCCATGGTGGTATCCGGGACCTTGATTCTGCAGAAACGGAACAAGGTGTCCCATTTCCGGGAGAAGGTAATAGAGGAATATGTGACGGACCTGCTGGTGTGGAATTTCCCGTCCAATGCAAAGGCCCTGGAACGGGGCCTGGAGCTGGGGCTGACGGTACTGGACAAGAATCAGATTATTGTGGTGAATATCAATTCCATACAGAGTGTGACTGATTCAAAGGTGCAGCAGGAAATGCAGCGGTATATCAGGCGGGTCCTGCTGTCGCAGGTAAAACAGCTTCTGAATCTATACGACCCCAAGAGCTGGCTGGTGTTCCGCAGCGATACCATTCTGCTTTTCATGAACCATCAGGACGGGTCCGTAAATCTCCACACCCTGGGGGAGAAGCTGCTCAGGATATTTGACGGTAAATTTGACTTGTCGGTTTCCATAGGAGTCAGCAATGCATTTGGGTCCATGACGGATATTCCAAACGCCTACAACCAGGCCTTCCAGGCAGCTACTTTGGGCAGGGACCACTATGGGGAAAATAAGGTTGTTTTTTATGATGCAGTGTATTTTTTCCAGAAGCTGCGTCAGATGGGCAAACAGCCGGAAATCGTGGAAATGTGCCATAAGCATCTGGAACCGGTGCTGCGCTATGACGAGGAACACGGCACGGAACTGACCGGCACCTTGGAGTGCCTGCTGGTTAATAATGAGAATGTGAAGCTGGCAGCAGAGAAGCTTTTTGTACATAAAAATACGGTCCTCCAGAGGAAGAATAAGATTGTGGAGCTGTTCGGATTCTCGCCCTTTGATATGCCTTACCGGCTGAATTTTTTGATGATTTTTGATATTATGGAAGAAAAATAAGGGGAGGGGTGTAAAGGACAGCCGCCTTATGTGTATCTGCACATAAGACGGCTGTTTTTCTGTTTTTCCACACGCTGACAGCCGGGAGAGAAAGGGATATAGTTAAACAAAGAATAACAGAAAACAAAGGAGGAAGGTAGAATGCCAAAAGAAAGGATGCAGGAAAATGTCCCGGCACAATCTCAAAATGACAATGCCACCCAGAGGGTGCCGGAGAATGAGAAAAAGGGGTTCTGCAGTATTGCATTTGTGGCAGCCGGGTATTGCATATGCATGTCCGGCCTGTACACAGGAGCAGCCATGGGATTTGGAATGAGCTTTAAGGAGGCAATACTGGCTGTCATTGTGGGAAATGTTATCTTAAGCGTGTACGGCGGCCTGATTGGCGCGGCCGGTGCAAGGGAAGGCGTGTCCACATCCATGCTGGCAAGGCATACCTTCGGCAGAGAGGGCTCCAAGGTCATTGGTATTCTTCTGGCAGCAGTCATGGCCGGCTGGTACGCTGTGCAGGTAGGGTTCTTCGGTTCAACCATGTCGGCCCTGTTCCCCAACGGAGGCATCATTACATCCCAGTACGTAGCCGCTTTCTGGGGCGGCATCCTGATGATGATAACTGCTTATATGGGATACAAGGGGCTGAATATCCTAAGCTATATTGCTGTTCCGGCCATAGCGATTCTTTCCGTTGTGGGCGTCGGTGTGGCGGTTAAAGGCTCCGGAGGCTGGAACGCTGTTATGAATCTGATTCCGTCAAAGCCCACGACCATAAGCGCCACCATAGTTGCCATAGTGGGTTCCTTTGCAGGAGGAGCGGCAGCCCAGTCCGATATCACCCGGTATGCAAAGGATGCGAAAACATCCTGGCTTGGAACGATTTTCGGATACCTCATTGCAAATACCTTTGTTATCCTGGCCGGTTATCTGATTACGGCGGCAACCGGGGAAGCAGACCCTCCTGTTGCGTTCCTGGCAATGGGACTTGGGGTGGCGGCCCTTCTGATTCTCATACTGGCGCAGTGGACCACCAACGATAACAACCTGTATACGGCCAGCCTGGGCCTGTCCAACTGCCTGCCGTTTACCAAGCATAAGATTGTGATTGTCACCGGCGTGCTTGCAACCATTGTGGGAGCCATGGGACTGGCGGATTACTTTACCACCTGGCTGAATATCCTGGGAGTCGCCCTTCCTCCGGTAGCCGGGGTCATAATATGCGATTACTATTTACTGAAGGGAATGAAATATGAGTATGGCGCAGGCACCGTGTACTGCAAGGTAAATGCGTGGGCGTTTATCAGCATGATTGGCGGCATCGTCATAGGATTTACAGCACATTGGGGCATTGCTTCCATCAATTCTTTGGTAGCCAGCATGGTTCTGCACCTTGTCCTCATGAAAACCCTGGGCAGAGGAAATTCCGGAATCATCGGGGAAGAAACGGAAGTTTAATGATAATGAATTTTTAACTATAAGGAGGAAAACGATATGCCTAAATTTATGGATTTGGAACTGGCAAATGCATGCTACAAACTGATGCATGATTTGATTCAGGTGAAAAAGGGAGAAAGTGTGTTGATTACAGTGGATTCCAAAGCGGAGTTCCGTGTTGTGGAGGAGATGGCAAAGGCAGCAGAGGTGCTTGGGGCAAAAACCATGGTGGCATGGCATTCCACGCCAAAAGGATACGGCGCCCTGACCATGCCTTATCTACCGGAGCCATTAATCGAGTGTGTGGATAAGACGGATGTCTGGGTGGAGATGAACGACCAGTGGCTTTTATATTCCCCTATATGGGATAAGGCTGTCACCAACGGCCGCACACGCCAGGTCATGCTGGGCGGACTGAGCGTGGAGCGGATTGTGCGCTGTATCGGAGAAGTGGATTTGGAGGTACAGCAGGCATTCCAGAACCGGCTTGCGGCCATGACAAAGCAGGCAAAGAAAATGCGTATTACCAATGAGGCCGGAACCGATGTGACCTTTGAAAATGACCCTGACCGTCCGGTTGCCAATGAGTGCGATTACAGCTTTGCAGGGGGCCACTTCCTGCTGGGACAGATTGGATGGGCGCCAAAGGAGGAAACAATTCACGGCGTAATTGCCTTTGACGGCACCATCTCCGGAGGCGGAGATGCCGAGCTTGGCAAGCTGTCCGAGCCGGTACGCTATATTGTAAAGGAAGGGCGCATCCAGGAAATCCAGGGCGGAGAGCAGGCAGACATCCTGCGCGCCTACTACAAGAAGCTGGATGACCCCAACATGTACATAGCAGCCCATGTATGCTATGGCGTGAATCCAAATGCCAGGCTGGAAGGCTGCACAACAGAGGACGAGCGCGTGTGGGGAAGCACCCAGTGGGGATTCGGCCACCAGGGCTCCTGCTATTCCGGCGGGGCTCCCAGGTCCGCAAAGAGCCATATTGACGGAATCTGCCTGAACTGTACGATTTACATAGATGATGTGATGATTCTGGAAAATGGCAGATATGTAGAACCGGAGCTTAAGGCACTGGCTGAAAAGCTGGGAAAATAATATGACAAGGATAAAGGTATGTGCAGACCCCTTTCCGCCCTACCAGTATGTGGACAGGGACGGAAGTATGAAGGGAAGGGATTATGAGCTTGTGGTAAGCCGCCTGCGGGCGGCAGGATACGACCCTGAGGTATGTATTGCACCGTGGGACCGCATATACAGGGAATTCCAGGCCGGGGAACAGGACGTCCTGTTCCAGGCCCAGGATTCACCGGAACGCCTGGAAAAATTTTACTTCTCGAAGATGCTCCGGTATGCGGTGACTGAGGTTGTCACCATCAATCCGGCGCTTCTTGCGTTAAAGGAGTATGCTGGCCTTGCCGGCTATAAGTTGGGGGTCATTGCCGGGTTTGCCAACGGACCGGAGATTGACAGCCTGCCGGATAGCTGCAAGGTGGAATTTCCTGACACAGCCCAGGTCCTGCAGGGAATCTGCAACAGAGAGGTGGACTGCGGCGTCTGTGACCAGGGGGTGAAGGAATATCTCATGGCGGGACAGCAGGTCCTTTTTCCCATCCCTGCCCTGACCTATAAAAGGCCCCTGTATGTGATGTTCAACCAGAAAAAGCATCGGGATGATTTTGACGCGGCAGACAGGAGCACAGGAGGCATCGTATGATTTTTGACGGGCATGGGGATATATGGACGGATGTTACGTGCCGGCGGGTGGAGCATCAGGAATGCGATGTATTCCGCCGCCGTCACCTGAAAAAATTCCGGGAGGGCAATGTATCCGGAGGAATCTTTGTGATTTGGATTGACCCTCCCCATGATAAGGACCCGGTGAAGCGCTCTGCCCAGATTGTGGACAGTATCCGCGCAGAACTGAAGGAGGCTTCGGATATACTGCAGCCAGTAACCTGCTTCCGGGATTTTGAGGCAGGGACCGCTGCCGGAAAAATCAATGTGGTGACCGGGATGGAAGGGCTGAGCCAGATAGGGGAGGATATTGACCGGATTAACTTCTTCTATGATGAGGTGGGGGTCCGGCACGCCATGCTTACCTGGAACGAGCAGAATGCACTGGCTGCGGGATGGCCCCGGGATAAGGACCAGGGGCTGACGCAGGCAGGAGTAAGGGCTGTGAGAAGAATTCAGGATTTGGGCATGGTAATGGATGTTTCCCATCTGAATGACAAGGGGTTCTGGGATGTTATGAGGCTGGCCGGAGGCCCTGTTATTGCCTCCCACTCAAACGCCAGGTCCCTGTGCCCGGTCATGCGCAACCTGTCGGACGATATGCTGAAAGAGATTGCGGCTACAGACGGTCTGGTGGGAATGAACAGCCTGCGGGAATTCATCGATGAACAGCCTGAGAACCAGGATGTGGAGCATCTGGCGGACCATGTGGAATATATTGCGGATTTAATTGGAATCCGCCACATTGGCCTGGGATATGATTTTGATGATTATCTGGGACAGGAGGCCCTGGGCTCCTTTAGTTCCAATCTGGATTCACCAAGCGGCAAAGGCGTTGCAAATGAGACGGAGGCGGGCAATCTCCTGAGGGTGCTGAGGGACAGGGGATATACGGATGAGGAGCTGGGCGCGGTGGCATATGGAAATTTTTACCGGGTCTTTCAAGCAGTGTGGAAATGACAAGGCTGTATGATGCCGGATATTATTTCCGCAATAGTGATTGACAGTCCCCCTGGCCTGTAGTAAGATAAGAAAAACGGATGTGCGCCGCAGTATACAGTACTGGTATCTGCGCTGACAGGCTTGCCTTACAGCAAAGTGACGGCTGCAGGTCCCATAACAGGATATGTGAAGGACTGACCTGAAGCAGGGCTGAAGGGGAAGGCGGGGACACAGATGTAGCAGTATGTTCAGGATACGCCTTTTTGGCGTATCCTTTTTTTATAGGCAGGTATTACACCTGATTCTTACACAATGCCGGGAAGGGCAGGGCGCTCTGGGAGGGATTATTATGGAGACAAGAATCGCAGTCATTGGCATCATAGTGGAAAATAAGGATTCAGTGGAGAGCGTCAACGAGCTGCTCCACCAGTACAGCCGGTATATCATTGGGAGGATGGGGCTTCCCTATGCAAAGAAAAAGGTGAATATTATCAGCGTTGTGGTGGATGCGCCCCAGGACATCATAAGCGCCCTGTCCGGTAAGCTGGGCAGGCTTCAGGGCATTACCTCCAAGGCCCTGTACTCCAATATTGGTTGTTGATAAAACGACATAAATCATCTGACGGGGAAGTGCTGCAGGCCGCCATGGCCATGGGCCCTGACCCGGCAAGAAAAGGAGAGGAAAAACATGAACTACGACCCAAAATCATCCCGGGCAGAGGAATTCATCCATCACGGGGAAATTGAGGAGACTCTTGCCTACGGGGAGGCAAACCGCACCAACAGGGAGCTGATTGACGAAATTCTGGCAAAGGCCAGAGAGCGCAGGGGCCTGACCCACAGGGAAGCCATGGTGCTTCTGGACTGTGACCTGGAGGACAAGAACCAGGAGATTTACCAGCTGGCGGAGCAGATTAAAAAGGATTTCTATGGAAACCGCATCGTACTGTTTGCGCCCCTGTACCTGTCCAACTACTGCGTCAACGGATGTGTGTACTGTCCCTACCATGCCAAGAACAAGCATATCCCCAGAAAGAAGCTGACCCAGGATGAAATCCGCAGGGAGGTCATGGCGCTGCAGGATATGGGACATAAACGCCTGGCCCTGGAAACAGGGGAGGACCCGGTGCATAACCCCATTGAATATATGCTGGAATCCATCGACACAATTTACAGCATCAAACACAAGAACGGCGCCATACGCCGTGTCAATGTGAACATTGCAGCCACCACGGTGGAGAATTACAGGAAGCTTAAGGACGCGGGAATCGGTACATACATTCTGTTCCAGGAGACATATCACAAGGAGAGCTATGAAAAGCTTCATCCCACAGGTCCAAAGCATGACTACTGTTACCACACAGAGGCCATGGACCGGGCCCAGACAGGAGGTATTGACGATGTGGGCTGCGGCGTGCTGTTCGGCCTGGAGCTTTACCGGTATGAGTTTGCCGGACTTTTGATGCATGCAGAGCATCTGGAGGCGGTGTTCGGAGTGGGACCCCACACCATCAGCGTGCCCAGGATACGGAGGGCGGACGACATTGACCCGGATTCCTTTGACAACGGAATTGACGACGACACCTTTGCCAAGCTGGTGGCCTGCATCCGCATCGCGGTCCCGTACACAGGCATGATAGTATCCACCAGGGAGAGCCAGAAGACCAGGGAACGGGTGCTGCATCTGGGCATTTCCCAAATCAGCGGAGGTTCCAAGACAAGTTCATATAGTGCGTCCGCAAGCTATTTAAATAAGGAAGGAATTCTCCGTAACACTAGCCACGAATCTTACAATATTCGTTTGAAAAGTGACTATTCTTTTCTGGATAATAGGTTGGTTATCGGTGAGTCGCTGATTGTTCGCTTATCTAAAGGAGAAGGAAACATCAATCAAGATACAATGGGAGAAATCTTGCGTTTTCCCTCAGTCGTACCGGTATTTGATCCGACAAACTCTACAGGATGGGGAACTTCGGCCGATATCAATCTCCCGAACCCGTATGCATATTACTCAACGGTGAACAAAAACAATGAGAAAACTCAAATTTTCCTCAACGCTTATTTACAAGCTGAAATAATTAAAGGTTTAAAGTATAAGTT
>OLFS01001811.1_pt1 | contig 15308 bp, 8 predicted proteins | sample 1605491 | NCBI WGS metagenome assembly OLFS01 (sample SAMEA3888921, study PRJEB22519) | human gut metagenome | biome: human gut; feature: human-associated habitat; material: faeces | place: Denmark | collected 2011 | reverse complement strand
CTACAAAAAGATTCTGGCAGGACAGATGGATGCGCTGCGCGCCGAGCTGGAAGTGATGAACGATTTTTCCGGGGACAAGGTAGTAAAAGCGGAGAAATCAGGAGCCGGAAGTGCGGAGAAGGGTGCATCTGGAAATGAGGCTGGAAATAACGATGCCGGAGATGTAAACGGCTCCGGAGCAGTGGATGGCACCGCAGAAAATGGAGTTGGTTCAGCATCGGACGGCACCGGAAATCCGGCTGGTTTGAACGGAGAAACGGCGAAAAAGCCGGGCTTGATGCGCGACAAGCTGACGATCAACGCAAACCGCGAGGAGTACGGCGACGGCAGGGCGCAGATCTTCGATTTGGGACTGGTGGACGCGCGCGGCAATATTACTAACCTGCTCTTAAAAGGCGAAGAGTTTACCATCCGCGAGCGCATCCGTTTCAATGCACCGATTCAGGCACCGATCTTTACTTATACGATCAAGGATAAGAAGGGAACCGATCTGACCGGCACGAACACCCTGTTTGAGGGAACGGATGTCCATCCGGTCAAGGAGGGCGATATTTACGATGTCGCGTTTACGCAGAAGATGACCCTGCAGGGCGGCGAATACCTGCTGTCCATGAGCTATACCGGATTTGAGGGCGGCGAGCACGTGGTGTACCACCGTCTCTACGATGTGGCCAATATTACCGTTATTTCCAATAAAAATACCGTTGGCGTTTACGATATGGAATCACAGGTAAAGGCGGAAAAGAGGAACGCAGATGAATGACATAAGTTATGAAATTCTGGACTTATTTAAGAAATACGGCGCAGATAAAGAGGGCATCTTAAAAATTTTAGAGGCAGACAGCCGCCCGGAAGTCCTTTATGCCCTTTCAGACATCCGTCGCAATCTTATGGACTGGATGGATTTTTCAGGACAGGAACATGTACTGCAGCTTGGTTCTGACTATGGCGTGATCACAGGTCTGCTTGCAGAGCGCTGCGCCAGTGTTGCAGTTGTAGATGAGAGAGACGAAAATCTGGTAGTGAACCAGAAGATGAATGAAGCACACACCAATATTTCCTATATGAAAGCAGCTGATTTCCAGAAAATGGAAGCAGTTGAAAAAGAAGGAAAATATGATCTGATAGTTTTACGTGCAGACCGCCCGGATATGGATATTAAGGAATGCTTTACAAGGTTATCCTCATATCTTTCAGAAAACGGCAAGCTGATCTTTGCATGTGAAAATGCCCTTGGTTTAAACTTCCTTTCCGGTGCTGTCCATGATGAGGATGAGACTGCATTTACAAAGGGAGAACTGGAAGAAGCTTTGAAAGAAGCAGGACTTTCCAAAGTGGAATTTTATTATCCTATGCCGGAATATAAGCGGGCAGTATCTGTTTATTCTGACCGGTATCTTCCGGGAAAGGGAGATATCCCTCATGTGACGGCAGTATATGACAGACAGCGCTGGGCCTGCATCCATGAAGACGAAATCTCCGATAAACTGGTGCAGGAAAAGGCCTTCGGTCTGTTTTCCAATGCATATCTGGCAGTAGCATCTAAGGGAGCAGAGAGTTTTAAGACAGTATTTGCAAAATACAACAGTACCAGAAAAGAAGAATTCCAGATCCGGACTGCAATTCTGGAAGAAAATGGAAAACGATATGTGGAAAAGACGCCTCTTACAGAAAAGGCGGCAGGGCATATCAGTTCCATGAGTGAAAAATATGAGAAATTATCAAAGGTAAATCCAGGGGTAAAAGTGCTGGCACCTGTGTATTCCGAAGATAAAAAGGCAGTCCGCTTTGAATTTTTAAAGGGAAGAACACTGGCAGAGATCTTAGGAGAACAGATCCGGGGAAAGAAAGCACCGGTAGAAGCTTTAAAAGCAGCGATCGATCAGATATTTGGACAGGCAGTTCTTAAAAATGAGCCATTTGCTCCAACAGACCCGTTTAAAGAGGTATTTGGTGACAGTGAAGATGTTCTTTCCTTACAGGATACTTCCTATGAAGTCAGCAACATTGATGGCCTCTTTGAAAATCTGATGGAGACTGAGGACGGACTTTACTGTATGGATTATGAATGGGTATTTGATTTCCCAATTCCATCCGGTTTTGTCCGCTACCGCAATCTGGTTTACTTCTATTATAAATATGAAGGACTGATGGAGTATGAAAATGCAACCCAGTTCTTAAAAGAGTTTGGAATGGATGAGAAGCTGGCAGAAACCTATGCTTCTATGGAAGTAGCATTCCAGACCTGGGTACATGGAGACGGTACTCAGGGATACCTTGGCAATTACAAGCAGCGTCTGGTGACACTGGAAGAATTAAAGGCCCAGGAAAAGGAACTGGCTCAGGCAAGAGAGCGGATCAACCAGCTTCAGGCAGAGGTAGAAGAGCGCAATATCCAGGTAAAGAAAGACCAGGAGATCCTGCGTCTTACCAATAACCATGTGACCAACCTGGAAGTGATGATCAAAGACCTGCGCCATGAGGTGAATGAACTGGGCAAGCTGGCTACCTATTTAAATGGACATGAAGCAGTGATCTTTAAAATGCGCCGGAAACTGGGAGAACAGGTAAACAAGGCATTTCCAAAGGGAACCAGAAAACGCAAACTTTTAAATTACAGTTTTAATACAGTAAAGCATCCGGTTAAATACGGAAAAATGTATGCCACCAAAGAGGGACGCAACCTCATCGAAGGTGACTTTAAGATCGGAGAAGGTTATCTTACCGGCGGACATCTTTCTTTCCCGCAATATGAGAACCCGACTGTTTCTATTGTAATTCCGTGCTATAACCAGATCCATTATACCTATGCCTGCTTACAGTCCATTCTGGAATTTACCAAAGATGTGACGTATGAGGTTATTATTGCAGATGATGTTTCTACGGATGCTACTGCAGAGATTAGCCGTTTTGTAGACGGCCTTGTGATCTGCCGCAACCAGACCAACCAGGGCTTCCTTCGCAACTGCAACCAGGCTGCCAAAGCTGCAAAAGGCAAGTATATCATGTTCTTAAACAATGATACCAAGGTTACAGAAGGCTGGCTTTCTTCCCTGGTGAACCTGATCGAGTCAGATGATACCATTGGTATGGTCGGTTCCAAGCTGGTTTACCCGGATGGAAGATTACAGGAAGCAGGCGGTATTATCTGGAGCGATGGTTCCGGCTGGAATTACGGCCGTCTGGATGATCCGGATAAGGCAGAATATAACTATGTAAAAGATGTAGACTATATTTCAGGTGCAGCCATTTTGCTGTCAGTAGATTTATGGAAGCAGATCGGCGGCTTTGATGAACGTTTTGCTCCTGCTTACTGCGAAGACTCTGACCTGGCATTTGAGGTAAGAAAGGCCGGTTACAGAGTGGTTTACCAGCCCCTTTCCAAAGTCATTCATTTTGAGGGCGTTTCCAATGGTACGGATGTAAACGGTACCGGATTAAAGCGTTATCAGGTGGAAAACAGCCAGAAATTAAAGGAAAAATGGGCGGATGAGTTTAAGAAGCAGTGCGTCAATGACGGAAATCCAAACCCATTCCGTGCAAGAGAGCGCAGTCAGGGCAAGAAAGTCATTTTAGTAGTGGATCATTATGTTCCTACCTTTGATAAAGACGCTGGTTCTAAGACTACTTACCAGTACCTGAAAATGTTCTTAAAGAAAGGCTATGTTGTCAAGTTCCTGGGAGATAACTTCCTTCATGAAGAGCCATATTCTACCACTCTTCAGCAGATGGGAATTGAGATCCTTTATGGGGATCACTGGGCTACCGGTCTTTGGGACTGGCTGAAATTAAATAAAGATGAGATCGACGTTGCTTATCTGAACAGACCTCATATTGCTACCAAATATGTAGACTTCATCAAGGAAAATACCAATATCAAGGTGATCTACTATGGTCATGACCTGCACTTCTTACGTCTGGGCCGTGAATATGAGCTGACCGGGGATATTAATATTAAGAGAGAGGCTGATTACTGGAGGGCCATTGAACTTTCCATGATGCGCAAGGCGGCTATTTCCTATTATCCGTCTTATGTGGAGATCAATGCCATTCATGCTATTGATCCAGAAATCAAGGCAAAAGCCATTACTGCGTATGTATACGATCACTTCCTGACAAATATCCAGGAAGACTTTGCAAAGAGAGAAGGACTGCTGTTTGTGGGCGGTTTTGCCCATCCGCCGAATGCAGATGCTGTGCTCTGGTTTGCAAAGGAAATCTTCCCGTATATCAGGGAGCAGCTGCCGGATATTAAATTCTATGTAGTCGGTTCCAAGGTAACAGATGAGATCAAAGCCTTAGAGCAGCCTGGAAACGGTATCATCATCAAGGGCTTTGTCAGTGAAGAAGAGCTGGCAAACCTGTATGCTTCCTGCAAGGTAGTGGTAGTTCCCCTGCGTTACGGTGCAGGTGTAAAGGGCAAAGTGGTAGAGGCAATCTATAACGGCGCACCGATCATTACCACCAGCACCGGTGCCGAAGGCATACCGCAGGTAGAGCAGGTTCTTGAAGTAGAAGATGATCCAAAGACATTTGCAGATAAGACAGTAGCTTTGTATCAGGATAATGACCGCTGCCGCCAGATGTGCGAAGGAACCCAGAAGTATATCAGGGAACACTTCAGCATGGATGGGGCATGGGAGGTAATAGAGGAAGACTTTTCGCGATAGCAATGAGCAATGCGAAAAAACTTCTCAGACGAAACTGAGAAAAGTTTACTTTCCGAAGATACAGCTGAGAAGTTTTTTCATAGGGCGAATGCCCGCGACCGAGAAAATGCGTAGCATTTTGGAGGTTAGCACTGCAAAAAAGGGAAAAACAGAACAGGAGAATAAAATGCAGGCAATCTTATTAGCCGGAGGTTTGGGAACCAGACTTCGCAGTGTAGTAAGCGACAGACCAAAGCCAATGGCACTGATCGAGGATAAACCATTTATGGAATATGTGACCAGGGAGCTGGTGCGCAGCGGCATTACAGAGATCATTTTCGCTGTAGGCTACAAAGGTTCCATGGTGGAAGAATATTTTAAAGACGGAAGTGAATTCGGCTTCCAGGCTTCCTATGCCTATGAGGAAACTCTTTTAGGTACAGCAGGCGCTATTAAAAATGCAGGTAAGTTTATTACAGAAGACCGTTTTTATGTGTTAAACGCAGACACCTTTTACCAGATCGACTATACCCGTCTGGCAAAACAGCAGGATGATCAGAACCTGGATATGGCTCTGGTGCTGCGCCAGGTGCCGGATGTGTCCCGCTATGGCAAAGCCATTTTAGATGAAAATGGCATTCTCACCGGATTTAATGAAAAAACAGCAGATCCGGTGCCGGGAACCATTAACGGCGGTATTTATCTTATGAAAAAGAGCCTGTTAGAGGAGATTCCGGAGGGCAAAGTATCTCTTGAAAATGAGATGATCCCCAAGTGGCTTTCTGAAGGAAAGAAACTGGGCGGTTTTGTAAATGACGGCTATTTCATTGACATCGGTATTCCGGAAGCATATTTCCAGTTCCAGGAAGATGTAAAAACGGGAGTTGTACATTAATTATCGGCATACATGGGTCCGAAAGGAGAAAAACTATGGTGATCAGAGGCAGAGCGCCCCTTCGCGTCAGCTTTGGCGGCGGCGGCACAGATGTAGCACCATTCTGTGAGCAGCAGGGCGGCGCTATTATCGGAAGTACCATTAATAAATACGCATATTGTTCTATCGTACCAAGAGAGGATGACCAGATCATCGTCCACTCTCTGGATTTCGATATGACAGTAAAATACAACACAAATGAAAATTATGTCTATGACGGACGCTTAGACCTGGTAACAGCAGCCTTAAAGGCAATGGATATCAAGCAGGGCTGCGAAGTTTACTTACAGTGTGATGCACCTCCAGGCTCCGGCCTTGGAACCTCTTCTACCGTCATGGTTGCTATGCTTACTGCTATGGCACGGTGGAAAGGTATTATGTTAGATGCCTATGCAATGGCTGATCTGGCATATGAGGTAGAGAGAGAAGACTTAAAGATCGATGGCGGATACCAGGATCAGTATGCGGCAACCTTCGGCGGCTTTAATTTCATTGAGTTCCATGGACGCAACAATGTAGTGGTAAACCCGCTGCGTATTAAAAAAGACATTATCCATGAACTGCAGTATAACCTGCTGTTATGCTATACCGGAAAGATCCATGTTTCTGCCAATATCATCAAAGACCAGGTGCAGAACTATGAGAAGAAAGATGCTTTTGACGCGATGTGCGAGGTAAAGGCACTGGCTTATGCCATGAAGGATGAACTGTTAAAAGGCAATCTCCACAGTTTTGGCAAGCTGTTAGACTATGGCTGGCAGAGCAAAAAGCGTATGAGCAATAAGATCTCCAATCCGCAGATCGACGAGCTGTATGCAGAGGCATTAAAGGCCGGGGCGTTAGGCGGAAAGCTTTTAGGAGCAGGCGGCGGCGGATACCTGTTAATGTACTGCCCATACAATGTGCGCCATAAAGTAGCAGCCCGTATGGAAGCTATGGGCGGACAGTTAGCTGACTGGAACTTTGAACTTCGCGGCGCCCAGAGCTGGGTAGCAGACGAAGACCGCTGGCAGTATGACAAGGTAAAAGTACAGATGCCAAACGGAGAATATTGTTTTAATCTGAAATAAAAAACTATAAATCGTTATAGAAATGGGAAACAATATCGTGGAACATACATTAAATAAAGTAGTATTTTTAGACCGGGACGGCACTTTAAACGAAGAAGTGAATTATCTTCATAAACCGGAAGATATGAAGCTTCTTCCGGGAGTGCCCCAGGCTTTAAAGAAGCTGAAAGATGCCGGATATAAGCTGATCGTAGTCACCAACCAGGCGGGAGTGGCAAGAGGGTATTATACAGAAGAAGATGTAAAAATCCTTCACCAGTATATGAACCAGCTGTTAGAAAAAGAGGGAGCAGAAATTGATGCCTTTTATTATTGCCCTCATCATCCGGTACATGGTATCGGTGCATACAAAAAAGTGTGTAATTGCCGCAAACCGGGAACCGGCATGTTTGAAATGGCAGAAAAGGATTTTCCGGTGGACAGGGCTGCTTCCTATATGATCGGGGACAAGCTTCTTGATACAGAAGCCGGACAGAAATTTGGAGTCACCTCTATTTTAGTAGGAACCGGATATGGGGCAGAGCTTCATAAAGAACAGCAGGAAAATGGTGAAAAACCGCCGTATGTCCACTATGCAGCTGATCTTGAACAGGCAGCACAATGGATACTGGAAAGAAAATAAAACCTGGAAAAAGAAGTTCTGGCAAAAGGAGAAAATCGTATATGAAAGAACTTAGATTTTTGGATGAATTAGTACAGCGTTATCCGGTGCTTGAGCCGGTAAAAGGAGACATCCTTAAGGCATATGAGATCATGAGAGACTGCTATGAAAAGGGCGGGAAACTGATGATCGCAGGCAATGGCGGAAGCTGCTCTGACAGCGAACATATTGTAGGAGAGCTGATGAAAGGCTTTGTAAAACGCCGTCCTGTATCAGCAGAACTAGCCCAGGCTTTAAAGGCAGCAGACCCTCAGATGGGGGAAAAACTGGCAGAAAATCTCCAGGGCGGACTTCCGGCCATTGCACTCACCGGCCATGGGGCATTGACTACCGCTTTTTCCAATGATGTAAACGGAGATATGGTATTTGCCCAGCAGCTGTATGGCTACGCTAAAAAAGGAGATGTATTCCTGGGAATTACGACTTCCGGCAATTCTAAAAATGTGCTTTATGCAGCAACTGCAGCAAAAGCATTAGGTGTGACTGTGATCGGACTGACCGGCCGTGACGGCGGACGGATCAAAGAATTTTCAGATATATCTATCATCGTTCCGGTACAGGAAACCTTTAAGATCCAGGAACTGCATCTTCCTGTATACCATGCCCTGTGCTTAATGCTGGAGGATCATTTTTATGAGTCATAAGCATGTATATGCGATCCCTGCCTATGGGGATTCTCCTTATCTGGAAAGCTGCATAAAGTCTTTGAAAGCCCAGAATGTAACTTCGCCGGTGATCCTTTGTACTTCCACACCAAGCCCGTTTTTGGGAGCTATGGCAGAAAAATATGATCTGCCCTACTACATCCGGGAAGGAAAAAGCAATATCCGGGATGACTGGAACTATGCTTATTCCATGGCAGATGCAGAGTTTGTCACTATTGCCCATCAGGACGATATGTACTGCAAAAACTATGGGGAAGAACTGTTAAAGGCAGCTGAAAAATATCCGGATATGACTGTATTTACCTCTGATTATGCCATTGTGAAAAATAAAAAGGTAATTACCGGGGATAAAATGCTGTGGGTGAAGCGTCTTTTACGTCTTCCCCTTCGGTTTCATATTCTTTGCGGTTTAAAATGGATAAAAATAATGCCCCTGGTACTTGGCAATCCCATCTGCTGTCCGGCAACAACCTACAGCAAAAAGCGGTTGGGAGAACCATTTGTCCAGTCTGAGTATCAGTTTGCCTTAGACTGGGACCACATGGTACAGCTGGCAGGAGAAAAAGGCAGGTTTATCTGTGTGGAAAAGCCGCTGATCTATTACCGGGTCCATGAGGGCGCTACTACAAATGCCTGCATCAAAGACAACCGGAGAGCCAGGGAAGAGGCAGAAATGTTTGCCAGATTTTGGCCTAAAGCGGTAGTAAAACTCATCATGAAGGGATATTCTTCCGCTTATAAGGAATACGAGTAAAGAGTTAAAAGGAACAAGTTAAAATGGGGAGTAGACGAGGGAAAGAAGGTCTTTTGCTGGCTGTATTCTGGGTGGTGGCAATTGCTCTGATCGGGACAGCTGCAAACAGACTGATACTTCATGGCCCTTTGGGGAGAACATTACAAAAGAAAGAAACAGGACGGATGCTAATGGAACTGTCTGTCCTGTTTTTATGGAATTTATGGTGGTTATGCCTGGCAGTAAAAAGCAGGGAAAAAAGAGGACTGGCTATAGCCTGTCTGATACCCGGCTGGCTTTTGTTCCTCTGGGGACACAGGATACTGATCCCGCTGATAGGGGCTGGTGTGTGGATGGGAACGCTGGCTGGATATGGCATTTGCATCAACAACTGTTTTTTGGAAAATATTGGAAGAAAAAACAAAGTTATTTTTCCTGTCTGGGAGAAGATCCTTCTGGGGCTGACCACCGGAAGCGCAGCATGGATGGTCCTTGTATGTGCAGTATCTCTTACAGGACATGGGGGAATCGGGCTCTGGAGAAAGCTGGCGTTGCTGCTTGCTCTGGGGATTACGGCAATTTTCCTGTGGAAAAATAAAAAAAATTTTGGCAGGTCTGTGGATAACTGTCTGAAAACAGAACAGATTGCAGATATGTCAGGGATGAAAAAACAGAATGTGGTCAGTAAGTGCAGCAATCTATTCCGTGCAGTCATGCCGGAAACCGTGCTTCAGGCAGCTCTTCTTGCGTTCATCCTCACCATGTTCTTTCTTCAGGCAGGCCGTTTAAACCATGAACTGGACTATGACTCTCTCCACTATGGACTGCGTTCCGCCTATGTCCTGGATAATGGAAACGGTATTTATAAAAATCTGGGGCTGATCAATCTGGTGTATACCTACAGCAAGGGAGCAGAAGTACTGGTGCTTCCCTTATCCGGTACACCGACTTACGGATTTGTCCTTTCCTTTACTTTCTGGACAACCATAGTCAGTGTAGTGACAGCCGCAGTTATGGGTGCGCGTTTCAGCGGAAAAACAGCCGGTTTCTGGACAGGAGCGCTGGTCAGTGCGATCCCAGGTATTATGAATATGGCGGTTTCTGCTAAAAGTGACAGTATTACGTTAATGTGTCAGCTTATTATTTATGATTTTCTCTGTCTGGCAGTTGTCAGAGAAAATATATGGCTCATCTTTGCGGTAGCTGTTTATCTTCTTTCACTGGTTTACAAACCAACGGCTCTTGTATTTTCTACAGCCTTAGGCGGTGTGGGGCTTGTCAGTCTCCTGATCTTTAAAAAGACAGGAAAACCGGAAAAAAGAGCATTTTTAACATGGATCCTGCCATTATTTGCAACAGCAGGATTGTGGTATCGAACCTGGCTGCTTACAGGAGTTCCGGTAACTTCTGTATATGCAAATTTCTTTGAAAAGATAGGTTTTAAAGTAAAATATCCCTATAACTTTTCCCATGTGATCGGTGATCCGTCTGTCCTTTCCAGGGGAGAAAAAATACACCGGCTGCTGGAACGGTTAAAGGGAGTACTGATCTCTCCGGTAGGAGAAGATATGGAACACGTGATCATTGCCTGGGGAACAGTGCTTGTAACAGCACTCCTGTTATTCTGGATCTTTCAGGTAATAACGAGGTTTATAAAGCATCAGCAGATCTCCCAGTTAGATTTCTTTGATGGTTTTCTTATGATCACACTGTTAATTGGTTCCGCGGCCAGCATTTACACACTTGCCCAGATAGATGGAAATTATTTCATACTGGTGTATGCAGTAGCGGCGATCAGTACCGTGCGGATCACAGGATACTGGCTAAAAACAGAAGAGACAGAAAACATTGCCGCAGTTACAACAGGCAGTGCAGCAGTGGAAACGAAAAAGATCCTCAGGTCCGGCATCTGTTTACTGGCCGTTCCATTCTTTCTCTTCAATACCCTGATCGCATCCTCTACCAGCTGGGCAGGATGCCCGGGCTTTACCTCTTTTAAACTGGTAAACAGAGGATATTATGACCATCGTCATCATACACATAAAAGCTGGGAACGAAGAGGCTGTAAGGAACTTTATTCCCGTTTTACACCTAAAACCCGGGTAGTAGCCTTTGGCTTTCACCCCCAGGTGTTAGATATGGCCTGCAGCGTCCAGAGTTATTATGATATAACAGGAAGCGGTGGGGATGTGTATCTTGTAAAAAAACTGGCATATTTTGAAGAATATTTAAAATGGGCCGGAACCGAATATATATATGTACAGGCGGGATATCTGGCAGACCAGCCCAGAGCCACACAGATCATCGAAGATATGATCGCAGAAGGGACCTTAAGAGATCTTACCTTTGAATGGGGAAATATGCTGGCAAAAGTAGATCTGGATCATCCATTTAAAGAACCGGATGAACGATTAGTACAGTTGTTCCGTGACAATTACAGCATGGAGAAAAACGGGAACTAGTTTAAGGAGGCAGAAATTTGGACACCAGGGAAAGAATTAAATTCAGGATCGGATTTTCCAGAATGGAGAAAAAATATGAGTGGAAGGACCATGTGATCTTCATGGGACTTCTGCTGGCATTAGCTGTGTGGGTGAACCATGGAATACAGATCAAAGGCCTTTATATGGATGATCTGTATTTCTGGTCCTGTTATGGTGAACAAAGTTTCTTTGAATATGTATTTCCTATGGGAAGCACCCGTTTCCGCTTCCTGTATTATCTTGCAGCCTGGCTTGAAATGGCAGTGGTAAGAAATCACGTAGCTCTTTTCGTGCCTATTAACATATTGCTGAATGCAGCACTGTCCTGGTATCTGTATTCCATTGCCTGGCGGCTTTCCAGGGCAAAAGCCATCGGCTTCTTTACAGGAGCCATGTTCTTAGCCAGCCGGATGGCGTATTATCAGATCGGTCAGGTTTTAGGACTGATGGAGACAATGGCTCTCTGGATGGCCATTTCCATTCTCTGGAATTTATATCGTTATGTAAACGAAGAAAACAGGGAAAAATGTTTTTACATTGCCAGCCTGCTGTATTTTGGAGTATGTTTCGTCCATGAACGGTACATGACACTGCTGCCATTATTACTTTTGGCCCTTCTCTTAAAACAGTGCAAAAAAATATCCCTCTGGCTCAGTACAATTGTCTCTTTTGGACTGGTACAGCTGATCCGTGCCTTTACCATTGGTTCTGTTCTTCCTGCAGGAACCGGCGGAACCCAGGTAGCAGACACCTTAAATATTTTACAGGCCATCAAATTTGCCTTCAGTCAGGCGGCCTATGTCTTTGGAATTAACGCAGGACCGGAACACTTAAACGGCTGCCCATGGAGTGAAAGCCCTATGTGGGTCAAAGGGCTGATCGGTATGGCAGACGGGATGCTCCTTATCATGGTACTGGCGTTTCTGGTAAAATTCATCATGGAAAAACGGAAAGAGCGTAAATTTTCCATGCTGTTTAATACCATGCTTTTTATCGGTTTTATTGCATTAAACATTGCATCTTCCAGCGTGACCATCCGTGTGGAAATGCGTTGGATCTATGTATCCCTAGCTGGTGCATTGCTCTTCCTTTCCTATATCTACGGAGAACTGACAGAAGGAGTAAAAAAAGAACTGTATTTAAAACGCCTGTATCCCTGGGGCATTCTCTTTGCACTTTACGTATTACTTATGCTTCCGGCAGAACTGTTCTACCGCAGCTGCTATCCAAAATTGTATCTGTGGCCGGATCAGCTGCGCTATAATTCATTAGCAGAACAGACCTACGAAAAATACGGAAACGGGATTTTCGGAAAAACCATTTATATCATTGGCAACAGCTACGAAATGAGCGATTTTACGGCTCGTACCTTCTTTAAAGTATTTGACCCGAAAATGAAGGCAGAGGGCACAAAGGTAGAATTTATAGACAGCATCCGTGATATTGGAATGGTAGATGACCAGATGTTAGTCCTCAGAGAAGATCCTGCTCATAATGCATTCCAGGATATCACAGATTTTGTCCGCAGCCTGAAACTGCAGACCGATTACGGATACTATTCCGACGGCTGGATGGATGAACACGCATCCCTCACTGTGATGGCAGGTTCCACCGGGGAAATAGAACTGGAATTTATGTATCCGGGAGTAATGAGCGGCGGGGAAGCCATTTCCATTACAAAAGATGAAGAACCGGTCCGTACACTGCCTCTTCATTCCAGCGTAGTAGAAACAACCCTACAGGCAGAACCATGGCAGATGGTCCATCTGCAGTTTGATTATAATTTCTATATGCAGAATGCCAGAGAACAAAGAGGACAGGACCGGCTGGCAGCCATCGTTCACATTACAACACCGTAAAAGAACGTAACTATACGCAGGAGGAGATCACATGAAACTTCCCGGAAACAGGGATAAAAAAATAATTGACGGTACACACAGGATAGTTTTTTACCTTCTGCCTCTTCTGGGACTGGCATTTCTCCTGTGGTATATTAAAAATGCAGCCTGCGATGTAGTCTATTCCGACTACATCCGCCTGGTAAACAGCTATCTGCCAGATGTATTTAACCCTGAAAAATTCTTCGTGGCAGATGTGCTTACCCGTATTCCCATCAATTACCTGTCCCGTATCATAAACGTAAAATTTTTTGGCTTTTCCATTACCTTTGACCGGGTATTAGGTGCTGTAAGCGTCAGTCTTGCAGCCTGGTGTTTTGCAGCATATTCCCGTCAGCTGAAGATAAATATAAAATGGTTTATCACCTTCATGATCGTTATGTTCAGTCTGAACAAATGGGAGATGCTGACAAATGGAAGCGGCTGGTCCCATTTCTTTGCCTTTGCCTGCTTTTATTATCACCAGATCCTTTTCGACCGATATTACCGGGGACAAGAGCGAAAATGGGACAAAACGATACTTATGCTGCTTCCATGGCTGATCATACTGGGGACAGCCGGTCCCTACTGCGCCATCTATGCAGTTGTTATGATACTGGCATCCGGTGCGGCAGCATTTATGGATACAGGAGAAAAAAGAAAACAGTATGTGATCTTTCTTATCTGCACACTGATCCCGCTGCTCCTTTACATTCTCAGCAATTCCTTTGCAGTAGAAGAACATGCAGGGGCAACAGGAAGATCCTTAGGGGAAATATTAAAAGACTTCCCTACATTTCCCATCCGTTTTATCCTGAAATCCCTGGCAGGAATGATGGTTGGCGGTGAAGAATTACAGCAGTGGATCGCAAATGGTTGTATTTCCAACAAAATCATCTATCTGCTGGGAGTCATACTTATGGTTGGCTATCTGTGGTCCCTGTGGCTGAACATAAGTCTTGGCATTTATAAAAAAACATTCTTTCCGTTAATACTCCTTGTATCCGGCGGAGCCAATCATCTTCTCATCTTCCTTTCACGTTACATTTTTGAAAAAGAAGATTATGCCTTAAGCTCCCGATATGCCCTGCAGTTTCAGGTAGGAGTCCTGGGGATCCTTCTCACCTTTGCCCTGGCTTCCCAAATACGCAGGAAACGTATCAATGGAGGACTGGTAAAACGGACAGTGCCTGTTCTTGAAACTGTCTTCTGTATTGCAATCCTAATTGGAAATGGGTATACTACTTATCGTGAGATACAGAAAGCACCTTACAGAGAAGAGAACTTTGAAAAAATGGCAGAAATGGCACCACAGATCCCATTTATGTCAGATCAGGAATTAAAAGAACATTCAAAAGGGCACAATGACTTTGAAATCCGACAGATAGAACTTCCTGCCCAGACCGTTTACTGCCAGGATCTGCATTCGACAGCACTTGAAGACAAGAAAGAGCAATTACGTGGCGTCTTCATCAAGGCGATCCGCCAATATGGTTCTGACACCACCCAGCATATGTTTTTCACCGAATACAACCTTTCGAATCCGGGCGATTTTACCTGCTGCATCGCCGTCCCGTCGGAAAGCCGGGGTAAACATCTCGTCACCCTGCCCCGCCAGAAAGCGCTCTGTATCTTTTATCACGGTGCCTATGAAGGTCTTCCGGTAATTGTGAAGCACCTTTGTGCGTATGCAAACAAATATCAGATTCCATTAAAGGGCACCGCCCGCCACCTCTATCTGGAGGGACCGCCCCAGCACAAAAATCCTGAGAATTTTCTGACGCAGGTAGCGGTTCTGGTGGCGGATGATGCCCTTTAAACAAAGCCCTGATCCGTATAATCCGTAAAACTCCGGTACTCCGCCAGAGCCTCCTACGCCGCATATCCCGGCGTATTAACTGGAAATACGATCGGTTCCGAAAGTGCCTATCTGTACCCAGAATCACTGCCTTACACTTCAATCGCCCCAAACCGGAACGAATACAGGTAGCGCTCCGCCACCCTTTTTCCTGTCATCTGTTCTAGTGCGCGGGTATAGTAGCGCACCTGTGCCTCATAGCGGCGGATCAGAATGTCTGAATTTTCCACATAATCTGTCTTATAATCCACCAGAACCAGCTTGCCGTCCTCCTCGACAATATGAATCTCACCGTCATAACCGCCCTCCTGGCAGAAGTCAGACTTGGTGTTGAGCTCTGCATACATGATGTGGTCATAGATGAACTGCATGACGCTG
>OLFS01001807.1_pt1 | contig 15326 bp, 16 predicted proteins | sample 1605491 | NCBI WGS metagenome assembly OLFS01 (sample SAMEA3888921, study PRJEB22519) | human gut metagenome | biome: human gut; feature: human-associated habitat; material: faeces | place: Denmark | collected 2011 | reverse complement strand
AAATAAAAAACTTATGATAGAATAAGTTCATAAGTTAAATAGCAGTGAGCGTTACTAAGTTAGATTAGGCGTGACCACAAGTAGATTGAATGATTAGCATAGGCTAGTTTTTTCAGTTGCTTCGTGGTCATTTTTATTTGCTTTTAACAAATTTTACAAAGGAGAGCCTCATGTATCGTATTATCCATCCAATGAACAATAATGTTGCTTTGGTTCAAAATGAGCTTCAACAAGAGTTAATTGTTGTTGGGAGTGGGATTGCTTTTGGGAAAAAGAAACATGATCTAGTAGCTGATGATAAGGTCGAAAAAGTATTTCGTTTAAACACGGATGAATCAAGAGAAAATTTTATGGCCCTTCTAAAGGATGTTCCTCTTGATTTCATTACAACCACTTATGAAGTGATTGATACTTTGTCTAAGAAATATGCCTATCCTGTTCAAGAATATATCTATGTGACACTAACAGATCACATCTTTTGTTCTTACCAGGCGGTTCAACAGGGAAGATACAAACACAGTGATCTACCTGATGCGTCTGCTATGCATCCGATTCCCTATAAAATCGCAAAGGAAGCGATTGAAATCTTTCGAAATCGGCTCTTGGATCAATTTCCTGATGACGAAGTGAATCGTATCGCCTATCACTTCATCAATGCACAAGGGGAAGTCATTCATGAGCAGGATCCTGATGTCCAAGATCGCCAAGCGATTTTGAAAGCTGTAGAGGAAAAACTAGCTCACAATGGATTGAAACGAAAAGAAGAGAACAGTCATTTCTACGATCGCTTTATGATCCATCTCAATTATTTCCTAGACTCCCTAGATAAGGGAAGAGAGGATCCAGAAGGTTTGAGCGAGATGGAACAACTGATCCAGCTAAGTTATCCAAAGGCTTATGAAATTAGTCATCAGATCTACCAAACCATCGCTGAACAGACCGGAGCTAAGATATCTCCTAATGAAAAAGTCTATTTAGCCCTTCATATTCAACGTCTATTATAAAAATTTTCAAAAGGTATCATAAGGAGGAACCAACATGAATAAAGAAGAAGTCCAATTACTTGGGTTTGAAATTGTCGCTTATGCCGGTGACGCTCGATCAAAATTAATGGAAGCATTAAAAGCTGCTGAGAATGGTGATTTTGCGAAAGCAGAATCCTTAGTAGAAGAAGCGGGTAGCTGTATCGCTGAGGCTCACAAATCTCAAACGACCATGCTAGCGCAAGAAGCTGCAGGAGAAGAAATCCCCTATAGCATCACCATGATGCATGGTCAAGACCATCTCATGACAACGATCTTATTAAAAGACGTGATTCACCATCTGATTGAACTGTATAAAAGAGGAGCAAAATAATGAACAAACTCATTGAGCTTATTGAAAAAGGAAAACCATTCTTTGAAAAGATTTCTCGTAATAAATATTTGCGAGCGATTCGTGATGGTTTCATTGCAGGGATGCCTGTAATCTTATTCTCATCTATCTTCATCCTAATTGCGTATGTACCAAACGCTTGGGGATTCCATTGGTCTAAAGATATTGAAACTTTCTTGATGACTCCATATAGCTATTCTATGGGCATCTTGGCCTTCTTCGTTGGTGGTACAACGGCTAAGGCTTTGACTGATTCAATGAACCGCGACCTTCCAGCAACCAACCAAATCAACTTCATTTCTACAATGTTGGCTTCTATGGTTGGCTTCTTGCTCATGGCTGCTGAACCTGCTAAAGAAGGTGGATTCTTAACAGCCTTCATGGGTACAAAAGGTCTGTTGACAGCCTTCATTGCAGCCTTTGTTACAGTTAATGTTTATAAGGTCTGTGTGAAAAATAATGTGACGATTCGCATGCCAGACGAGGTTCCACCGAATATTTCACAAGTTTTTAAAGACTTGATTCCATTTACAGTTTCAATTGTTCTCTTGTATGCATTTGAATTGATTGTTAAAGGTGCTATCGGTGTAACAGTTGCGGAATCTATCGGAACACTTCTAGCTCCATTGTTCTCTGCAGCAGATGGATATCTTGGAATTACCCTTATTTTTGGTGCTTATGCCTTCTTCTGGTTTGTAGGTATCCATGGTCCTTCAATCGTAGAACCAGCGATTGCGGCGATCACATATGCAAATATCGATAACAACTTGCACTTGCTTCAAGCTGGACAACATGCTGATAAAGTCATCACATCTGGGACTCAAATGTTTATCGTTACCATGGGTGGTACCGGTGCAACCTTGATTGTTCCCTTCCTCTTCATGTGGTTGTGTAAGTCTGAACGTAACCGTGCGATTGGACGTGCTTCGGTCGTTCCAACCTTCTTTGGGGTCAATGAACCAATTCTCTTCGGGGCTCCAATTGTATTGAACCCAACCTTCTTCATTCCATTTATCTTTGCTCCAATTGCAAACGTCTGGATCTTCAAATTCTTTGTTGATACCTTGGGAATGAACTCATTCTCCGCTAACCTTCCATGGGTAACACCTGGTCCTCTCGGAATTGTCCTTGGTACAAACTTCCAAGTTCTTTCCTTCATCCTTGCTGCTCTTCTAGTAGTTGTAGACGTAATCATTTACTATCCATTTGTTAAGGTTTATGATGAACAAATTCTTGAAGAAGAACGTTCTGGTAAAGCTAACGACAGCTTGAAAGAAAAAGTTGCTGCAAACTTCAATACAGCTAAAGCAGATGCAATTCTTGAAAAAGCTGGTGTTGAAGACGAACCAGTTCAAAACCATATCACAAAAGAAACAAACGTCTTGGTTCTCTGTGCCGGTGGTGGTACCAGTGGACTCCTTGCCAATGCCTTGAACAAGGCAGCAGCAGAATACAATGTTCCTGTCAAAGCAGCAGCAGGTGGCTATGGTGCTCACCGTGAAATGTTGCCAGAATTTGACCTTGTTATCTTAGCCCCACAAGTAGCTTCTAACTATGAAGACATGAAGGCAGAAACAGATAAACTAGGCATCAAATTGGCTAAGACAGAAGGTGCTCAATACATTAAATTGACACGTGATGGACAAGGTGCCCTAGCCTTTGTTCAAGCGCAGTTTGAAGAATAAGAACGAATAAGTGAGATGGAGATGGATGGCTCACTAACTCCTCTCCACTCACTTTTCCTTTGATCCAATCAAGAAAAAGGTGAAAAAATGACAAAAACACTTCCTAAAGATTTTATTTTTGGTGGCGCTACAGCCGCCTATCAAGCAGAGGGGGCTACTCATACAGATGGGAAAGGCCCTGTTGCATGGGACAAATACTTAGCTGATAACTATTGGTATACAGCAGAACCTGCTAGTGATTTCTACCATAAATATCCAGTAGACTTACAGTTGGCTGAAGAATATGGCGTAAACGGAATTCGTATTTCCATTGCCTGGTCGCGTATTTTCCCAACTGGTTATGGTGAAGTCAATCCAAAAGGGGTAGAATTCTATCATAAGTTATTTGCAGAATGTCATAAACGTCATGTAGAACCATTCGTAACTCTTCATCACTTTGATACTCCTGAAGCTCTTCACTCAAATGGAGACTTCTTGAATCGTGAAAATATCGAACACTTTGTAGATTACGCTGCCTTCTGTTTCGAAGAATTCCCAGAAGTCAACTACTGGACAACCTTCAATGAAATCGGCCCAATCGGAGATGGTCAATACTTAGTCGGAAAATTCCCACCAGGAATTCAGTATGATCTTGCCAAAGTCTTCCAATCACACCACAATATGATGGTTTCTCATGCGCGTGCTGTGAAATTGTACAAAGATAAAGGTTATAAAGGTGAAATCGGGGTTGTTCACGCCCTTCCAACTAAGTATCCATTGGATCCTAAAAATCCTGCAGACGTACGTGCGGCTGAATTGGAAGATATCATCCACAACAAATTTATCTTGGATGCTACTTACCTTGGACACTATTCAGATGCAACCATGGAAGGTGTAAACCACATCTTATCTGTCAATGGTGGTAGCTTGGATCTTCGTGACGAAGACTTTGCAGCGCTTGAAGCAGCTAAAGATTTGAACGACTTCCTTGGAATTAACTACTACATGAGTGACTGGATGGAAGCCTTTGATGGTGAAACTGAAATCATCCACAACGGTAAAGGTGAAAAAGGAAGCTCTAAATACCAAATCAAAGGGGTTGGTCGTAGAGTAGCGCCTGACTATGTTCCTCGTACAGACTGGGATTGGATCATCTACCCTCAAGGTTTGTATGATCAAATCATGCGTGTTAAGAAAGATTATCCAAACTACAAGAAGATCTACGTCACTGAAAACGGACTGGGATACAAAGATGAATTTGTGGACAACACTGTTTACGATGATGGCCGGATCGATTATGTGAAACAACATTTGGAAGTCTTGTCTGATGCGATTGCCGATGGTGCAAACGTCAAAGGATACTTCATCTGGTCTCTCATGGACGTCTTCTCATGGTCTAATGGTTATGAAAAACGTTACGGACTTTTCTATGTTGATTTCGATACACAAGAACGTTATCCTAAGAAATCGGCTCATTGGTACAAGAAAGTAGCAGAAAGCCAAGTGATTGAATAAGGATCAACTGGAACTGTTTTAGTTCCAGTTTTTTTATTTTCACTTGATGAAGGTCTCTTAAACGCATCTCTTCTTTCAGCCCCTAATTTATGGTATAATAGATCGATACTGTAATAAGGAAAATAGAATGAATATACAACAATTACGATATGTAGTGGCGATTGCCAATAGTGGTACTTTTCGTGAAGCTGCTGAAAAAATGTATGTGAGTCAGCCGAGCTTGTCTATTTCAGTACGCGATCTGGAAAAGGAACTGGGCTTTAAAATTTTTCGTCGAACTAGTTCGGGGACATTTTTGACCCGTCGGGGAATGGAATTTTATGAAAAAGCGCAGGACGTGGTTAAGGGGTTTGATATTTTTCAAAATCAATATGCCAGTCCTGAAGAAGAGAAGAAAGAATTCTCTATTTCTAGTCAACACTATGACTTCTTGCCGCCTTTGATGACGGAATTCTCGATCCGCTATCCGGAAAATAAAAACTTCCGCATCTTTGAGTCAACGACGGTCCAAATTTTGGATGAAGTAGCTCAAGGGCATAGTGAGTTGGGGATTATTTATCTCAACCGTCAAAATACCAAGGGGATTATGCAACGGGTTGATAAATTAGGGCTTGAAGTGGTGGATTTGATTCCTTTTCAGACTCATATTTACCTTCGCAAGGGACACCCTCTGGCTAAGAAGAAAAAACTGGTCATGGAAGATCTAGCTCAGTTGCCAACTGTTCGCTTTACCCAAGAAAAAGATGAGTACCTCTATTATTCAGAGAACTTTGTCGATACCAGTTCGAGCTCCCAAATGTTCAATGTAACCGACCGGGCTACCTTGAATGGGATCTTGGAGCGGACAGATGCTTATGCGACAGGATCAGGCTTTTTAGATAGCCAGTCCGTGAATGGCATCACCGTTATTCCTTTGGAAGATAACCTGGACAATAAAATGGTCTATGTCAAACGCGAAGAGATGGATCTCTCTCCTGTAGCAGAGAAGTTTGTCGAGGTTATGGTAGAATATTTTGATCAAAAGAGGTAAGAAATGAAGAGAAAAACAATGGTCCCAGTAGCGATCGTCCTTTTGGTCCTACTGGATCAGCTGGTCAAATGGTATGTGGTGAAGAACATTCCACTGGGTGTCGTCAAGTCTTTTATTCCCCATGTGGTTAGTCTGACCTATCTTCAAAACACAGGTGCAGCTTTTTCGCTTCTTGAAAATCAGCAATGGTTCTTTACCCTCATCACTCTAGTCGTGATGGTAGGGGCCTTTTACTATCTTTATAAGCACCTCAAAGGTTCGCTTTGGATGGTGACAGGCTTGACCTTGGTTATTGCAGGTGGCTTGGGGAATTTTATCGATCGCCTGCGTCAGGGATTTGTGGTCGATATGTTCCACCTGGATTTTATGAATTTTGCCATTTTTAATGTAGCAGATAGTTATTTGACAGTTGGAGTTTTCTTGCTCCTGATCCTGATGTTGAAAGAGGAAACGCATGGAAATTAAAATCGAAGTAGCCGGTGCGCGACTGGATAAAGCTTTGGCGGATTTGACCCCCTTGTCACGAGCTGTGGCTAATGAGCAGATCAAAGAAGGAAAAGTTCTGGTCAATGGGACTGTGAAAAAAGCCAAGTACACGGTCAAAGAAGGAGACGTCATCCAGTATGAAGTACCAGAAGTGGAAGAGGTCAGCTATGAAGCAGAAGATCTGCCCTTAGACATCGTCTATGAGGACCAGGATGTAGTCGTCGTTAATAAACCTCAAGGCATGGTTGTTCACCCTAGTGCGGGTCATACCAGTGGGACCTTGGTCAATGCGCTGTTATACCATATCAAGGATCTTTCAGGGATCAATGGAGAATTGCGTCCAGGGATCGTTCATCGGATCGATAAAGACACGTCAGGCCTCTTGATGGTCGCAAAAAATGACCAAGCTCACGTCGCCTTAGCAGAGGAACTAAAAGGCAAAAAATCTCTACGGAAGTATTGGGCCATTGTCCATGGCAATCTTCCTAACGATCGGGGCATGATCGAAGCACCAATTGGTCGCAGTGAAAAGGACCGGAAAAAACAAGCGGTGACGGCTAAAGGAAAACCTGCAGTGACCCGTTTTCAAGTCTTGGAACGCTTTGGAAATTACACCTTGGTAGAGTTGCAACTGGAGACTGGTCGCACCCACCAAATTCGGGTGCACATGGCCTATATTGGCCATCCAGTAGCCGGAGATCCTGCTTATGGACCTAAGAAAACACTCAAAGGACAAGGACAGTTTCTTCATGCGCGGACACTTGGTTTTACCCACCCTCGCACAGGAGAGACTTTGGAATTTACAGCAGAAGTGCCAGCGATCTTTGAGAAAACGCTGGAAGACCTTCGAAAAGGATAATGAAGAATGGCTGAATGGAGATTCAGTCACTTTCATTACATACGAAATAAATAGTATTAGAAAGTATCATAGAGATGAAAGCAAAACGAATCGTCTTTAAAGTAGGGACCTCGTCTTTGACCAATCCCGATGGGACTCTCTCCAGACAGAAGGTCAAGGTCATTACGCAGCAGTTGGCTCTCTTACATGAATCAGGTCATGAGTTGATCTTGGTCTCATCAGGGGCAGTTGCTGCTGGATTTGGTGCCCTTGGCTTTAAGAAGCGTCCAACCAAGGTGGCAGACAAGCAAGCATCTGCGGCAGTTGGGCAAGGCTTATTGATGGAAGAATATACAGCTAACCTGCTTTTACGCAACATTGTTTCTGCGCAGATTTTGTTGACCCAGGATGACTTTGCGGATCAGCGCCGCTATAAGAATGCCCACCAGGCCCTTTCTGTCTTGCTTAATCGTGGTGCCATCCCGATTATCAATGAAAACGATACAGTCTCGATTGCTGAGTTAAAAGTAGGAGACAATGATACCTTGAGTGCGCAGGTTGCAGCCATGGTTCAAGCTGATCTTTTGGTGCTTTTAACAGATGTCGATGGTCTCTATACAGCCAATCCTTCTCAGGATCCAACAGCTAAGCGCTTGGATCGAATCGAACACATTTCTCGTGAGATGATCGAGATGGCTGGTGGTTCTGGCAGTAGCAACGGAACTGGTGGAATGCTGACCAAACTCAAGGCAGCGACCCTTGCGACCGAGTCAGGGGTTCCTGTCTATATTTGCTCGTCTCTCAAGTCTGATGCCTTGATCGAAGCAGCAGAAGAGCAAGCAGATGGCAGTTACTTCCTTGCAGAGGATAAGGGTTTAAAAACCCAGAAGCAATGGCTAGCCTTTTATGCAGAAAGCAAAGGTGCCGTTTGGGTGGATGCTGGAGCAGCGCAAGCCCTGTTGGATCATGGAAAGAGTCTATTGATTTCTGGTGTGACCAAGGCAGAAGGAGATTTCTCTTATCACGACATTGTCAGCGTCTATCATCAAGAATCAGGACAATTGCTAGGAAAAGGCAAGGTCCGTCTCGGCCAATCAGCTGTGCGCGATCTGCTCCAGTCTAAAAAAGCTAAGGGAATCCTCATCCACCGGGATGATTGGATCTCGGTAACTCCTGAGATTGACCTACTCTTTACAGAATTCTAGAGGAAAACGTATGGGAACAACACAAGAACAATTAGCCTTAGCGAAATCGGCTAAGAAAAGCATCAATACAGCCAGTACAGCTCTTAAAAATCAGGCCTTGGAGGCCATGGCTAGCCAGCTTTTGAAAGCGACGGAAGCCATTTTAGCAGCCAATCAAATCGATATGGAAGTGGCACGTGGGAAGATCTCTGAAGTCATGCTGGATCGTCTATTTCTTGATCAAGAGCGGATTTCCGGTATGGCACAAGGAATTCGTGCTTTAATCGACCTGCCAGATCCGATTGGGGAAGTGCTGGATACTGAAGTCTTGGAAAATGGCCTTGAAATCCAGAAAGTTCGAGTCGCCATGGGTGTTATTGGCATCATTTATGAAAGCCGTCCAAATGTGACGTCTGATGCTGCAGCGCTTGCCATCAAGAGTGGAAATGCAGTAGTCCTTCGTACTGGAAAGGATGCCTTTCATTCTGCACAAGCAATCGTGACAGCTGTCAAGGCTGGATTGGAAGAAGCAGGACTGAATCCAGATCTTCTCCAACTGATCCAAGATACGAGTCGAGCTTCTAGCCTTGCTATGATGAAGGCTAAGGGCTATCTAGATTTGCTTATTCCACGTGGTGGTGCTGGATTGATCCAAGCGGTGGTTGAAAATGCCATTGTCCCTGTGATCGAGACAGGAACTGGGATCGTCCATGTCTATGTGGACAAGGAGGCTGATTTCCAGAAAGCCCTCGCCATTATTGAAAATGCTAAGACCAGTCGTCCATCCGTCTGCAATGCCATGGAGGTCTTGTTGGTGGATCGAGCGATCGCGTCTGATTTCTTGCCTTTGGTCAAAGAGCGTTTAGTGGATGATCGGGAAAGATCCGTTGAGTTGCGCCTAGATGAGCAAGCTCAGGCAATCATTTCTGGGACAGCAGCACAGGAACAGGATTTTGATACCGAATTTTTAGATTATATTTTAGCAGTCAAGGTTGTTGACGGAGTGGAGGAAGCGGTGGACCACATTGAAGCTCATAGCACCCATCATTCGGATGCCATTGTGACTGAAAATCCTGAGACAGCCGCTTGTTTCACCAAGCAAGTAGATTCAGCAGCGGTTTATGTCAATGCTTCTACACGCTTTACAGATGGGGGTCAATTTGGCCTAGGTTGTGAAATGGGGATCTCGACCCAAAAACTCCATGCGCGTGGACCAATGGGACTACGGGAAATGACCAGTTACAAATATATCGTCAGTGGAAATGGTCAAGTGAGGTAAGAAATGAAAGTTGCATTTATCGGTCTTGGAAACATGGGGGCTAGTTTAGCCAAAGCAGTCGCAAAAGAAGTGGACGCGCAAGACCTGCTCTTGGTCAATCGTTCTCCTCAAAAGGTGCAAGAGTTTATCAGCCAGTATGGGGGAACGGCGTCTGATCTTGAACAAGTCTTTCAAGAGGCTGAAGTAATCTTTTTAGGGGTCAAACCCTATCAGATTTGCCCTCTCTTAGAAGAGTATCAAGGCATCTTGGACCAACGCTCTAATCTCTTACTGGTTTCCATGGCTGCAGGTTTGGAACTAGAAAAGATGGCTGACGTGATCCAGAACGACCAGCTAGGACTCATTCGCATCATGCCCAATACGCCTGTGGCCATTGGTCAAGGAGTCATCAGTCTGGCCCGCTCCCAAGCAGTGACAGACCAGCAGATAGCCCAGGTCAAGCAGCTCTTAGCAGGAGCAGGGGCCCTCTACGAAATTGAAGAAAAATTGATGGATCCTGCAACGGCTGTCGCAGGCTGTGGACCAGCCTTTGTCTATCAGATGATTGAAGCCATGGCAGATGCAGGAGTAAGCTTGGGACTTTCACGAGAGCAAGCCTTGAAGATGGCTGCCGAGACCTTCCACGGCGCTAGTCAAATGGTCCTAGAGACAGGCGAACATCCAGCCCGCTTGCGAGATGCAGTTTGTAGCCCAGGTGGCTCTACCATCGCAGGAGTCAATCGCCTGGAACAAGTCGGCTTACGGGGCGACATTATTGCAGGAGTGGAAGCAGCCTATAAACGCACTCAAGAATTAGGACAAGAGACGAAAGAATGAGAATCGAAATGGGTCAACCTGTTTCGGTTTTTTTTCTTATTTTGAGCCATCTTTGCCCCTATTTTTACCATCAGTTTCAAGCCATTTTATGGTATAATTAAAGGTATGCATACAAAACCAACGTCCGCTTATGTCCACATCCCATTTTGTACCCAGATTTGTTTTTATTGTGATTTTTCGAAGGTCTTTATTAAGAACCAACCGGTCGATGCTTATTTGGATCATTTGATCCAAGAATTTCGTCGGGAAGAAATCACAAATTTACGGACTCTCTATATCGGGGGTGGAACACCGACAGCCTTAACTGCGGATCAGCTAGAGTATCTGCTCAAGGAGCTAACTAAGTCGCTTGATCTTTCTCAGATGGAGGAGTTGACCATCGAGGCTAATCCTGGTGATTTGGATCCGGATAAGATCGCTGTCTTAAAGGATTCACCGGTTAATCGGGTTTCATTGGGGGTACAGACCTTTGATAATCGCTTGCTCAAAAAGATTGGTCGGAGCCATCAAGAGCAGGATATCTATGACAATATCGATCGTCTGAAGCTGGCTGGTTTTGACAATATTTCGATCGACCTCATCTATGCGCTTCCGACGCAAACTATGGAGCAGGTCCAGGAAAATGTCGCTAAGGCTCTTGCCCTTGACATTCCCCACATGAGTCTCTATAGTTTGATTCTGGAGAATCACACGGTCTTTATGAATCGCATGAGACGGGGCAAGCTTCCTCTACCAAAGGAGGAGTTAGAAGCGGAAATGTTTGAATACATCATTCAGGAGTTGGAGCGAGCGGGCTTTGAGCATTATGAAATTTCCAATTTCTCCAAGCCTGGTTTTGAAAGTCGGCACAACCTCATGTATTGGAATAATGCGGAGTATTATGGCTTAGGAGCTGGTGCATCCGGCTATGTTAACGGTGTTCGCTACAAGAATCATGGGCCTATCCGTCACTATATGCAGGCGGTCGAAAAGGGAAATGCGCGTGTCCAAGAAGAACATCTGAGTCAGACAGAAATGATGGAAGAAGAGATGTTTCTAGGACTCCGTAAGAAAACAGGCGTTTCCAAGAAGCGTTTCGAAGAAAAGTTTGGTGTGAATTTTGACCAACAATATGGATTAGTGGTTGAGGAATTGACCCAGCAGGGGCTCTTGGTGCCTGACAAGGATATTGTTCGCATGACCAAGAAAGGTCTCTTTTTAGGAGACACTGTAGCAGAGAAGTTTATTTTGGAGTAGAAGATGGCAAAAATATTTGAATACAGCATGAAAATTCCTTTTGATATGAGCGATGTCAATGGATTTATAAAAATTCCCCAATTGATCTTGCTGTCTTTACAGGTATCGGGCATGCAATCGATTGAGCTGGGTATGAGTGATATGTACATTTTAGAGAACTACAATCTAGTCTGGATTATCACGGATTACAATATGAAGATCGAGCGTCTCCCTGTTTTTGATGAGAAAATCACTATCGAAACCTATGCCAAGAGTCACAATCGACTTTTCTGCTACCGGGCCTTTAATATCAAGGATGAAGCAGGAAATACTATCATTGAGATGGTCGCGACCTTTGTCTTGATGGATCGTGTTACACGCAAGGTTCATCCTGTTATGAGTGAAATCACGGATGCCTTTGACTCTGAATTTTCAAAAACCATGCTCCGTGGTCCCCGTTTCAAAGAATTAGAAGGCAGCGTCGAACAAGAATACCGGGTTCGGTTTTACGACTTGGATATGAACGGACATGTCAACAATAGCAAGTACTTGGACTGGGTTTTTGAGGTGATGGGAGCAGACTTCTTGACCCATCATGTCCCTAAAAAAGTTCATCTAAAATATGTCAAAGAAGTGCTAGCAGGAGGTCTCATCACCTCTCAATATGAACAAGAGGGCTTGAAAACTCAGCACCAAATTACTTCAGATGGTCAGATCAATGCCCAAGCTGAAATTGAGTGGGAAGAAGTAGAAGAAAAGGGTTGGAATTATGGAAAGTAGAAGATTAAAAAATAAAAAACAGGAACTTGAAAGCTATCAAAAACGGGTTGTGGCCTATGCCAAGCGTCAAAAGAACCCTTTGTACATGTTGGGAGATTGGCTCTTGACTCTTTGTGCTTTGAGCATCATCCTAGTAGAGGAAATTTATAAATTTTTCCGCTATCGCTTGAATTTAGAGAGTTTTAATCGCTTTTTAAGAGAAGATGTACGCTGGTATCGGGTCTGGATCCATTTCACCTTGGCCTTTCTTTTACCGGTCATGATCTTCTCGATTGGGATTACTAGCCAATCAGGATCCTTCTGGTCCAATTTCTATCACCGCTTGTCCCAAGGCGTGCTCTTTAGCACAACAGTCAGCCTCGCTGCGACCTTAGTGACGGATTTTGTGGAGAATTTGCAACCAGAAACTAAGTCTGACGGGAAAAATCGGAGCACCAAACGCACGGTTTATCAAATCAGTGTGGATCAGGCAACCGTGATAGGCTTGTTATTGACCATTGTGATCCTCATGGTAGCATCCTTCTTGTTCACCCAATCGGGAAGTCAAGGGATTAATTTTACAGGTTTGGTGTTACAATTTGTCCTCTATGCTGGAGCATTGCTCTTATATGGTTCTGGTGGACGAGTCGATGCAGAGAAGTTACATGACGAAACGGAAACAGAAAAGGAAGAATAAATGCACTATAAGGGCTATTTGATTGATTTGGATGGCACTATTTACAAAGGAAAATCACGAATTCCTGCAGGAGAAGCTTTTGTTCATGAACTGCAGGCGCGTGAGATTCCCTATCTCTTTGTGACCAACAATACAACCCGCACACCAGAGACTGTCCGGGATATGCTGGCGACTCACTTCAATATTGAAACCCCAGTGTCGACCATCTATACAGCTACCCTTGCGACCATTGACTACATGAATGACCAAAATTTGGGCAAAAAAGTCTATGTGATTGGAGAAGCAGGACTCAAAGATGCTATTGAAGAAGCTGGCTATATCATGGATGAAGAAGCACCTGATTATGTGGTGATTGGCCTCGATTGGCAAGTGGATTATGAAAAGTTTGCTATTGCGACCTTGGCGATTCAAAAGGGAGCTCACTTTATTGGGACCAATCCGGACCTCAATATTCCAACAGAGCGTGGCTTGCTGCCAGGTGCAGGATCCTTGATTGCGCTTGTAGAGGCTGCGACACGGGTCGAGCCTGTGATCATTGGCAAACCAAAGGCCATCATTATGGATAAGGCCATTGAACACCTGGGTCTTGCAAGAGAAGAAGTGGTTATGGTTGGCGACAACTACCTAACAGATATTCGTGCAGGTATTGACAATGGGATTCCAACCCTTTTGGTAACGACAGGTTTTACCAAACCAGAAGAAGTGCCAACCTTACCAATTTCACCGACACATGTTGTTGCCAGTCTAGCGGAGTGGGATTTTGATGCTTAAAAGTTTAAAATCAATTAACCTATTTTTCTTTATCTTGTCAGCTACCATCCTTCTCACCATTGCTCTCGCTTGGGCCCTCTATCCCATGGAGATTCATTGGTTGGGGATTCAAAGCCGGACTGGTTTTTCGGCTACTGTCATCATGAAGAATTTTAATGTCTTGATGAACTACTTGACCAATCCTTTTCAATGGGTGTTGAAGATGCCTCAATTCCCCTCTTCAAAAAATGGACTGCACCATTTTGAGGCCGTCAAGTACCTATTTCACTTAGTGACAGTTGTTTTCGTGGTGACACTACCTGGTTTTATCCAGTTTATGCGGACAGTCGTCAAAAAAGGCTACCTGGCCTTGTACCGTAGTCTCTTCTTTTGGATGATGGTTTTACCAGTGGTGATTGCGGTGATAGCTGTTATGATTGGCTTTGATCAATTCTTTACGCTCTTTCATCAGGTCTTATTTGCTGGGGACAATACTTGGCTCTTTGATCCGCGCGTGGATTCGATTATTCTTGCATTACCAGAAGACTACTTTATGCATGCCTTTTTGATTTTCTTTGTCTTATACGAAGGAGTCTGTGCGAGTTTTTATCTATTTTCTAGGAGGAAGAAATGAACCAATACAACCGATTATTAGACCCTAAAAAAGATATAGGAAGGTATTCCGGGACACTTGCCATTTATCTCTTGGTAATGACCTTGGTAACCGTCCTGTGGGAAGTCCTCCTTGGATTGACCATAGCAGGCTCTCTCAGAAAAGATCCAAGTCAAGTAACGGAGAAACTCAATGCCCTGAATGTTTGGGCTGGTATTCCCTACCTCATCTCTATTTCCATTGGACTCTTTCTTTTTAATGCCTATCGTAAGAAGGCCCTTTATAAATATGATCTCAAGCAAAAGGGACGTAAGATGACTCTTTCAGTCTTCTTTATTCTTCTCGCCTTTCTTGGCTTTTCTCAAGTCTTTTCATCTGTGATGACACAAGTGATTGAGCGCATGTTTGAGACCATTGGCCTTCATTCTCCAACACCCGATCTAGGTGATACGATTGAGCGATCATGGACCATGCTCTTGTATGCTGGATTTTTTGGTCCTATCACAGAGGAATTCTTCTTCCGTGGGGCAGGCTTGCGAGGCTTGGAACGGTATGGGAAGATTTTTGCCATTGTCATGACGGCTATCTTGTTTGGACTCTTTCATGCCAATTTTGACCAGCTCTTTTTCGCAAGTATCATCGGTCTAGGTTTCGGCTACATTGCCTTTGAATACAATATCTGGTGGGCTATTTTCTATCACATTTTCAATAATTTTGTCATTTCCCAAGGCTTGCATTATGTGGCCTATCATGTGGACGAGGGACTAGCGAATTGGCTCCAAATCGGTGTTTTAGCCATTGGTTCCATTGTGATGATAGTGGTTCTTGCGACGAAATGGCCAGCTATCAAGGCTTATATTCAGGCCAATAAACCTCAGCCGGGAGTTTTCCAGCGTGCCCTCGCTTCCTTCTGGTTCTGGTTCTTCGTGCTATTCACTATCCTGATGTCTATTGTTCCTTATGTGATTCCGATCTTCCAGATGGCTAATCTCAAAGGATAAAGTTTATCGATTGCTAGTAAAGGGGGATCGTTTTAGACCCCTCTTTTTTGCTATGAAAAAGGGCAAGTGAAGATGAAGGATTGAGGATGAGGGTCTGATATACTA
>OLFS01001786.1_pt1 | contig 15465 bp, 22 predicted proteins | sample 1605491 | NCBI WGS metagenome assembly OLFS01 (sample SAMEA3888921, study PRJEB22519) | human gut metagenome | biome: human gut; feature: human-associated habitat; material: faeces | place: Denmark | collected 2011 | reverse complement strand
ACAGATATGTTATTTCAATAGATATTTACTATGAAAATGCCCTCGAACTTTAATGAACGAGGGCATTTTTCTATGAATCATTATGAACAATCAATAATTCCATCTGAGCGAATGATCCGCGAGGTCGAGTGCCGCCAGTTAACGGGCATTTGCCGCACCACCCGTTACATGATGGAAAAAGAAGGGAAATTCCCAGCACGTCGCAAGTTGGGGGGACGCGCAGTGGGCTGGTTGCTGTCTGAAGTTTCCGCTTGGCAGAAAAGTCGTAGTAAAGCGGCATAGGGGGCGGAATATGGCACATAAAACAAAGGCGGCCCCGCATGGCCGCCAATGTTGGTCCTGTTGCGACAAGACAAAGCTGAATCTGGATATTACCAGGACTTGCTCTGGCGGTCAAAGAATGAGCAAGCGCAATTCTGCGCCCGCTGATTTTATTCAGTTTTTTTGCAAAGCCTTTTCGCATCCAGTCCGTAATACATCGTGTTCATTGCTTCCGCAAAGACTCTTTGTCGTGAAGCAGGATTTTAAGAGAAAGGCGACAACAATTAAAACAGCCGCCAAGATGATAATTTTTTTCATTGCTCATCCTTTTGGCTCGATGCCGCGTGATTGTAGCTCTTTCCTGAGAATACGTTTTATCCAGGTGGCAAGGGAGGAATCGCCATCCAGTTTTGCAACTTCCTCAAGTTGCGCACGGAATTCTTCCGGTAAGCGCATTTGGTATTGCGGTGATCTCTTTTCTTGCTGTGTTGACATGGTCGTTACCGGAGCCTATTATCATTTACATGGTAACGACCATTGTAATTACAGTTACCACAAAAAACAACGCCCCGTAGTGCTCGTAACACATACAGGGCGTCTCACCAAACCGTTAAGTGAGGTAACAGTTATGGCTGACAATCAGTCTACCCAAACTCGCCCGGAATTTACATGGTTATTCCTGGCAACGCCCAAGCAATATCCCGACAGCACACCAGTTGTACTGCGCATTGCTGCCGATACGGAAGAGGAAGCTCGTGCAGCATTCTGTGGCTGGAATATGGTTTTCGCCGCCAGAATTTGTACTCATACGCGCTGGAGAATAACGTTTTACAGTGATGTTAATCGATTATCCGCGATGCTTGAAACCGAGCTGGTGGAGGGGGTTTTTCATGTCTAACAAACAATCCTCCGATCTGAATAAATTACGAGCTGCTGTAACTGACATGGATAACTTGTCTCAGACAGCATTCAAGCAGATAGCAGCAATCTCCACGCTTTTACTCTACTGGCTTAAAACACCGCAAGGGCAAGTTAATACCGATATTACAGTCGAAGCACTGAACTGTATTACATACCTTGCACAAAGCATCTGTGAAAATATTGGATATGAAGCTGATGGTGTTGGGTGCGCTTATGATGATGACTCAAAGAAAGGGGGTGAGTAATGATTAAAGCCTTCCATGTATACGGGTTCGCCGTTAATAAGCGCGGCCACACGGTAGGTATTCACTACACCCTGAACAGCACAAGTCCTGAGGAGGCTAAATCAGCAGCGCAGTTACTAGCTCTGCGAGGTGGTTATAAACACATTCGCATCAACTTTGCCAGAGAGGTGCAAAATGCGTGATATCTATCATCTTCTTGATAAAAGCTACCCTGAATTTCAACACCTCTCAGATGAAGAACTGGCAGAGTCTGCTGATACATATGCAGGGGCGGTTTTTGCCATCAATAGTGCGCTTCAACTGATCGGTAATCTGGCTCTTGACGCAACGGAATCGGAAGGGTATTCCGGCGATGATGCCCTCCGCGACATAGACCTTATCAGCAATGTATTGAGACACCTCCCGAGGATGATGCAAGCGCTCAATAATTGCAGCCAGTCTGCTGAATATGTCCGAATGGATCGCTTAAAAGCAGGGGGCCAAAAGTGATAAATCCTGAAATCAATGACCGCTGGTCGGAAAAGCATGGCGCAATGATTACGGTGAACAACATCGCCTTTAACCGGGTGAAGTTCGTTCGTGATGGCTACGAATTTCCCTGCGTTTTCTCGCTGGAAAGATTTGTTAAAGAATTTACTTTTGTAAGCCGGGGAGAGGGATATGAAAAACGCGCCTAATGTCAGGCTACTCCCGAAAGACAAATTTACTGAAGCGATTATTTTCGCGGGTAAAGATGCATATGCCCACGCTAAGGGCTGGGAAGAGGGATTAGGTAAGCAGGTAGCCGGTGATTCCATACCACCGGTTTATCTTGGGCCGAAGCAACTGGCGGAACTGGATAACCTGCAAATTATTGATGAGGGACGGCGTTCAGCGCGGGTATACCTGGCTGGCGATATCGAGCCGATCATGATTAATGCTATTGGCGAGAAGCTGGCGCAGGCGGCGGTGCAGGATGCGAAATTGTATAATGGTATCCCTGACAGGAACCCGGAGGACTGGCGCGAATATCTTAACCGGCTTCGGGAGCAATCCAAAAATGAAGAAAACAATATCCACCAGTTGCCTGTAACGAAGAGGGCGCAACTTCAGACATTCATTGAGGTTAGTCCGGCCCTTAACCAGATGGGGGCCAGTCAACGCGGAGAGGTGCTTCTTGCGCATTACGATGGTGATCTGGCTATTCACGCTGATTCTGACACGGTTCACCACTACAACGGAGTGATCTGGAATCCGATTCCGGATAAAGAACTGCAACGGGAAATGGCACAAATCTACATTGATGCAGAAGTGGCCTATTCGCAGAACGCCATTAAATCGGCGGTGGAAACCATGAAGCTAAGTCTCCCGGTCATGGGGGTTACGGCCCGTAACCTCATTGGCTTCAGCAATGGAGTATTTGATACCCGGACGGGGCAATTCAGGGAACATATTAAGACCGATTGGCTGCTGATCGCCAGTGAACTTCCGTTCAGCCCACCAGCCGAGGGGGAAACTCTGGCCAGCCATGCCCCGAACTTCTGGAAATGGCTTCGCCGTTCCGTAGCCAACAATGACCGCAAGACAGATCGTGTATTGGCTGCATTATTTATGGTGCTGGCTAACCGTTACGACTGGCAGCTTTTTCTTGAGGTTACGGGGCCGGGTGGTAGTGGTAAAAGCGTTATGGCGGAAATTTGCACGATGCTGGCGGGTAAGGCCAATACCGTATCAGCCAGCATGAAGGCGCTGGAGGATGCGAGGGACAGGGCGCTGGTGGTTGGCTACTCGCTGATCATCCTGCCGGACATGACCCGCTACGCTGGCGATGGTGCAGGCATTAAGGCTATTACAGGCGGCGATAAAGTGTCGATAGACCCCAAACACAAAGCGCCTTATTCGACGCGGATACAGGCGGTAGTGCTGGCCGTCAATAACAACGCCATGACCTTCAGTGATCGAAGCGGGGGGATATCGCGCCGCCGGGTGATATTCAATTTCACCGAGGTAGTGCCGGAAAATGAGCGAGATACGATGCTAGCTGAGAAGATAGAGGGGGAGCTTGCCGTAATCATTCGTCACCTGCTGACCCGCTTTGCCAGCCAGGATGAAGCCAAACGGCTATTGCACGAACAGCAGAAATCCGAAGAGGCACTGGCTATCAAGCGTGAGGGAGATTCGCTGGTGGACTTCTGCGGCTACCTGTTGGCGTCGGTGGCATGTGATGGGATGTTTATCGGTAATGCCGAGATAGTGCCGTTCAGTCCGCGCAAATATCTCTATCACGCTTATCTGGCTTACATGCGGGCCAATGGACTGAGCAAGCCAGTATCGTTAATGCGGTTCGGTACTGATATGCCGGGCGCAATGGCTGAGTATGGCAAGGAGTATCAGAAGCGGAAGACCAAGCACGGTATTAGGTCAAACGTTACGCTACACGATGATTCAGACGACTGGATGCCATCCTGTTCCGGTACTTCTGAAAACAGCGGGGTAGAGTAAAGTTATAGAATAAGTGTTCACCAGTATTCACCATGTTAAAAAGTTTATTTATAACAGATAGTTAAGGGGTGAGCACTTATTTATTAAGTATTCACCAAGTATTCACCTGTTCACCTTTTGATTGATTTTTGTTCTAAAGGGTGAAGGGTTGGGTGAACACTAGTGAATATCTGAAAAAATAGTATTCACCCTATAACCTTATGAATTTAATTAAGAAATTAGCAAGGGTAAACAGGTGAACACTTAAACGTATATTTTTTAATTTTATAGCAGACTAAAAACATAATTGGTGGAGGTGAATGATGATCGTTAGTGATTTCATGGACGAGCCGGAGCTGTTCGCGCTGCTGGGTAAGAAGAAAACAGCCGTGTGGCGATTACGCAAAGATCATGGATTCCCCAATCCAGTACTCACCTACCCTTCACGCTACAGCCGTAAAGCTGTAATGAAATGGCTTGAGGATGGGGGCGTTAACAAAGTTGTCTAAGATTAGCTTCTTTATACCTAGGATGCAGATACGTAGTTTAAAAAAATGGAGGCATTATGCCAATTACTATCCAAGAAATTACAGAGTATTACGATCAGTTTGGGCTTCATGACCTGAGCTCAATGCCTACCTCAGAGTACCGTCAGGCCCTTGCAAATGGCGGTCTGTTGTGGATTGACCATCATGATTTTGTTCGTAGCACACTATCAGATGAAATTCTTGCAACAAATAGAGAGCAGGTTGATGCTTTGATTGAACATCTGCAGGTCTATAGAGAAAGAATGCCAATACCTCTAAAATGGATGAGTGAGAAATAATATATTTGGCCTGGTTCTTTGCCAGGCCACTTATTCAAAGCATAGCTAATAAGGCTGATGCGCCAGCACCAACGAGACTGGCTACAGTGCTATTATTTAGCAAATCCTTAAGTAGAGATTTCGCCTTAGGGTCTTGTGATTGAGATACCTTTTCAACAAGTTCAGTTATGCTGATATTTACAATAAGATGATTACGCTCACCGATTTGAACTTGTGAGCCTGACACGTTTCCTATGTTGAATGTATTTTGGCTAGGTACCTTAGGCTTGTGCTCATTAGCAGTTAAATTCTCAACCTTTAATGTAAGCATGTGTGGGTGGTTGGTACCAACATTAAGGGAGCCTTCAGGTAAAAATGACATATCGAGTACTTTTAAAGATATTTCACCTTTCCCTAGCTTTTGAGTTATTTCATCGCCAATGCTAATGTCTGGTTCTTCAGTGTAAGGAATCAGTACTTTTTTTTCAGTTGAATTCCTTCGTCCCTTATATTCAACCCCTGCTATTGTGAACTTGTCAGGGTATGCCATAGCATCGAAATCCATCATTTTACTCCTTTTGTTTGCTGTGTTATGATTAACGTGCTGATTTATAAGCTACGATTTAAAAACAGATGTTAAAAGATCATATGTCTCCTTACTCAATAAACTTTTTGATTGGGCATTTTTTAGCAATATTTTTGAGAGAATAATAATCTCATCTTCCCCTGAAAAAGCTATCTTTGTGAAGAAATCAATTAACTCATGATCGCTGATATTATTATTTGTGCCAAATTGTGCATATTTGCTATTGACAGTGTCGATATTGAATATGTTCTTACTCGGCAGTGGCTTTTTTAGTTTCTCGATCTCAGTATGCTCTATTATTTTTTGGGACAGACTTTCAATATGACCACTAACATCTTTCTTTTCTGGGAAGGTAAAGCCATCCCCTCTTAAAATCTTATCTGTCTCGGCCATTTCATGGTAAAGCCTACGAACCATTACAAGTAATAGTAGTTTAGCCTCTTCAATAGACTCTTCTATTGAAAATTGGCATTCAATTGCCAACGCTGAGGTCTGCTCTAATACATTGACTGAGTAATTTTCAATGTAAGGATCGATAAAGCCATTCCAAAAAACCTGAACGGGAGAACCTTTAAATGCCACACCTTGATAGCAGATTTCTGTTCCATCATATGCAGTAACTTTCATAGGCGGCCCCGCATTGAGAAATCGCCATCTATGAATTAACTTGGTTAATTTTTCGTCAATATCTTGAACGGATTTATACGTTCTTTTGAACAACGGGGATGGATGTACACCCGGAACGGCAAGAATCTCTTTTGTCACTTGAACCCCCATCATTTTCACTATCGCTTTTTGTAAATTATTTGTGCGTTATCTTTCAAGGTCGTTCGGAGTAAAAATACCTTATTTACATCGATAATTTGATCCATATCTTAAAGAGTGGCACTCAGACGTGAGCCGCCACAGGCCGTCAGGTTTTTTGCCCTTCAGACAGGCTCCTTTACTGACGGCCTTCCCTCCAAGCGCTGGTTTCACGTCTCAACGTTAATTGTTACGGAAACCACTCAATGAAGAAATTACTTGAATTACGCCAGCAGAAAGCCGCACTCAAAACCCAGATGCGCTCCATGCTGGAAAAAGCCGACAGTGAAAAGCGCAGCCTGAACGATGAAGAGGGCAAGCAGTTCGATGAACTCCGCGCCCAGGCTGATGCCATCGAAGTTGAAATGACCCGCCTTGAAGCTGTCGCTGACGATCAGCGCAATTTGCCTGGTACTTCTGTTGAAGGTAAAGGCGTGAGCAACGATGAGCTGCGCCACTACATCATGACCGGCGATACCCGCTCATTCTCCACGCTGGTGCAGGCTGATGGCGGCTATACCGTTATCCCTGAGCTGGACAAAGAGATCATGCGCCAGTTGCAGGATGACAGCGTTATGCGCTCCATCGCCACGGTGAAGACCACCAAAACCAACGAATACCAGAAGCTGGTGTCTGTGGGCGGTACTACCGTTAAGCGCGGTACCGAAGGCGAAGCGCGTACTGAAACCAGCACACCGAAGATGGAGCGCGTTGATATCAAACTCAACCCGATCTACGCCTACCCGAAAACCACTCAGGAAATTCTCGACTTCTCCGAAGTTGATATTCTGGGTTGGCTGTCTTCTGAAATCACCGACACCTTCACTGCTACCGAAGAAACCGACTTTGTGAACGGCGACGGTGATAAAAAATCCAAAGGTTTCCTGTCCTATCCGCGTGCGGCCACCAGCGATAAAACACGTCCGTTCGGCACGCTGGAGAAGATGGAAGCTGCTGCCGTTTCCTCTGATGGTCTGATCGACCTGCTGTACAAGCTGAAAGCCAAATACCGCAAAAATGCCGTATGGGTGATGAACTCCAATACTGCCGCTACGCTGCAAAAGCTGAAAAACGGCAACGGGGATTACATCTGGCGTGATCGCCTCGTCGCTGACTCCCCTGATACCCTCCTTGGTCGTCCGGTTCAATATCTGGAAACCATGCCTGATGCGGCTGCGGGTGAAGCATTCCTGGCAGTCGGCGACTTTAAGCGCGGTTACTTCATTGTGGATCACACTACTGGCGTGCGTACCCGCCCCGACAACATCACCGAACCTGGTTTCTACAAGGTGCACACCGATAAATACCTGGGCGGTGGTGTGGTGGACTCCAACGCCATCAAGGTGCTTGAGCTTTCCGGCTCCGGTTCCTGATCTGACATTTAAGGGGCTTCGGCCCCTTTTTGCCCTCTGTGGAGTCCAGTAATGAAAACAATCGATTTTGAAATCCGTACCTCTGAACTGAGCGCCAGCAACAAAAAGCTGGTGGGCTATGCCGTGCGCTGGAACAGCCTGTCAGAAGTTATCTGGGATGAGTTCCGCGAGCAGTTTGCGCCGGGGGCGTTTAAAGACAGCCTGGCATCCGGTAGCGATGTGCGTGCGCTGTACGAGCATAACTATACCCAACTGCTGGGGCGTACCAAATCCGGCACGCTGGTGTTGTCCGAAGATGATACCGGGCTGCGTTTCGAGCTGACCCCGCCAAACACCCAACTTGGCAACGATGTTCTGGAGCTGGTGGATCGAGGAGATATTTCCGGTATGAGCTTCGGTTTCCGTGCGCTGAAAGAGTCCTGGGATATTACTCCTACACCGTATATTCGCACTGTTACCGCCGCCGAGCTGCGGGAAATCACCGTTACTTCTATGCCTGCTTACCCTGAGTCTGGCGTGGAAATTGCGCACCGTTCTCTGTTCTCCCAACATCCTGAACTGCGCCGCGCTGGTGATAACCGCCGACGCTGGGCTGACTTAGCGGGGCTGTGATATGTGGAATATCTGGCCTTTTGGCCGTAAATCTGAGCCATCCGAACAACGCAGCATGACCATTGATGAGTTTCTGGCGATGGCAGGGATTCCAAATACTGGATCAGGCGAATATGTGTCTGCGGGTACTGCGGAATCTCTGCCGGCGGTGATGAACGCCGTGTCAGTTATCAGTGAGGCGGTGGCAACAATGCCCTGCTATCTCTACCGCGTCCGTAATGATAATGGTCGTGAGGCGCGGGAATGGCTGAGCAATCACCCGGTAGATTTCCTGCTGAACGAGCAGCCGAACGACTGCCAGACACCTTATCAGTTCAAGCGCACGATGATGCGCCATTGTCTGCTTAACGGTAACGCCTACGCGGTGATCCAGTGGGGCCGCGACGGACAACCTCAATCCCTGCATCCGTATGCGCCGGGGGCGGTTGTTCCTGAACGTATCGGTCAGCATAAGTACAAATACACCGTTACTGAGCCGTTTACCGGGGCTGTGCGCACCTACTTGCAGGAAGAGATTCTGCACCTGCGTTACTCCACCGATGATGGCTTTCTGGGGCGTTCTCCGATCACCATCTGTCGTGAGGCTCTGGGATTAGGTCTGGCCCAACAGCGCCACGGTGCCAGCATTATGAAGGATGGCATGATGGCAGCGGGCGTAGTCACTACTACTGAATGGCTCGATAGTGTGAAGGGTAAACAGGCGCTGGACGCACTTGAGCGCTACAAAGGTGCCAGAAATGCCGGTAAAACACCGATCCTTGAAGGTGGCATGGACTATAAGCAGCTTGGCATGAGCAATCAGGATGCTGAGTGGCTGGCCTCCCGGCGCTTCACCATTGAAGACATTGCCCGCATGTTCAACGTGTCGCCCATCTTCCTGCAGGAATACAGCAACAGCACCTACAGCAATTTCAGCGAAGCGAGCCGCGCCTTTCTCACCATGACTATGCGCCCGTGGCTGGCGAACTTTGAGCAGCAGATTAAGTCCGCGCTACTGGTGGCATCACGTGTACCTGGAGTTCGTTATCAGGTGGAGTTCGACTCTGCTGATCTTCTTCGCGCTACGCCTACCGAACGTTACGCAACTTATGAGCGCGGTATCAAGAACGGCATCATGAACCCCAACGAAGCCCGCGAACGTGAAGGTATGCCGCCGCGTGAAGGTGGCGACGAATACAGCCAGGCATGGAAACAGGAAGTGAAGATCAGCAAGGACAACAAGGAAGGTGACGAATGAGAACCGGAGGTCTGAGAAGCCGGGTAACTATCCGGGTATTCACAACCCAACGTGCGCCATCTGGTCAGGTTATTCAGGTATGGGAAGACGGAGAAACCATCTGGGCTGAGGTTAAGGGGATTAGTGGCCGGGAATTAATGGCGTCAGGTGCCGAGGTTGCCGAAGCGACGATCCGCGTCTGGGTGCGTTTCCGCCGTGATATCACCGCAGCCAATCGTCTGAAAGTGCTTACTGGCCCGTTTGCTGGCGGCACTCTCAATATCATCGGGCCTCCTATTCCTGATTCGGAAGGTACCCGGCTGGAAATTCTCTGCAAGACAGGAACGGAAAAATGACAGCAGAAATCACCCTGGATGAAGCAAAGCTGCATTGCCGTATTGATGATGATTACGAAGATATGTTGATACAGGCGTATATCGATGCGGCGCTGGAGGTCTGCCAGAAGCATATCGGCAAGCGATTTGATAACGGGCTGGAGTTTACGCCAGCTATCAAGATTGGCTGTCTGATGTACGTATCTCAGCTGTACGAGTACCGCACGATGATTGGTGATACCGACGCCAAAGAGATACCGATGGCTGTCTCTGCGTTGTGGTCTGTCTACCGAGATGTGGGGGTGTACTGATGCCGTGGCAACCACTACGCCGGTGCAATGAGCCGGGATGTAATAAGCGGGTGAAATCCGGCAAGTGTGATGAGCATAAGCGGGATGCCCGCCGACAAAGCGACAGCCGAAGAGGTACACGGACAGAGCGCGGTTACTCGAACCGCTGGGGCGAATACCGTCGTCATTTTCTGAAAGCTAGCCCGCTGTGTGTCCACTGTCTCAAGGCTGGCGTCTATACATCGGCAACTATCGTCGATCACATCATCCCTATCGAGGGTGAAGCCGATGTGCTGTTCTGGCCCGCCAGTAATCACCAGTCGTTATGCGCTGCCTGTCATGGCCGGAAGACAACCACAACAGACCCGGTGACGAAGCAGCAGCGTAGAGCCGGTAAGTTCCGTGAGCAGGAAGAAGCAGCACGTCATCGCACCGACTGGATCTATGAGGCAAACAATGACTGAGCAGGAACAGCAGCGCCTGATTAGTGGGCTGATAAAGCAGCGCGAGGCATGGCAACCAGCCAGACAGAGAACGCATACGAAGCCCGTAGTAATGCGTATGAGCCAGCGTGACCGGGAGCTTATGGAATGCTTCCACAACCGCTGACAGGCCGCATGGACGGGGTGGGGGAGGTTTTAAAGACAAACCCCTCCGGGTGAGGAACCACCCGCCCCCTCAAATTTTTACGCACGGTGATTTTTTTGAAAATAAAACGCGATGGAAACGAGAAATTTTTATGGCAAGACCACCAAAACCGCCAGCTTACCTTGATGAGTTAGCCGCGCAGCAGTGGAAAGCGAAAGCGAAGCAACTGGCCGAGCGTGGCGATCTGACACCCGCCGACTGGAACAACCTTGAGCTTTTTTGCGTCAACTATTCGATGTACCGCAAAGCAGTGGAAGACCTTGCCAGTCGTGGGTTCAGCATTGTTAACAGCCAGGGGGGCGAGAGCCGAAATCCGGCACTGAGTGCAAAGGCCGATGCTGAAAAAATCATGATTAAAATGTCGTCGCTGCTGGGCTTTGATCCGGTAAGCCGCCGCCGTAACCCGGTAGAAACGGAAGAGGAAGACGAGCTTGACCGTCTGGAATGAGTACGCAAACGCGATAAAAACGGGCGAAATTCCGGCCTGTAAGCGCGTAAAACAGGCCGTGGAAAGGTACTTTTCAGACCTGAATGACCCCCGTTATGAGTTCGATACGGCGACCGTAGAGCGGTTTATTGCGTTCTCCCGGCTTTGCCCTCACGTCAAAGGCCCGTTGCGCGGCCAGCCTATCGAGCTGGAGCCGTGGCAACAGTTCGCCTTTGCTAACCTGCTGGGCTTTAAGGTCAGGGAGTCAGGCCGCCGTAAGTACAGCAGCGCCTTTATTGAGGTGCCGCGCAAAAACGCCAAATCCACCGTGGCCGCGATGCTGGCTAACTGGTTTCTGGTGATGGAGAAGGGCCAGCAGGATATCTACACGGCGGCGGTGAGCCGGGATCAGGCCCGTATCGTGTTCGACGATGCCCGCCAGATGTGCCTGCTGTCAAAACCACTGAAAAAGCGCGTAAATATTCAGGCGCATAAGGTCATTTTCCCGAAGAGCAACAGCCTGTTAAAGCCGCTGGCGGCAAAAGCGGCCACTATCGAAGGGACTAACCCCAGCCTGGCGATTGTCGATGAGTACCACCTTCACCCGGATAACGGCGTTTATTCCGCGCTTGAGCTGGGTATGGGCGCACGTCCCGAGGCGATTTTGTTCGCCATCACGACAGCCGGGAGTAACGTTGTCTCCGCCTGTAAACAGCATTATGACTACTGCTGCCAGATTCTGGCCGGGGAAGAGAGCAACGATTCGCTGTTTGTCCTGATCTACGAACTGGACGACGAAAGCGAGGTTGAGCAGCCTGAAATGTGGATCAAGGCTAACCCTAACCTGAATGTGTCCGTTGACGCGGCGAAACTGGAATCCACCATCCAGAAAGCGCGGGGCATACCGTCGCAGTGGGTGGAAATGCTGACCAAACGTTTCAATATCTGGTGTCAGGGCTCCACGCCGTGGATGGGGGCCGGCGCATGGGATGCCTGTGCGCTCGACTATACCGAAGACGATTTGGCCGGAAGGGAGTGCTATGTCGGATTTGACCTGTCATCAACCAGTGACATTACCAGCGTGAGTTACGTTTTCCCGTTCGACAGAGAGATTCGACTTCTGACCCGTCATTATCTGCCGGAAGCGCAGCTAAATAACGTCGCCAACAAAAACCGCGCTATCTATCGCCAGTGGGTGAAAGCGGGCTGGATACGCACCACACCCGGAGACTGTATCGACTATGACCGCATCCGGGACGATATTTTGCGCGATGCTGAAACCTTCAATATCCGGCTGGTGGGCTTCGATACTTGGAATGCCACACATTTACGCACCCAGCTACAGGGAGCAGGGCTTGATGTGGAGCCGTTCCCGCAAACCTATCTCAGGTTCAGTCCGGTAGCGAAATCCTTTGAGGTGTTCGTTAACCGTAAGGTGGTGCGTCATCGGGGTGATCCGGTTCTGTCCTGGGCGATTGGTAACGTGGTGATGGAGTCTGACGCCAACGCCAACATTAAGCCCAATAAGAAGAAATCCTCCAACAAGATAGACCCTGCGGTATCAGCGCTGATGGCGTTCGGTACATTCCAGGGTGAGCACGAGGATTTTGCTTTCGATATGAGTGAAAGCCACAAGCAACGGCTGGCGAAATTTAACGGTATCTGACAGGAGCAGAAAGATGAATACAGCTAACATAGTGCGGGCTGATTGAGCCCGCATTTGATTACAGTTTGTTGTACATTTTTGCTGCGAAATCATGAACTGTTTGAGGAATATCCGATGGCGTGCCTAACATCGTTGGCGCATCGGAAACAAAGAACATTATTGCATCTTTGATTTCTTCGAAGGTAGGGGGAGGGGAGAGACGCTTGAGGTTTGATACCGCGCGTTTAAATTCATTTGCATCCATTGGATGAGGACTAAACCAAGTTGGACGATCGGCCCAACATTTCACTGCTTCTTTTACCTCAATGTTCATTTTATCTCCTTGAGTCTATTGCCATATGAAACATGTGGATAATGCTCGGAGTGTCCGCCGACTGTATTGCTATATATCAGGAAGAATGAAAATTAATCAGTGTCCTTTCTGTGTTGCCAGGTACTTATCAAAAATAGCGCCATGGAGCCCGAGAGATTCACAGCTAGTTCAGCGTGACGCGGAGAGGGCTTAACTGCAGCTCTATTTTTACCATGAGCATCCCCCAATCGATTACGAAGAGTACCAAGCCCATTCACGACTGCGGAGCACCCACCTAATATTTGCTTAAAAATATTCTCAGAATGCTGATCGCTTGAGAGCTTTAACTCTTTTGATACAAGCTTGTAAAGTTCAGACATCTCGATATTTTTATTGTTATAGGGGACGTTCATATCATCTAAGATGTGTTTACAGACTGTTTCCAGCAACGTTCTGGACGAAGTTATTGCTCCGTCTGGATCTGTGTGTCGTCTTTCTAGCGCCTTCATCCAAACAGTGTGAACACCGTCTTCGTCAAACCGTCTTAATACATCAGAGATGTCCTCATCTGCAGGTGCTTTGTTTTTTCCCTCCAGATAGTCCATCAATTCTTGAAATTCATCCCAAATGTACTGTCTTCTTTCTGCATATGTACCGAATTTGTACTTAATGAATTGCCAAAATTGGTCGGTGTTGCGGTTTGTTTTTACAAAAGAGGGAATAATGTTGCTATATAGTGGGGATTCAACAAAAAAACGTCTTAGTTCCTGATACTCATATGGTAAAGCTGGTCCGCCTGTAGCTACGCTAATCAGCTGGGACTGTAAGCTTTCTGCGCGTTCAATATCAGTACTAAGTTCATCAAGAATAGACTTCATGTACACCATACCTCTTCATATGCAGAGGTTTATCATCTTACGATTAGTTTGTCTTTTCGTTCAACAATGTTCACCATAGTTCGCGTATAGGTGCAGTCAGTGGTGCAGTCAGTTCAATAAAAAAGGCGCTTCCCCATGCCGAGTAGCGCCTTTTTAAACAAGCAATTAGCTAATCGAGATTAGTTCATGCCGTATTTTCAAAACCTACGTTTTTTACAGTTTAGCATGGTTCGCTAACGTTCATTCAAAGCATTGAATAAAAACAGGAATATTAGTTTTCCTGTTTGCCTTTGTTCATTGCCGTTCATAGAGTAACATTGATATGTGCAGTCAGTGGTGCAGTCAGTTTCCAATATGAACTAAGGTTTTCTATGGCTGGTGGAACGAACAAATTAAGCGATACATCTCTGCGTAAGATGCTAGGGAGGGAAAGCCCCAGCGATAGCTTCTACGCTGATGGTGATGGGTTGAGCATAAAGGTTTCTAAGATCGGCGTGCTTACTTGGTATTTCACATTCCGGATCGGTGGGCGTGAATCCAATTCGCAGCGTATTAAGCTGGGTAACTATCCAGACCTTTCGCTTAAGTCGGCCAGAGAAAGGCGCGAGCAGTGCCGTGCATGGTTGGCAGAGGGGAAGAATCCAAGGCACCAGTTAAGCATTTCCACGCAGGAAACCCTAAAGCCGGTAACTGTAAGGGAAGCCCTGGACTACTGGATCGGGGAATATGCAACGCATAAGCGGGCGAACGTAGAAAAACATATTGAACAACTGAACAGGCATATCTACCCATATATTGGGGAATACCCGCTTGCTATGTGTGAAACGCGTCATTGGCTGGAGTGTTTCAGCCGAGTGAGAAGTAAGGCGCCGGTAGCAGCCGGCTACCTTCTCCAGATGTGTAAACAGGCATTAAAATTTTGCCGCGTACACCGTTATGCAGTGAGTAATGTACTCGACGATCTCTCTATTGATGATGTTGGCCGCAAGCAAAATAAACGTGACCGTGAGCATACCAGGCAGGAACTGGCCGATATCTGGCGTGAATGTTCAAACCTGAAATTTAAGCCTTACTATGCCACGTTGTTACGTTTATTGGTGGTCTTTGGCTGCCGTACTCAGGAGTTGCGCCTGTCCCGTGTCACGGAATGGGATTTACATGAATGGATCTGGACGGTGCCGAAAGAGCACAGCAAAGGTGGAGAAAAAATTGTCAGGCCAATACCTGTGGATATCAGGCAGTTTGTAAAAAATCTAATTGAACAGAATAGAGATAACAGTCTGCTGCTTGGTGAAATTAAAAAGCCGGAGGCTATCAGCCAGTGGGGAAGAATGCTGTATAAGCGAATGGGGCATAACACCCCCTGGACACTTCACGATTTGCGCCGGACGTTCTCCACAACGCTAAATAACATGGGGATCGCTCCACATGTTGTAGAACAACTGCTAGGGCATACGCTTGGTGGAGTTATGGCTGTATATAATCGTAGCCAGTATTTACCAGAGAAACTGGATGCGCTGAATAAATGGATGGAGCGATTAGACATCATCTCTGACGTACATGCTAACGTAACTATTTTGCAGGTGAAAAAGTGAGAATAAGTAAGAAAAGTAATATGCCAAAATGGTTTAATTTAGAAAATTATA
>OLFS01001779.1_pt1 | contig 15519 bp, 5 predicted proteins | sample 1605491 | NCBI WGS metagenome assembly OLFS01 (sample SAMEA3888921, study PRJEB22519) | human gut metagenome | biome: human gut; feature: human-associated habitat; material: faeces | place: Denmark | collected 2011 | reverse complement strand
TTTGCTTATTTATCGTCAGGATAACCCCACAATTAAACCATATGATTTAGGGACACTTAATGGAAAAAAAATTGGTGTGTTCAAGCGTGCAACGGCGAAAATTGAACGATTACAAGAGTTCCTGATATTTAACAATCTCTCCTGCGAACTTGTATATTATGAAGACAGTGCGATATATGAGGAATGTCTTGAAAACGGCGAAGCCGATTTGCTGCTTGGTACCGATGTGTATATGAAAGATTATTACAATGTAGCTGCAATGATGCCAGCCGAGCCATATTACCTCGTGACAACTAAAAATGAGCCGGAGCTGTGCAGGGAACTATCAGAGGCGATGGAGGCAATCTATGCGGCAAACCCCAACTTCGCAACAGATTTATATGGCAGGCATTTTCCTGATGGTTATACCAATTCCATTACCTTTACCGAGGCGGAGCAGACATATATTGAGCATAGTCCAACACTCCGGGTTGCCGTGATTAGAGACCAATACCCAATGTATTTTGAAGTGAATGGAGTAGAGAAAGGTATTGTGCCTGAAACTCTAAAGCTGGTTACAGAGCGTACGGGTCTTCAATTTGAATATGCATATGCAGAGACACATCAGGAATTGATTGATTTAGTAATGGAGGGAAAGGCAGACCTGATTGGGGGATTCTTGGATAATAATCGGGCAGCAGCCACATTTGGATTGGCAAGAACCGCTCACATTGTTTCACTGGATTCGGTCATTTTACGAAATAAACAGTCTGGAGACAGACAGACAGGATTAGTCATGGCTGTGCCCAAGGGTCGATATATAGAACCATATGATTCAAAAGATATTGTACGGTATTATGATAATTATGAAAGCTGCTTGGATGCAGTAAATGATGGAGAGGCAGATTATGCAAAAATGTTTGTATCTGTTGCAGGGGATTATTTGGCTCGGAATTATTACACTAATATTATAACGGTAACCAATACTGATTTATTGGACGAGGTGACCTTTGCATTACCGCTTCCAGTGGAGGTGCCCTTATATTCCATTTTAAACAAAGCAATCAATAATTTTTCTGATGAGGAAATACGCCTTATCTTAACACAGAATGCCTTATCATTGCCTGAAAGTGATATTACATTTAAGACTTTGTTTCATAAAAATCCAGTTGCCGTTGTGGGAAGCGTGACAGGTGTTCTCAGCCTACTGACGATTATTGTTTTTTTGTTGGGACTTTATCGCATGAAAGCGAAAATTATGCAGATGAAGTTGGAAAAAGCAGAAGAAACCAGCAGAGCAAAATCGGATTTTCTGGCTAGAATGAGTCACGAAATCCGTACACCAATGAACGCTATTATTGGTTTGACAAATCTGACAAGAATATCCGGCGAAGCTACACCGAAGGTTCAGGAAAATCTAACTAAGATTGATACTTCCGCAAAGTTTCTTCTTTCAATTCTAAACGATGTACTGGATATGTCAAAAATAGAGAATGAGATGATGAAGATAGAACCAATGCCATTCGATTTGCTCCGGTTGTCTGCTGAACTTGAAAACATGTTCAGCATTCAAGTGGCAGAGAAAGAAATCATGTTAGACGTGTTCTGCCATTTAGAAGATAACAAATACATAGGGGATAAAATGCGTATTCAGCAGGTGCTGATGAACCTTTTATCGAATGCCTGTAAATTTACAGATTCGGGTGGTACAATCCGATTAAGAATAGAAGAAGGGTTACATACACCTGATACAGCGGTTCTTTCTTTTAGCGTCAAAGATAATGGAATTGGTATCGAATCAAAGGATATAAAGAGGATATTTGAGTCTTTTGAACAAGTAAAGAATAGCAATCTGCGGGCACCGGGTACAGGCTTAGGATTGGCCATTAGTAAAAAGATTGTGCAATTAATGGGTGGGGAACTTTTGGTTAAAAGCGAGCCCGGTGCAGGGGCTGAATTCTATTTTACAATCGAGCTGCCAATCTATACAGGATTACTACCCGATGCCAATCCTAAAGTAAATGAAACGTCAGCTATGCAGTTATCAGGTATGCGTGTTTTACTGGCTGAAGATAATGATTTGAATGCTGAAATAGCTATAGAATTAATGAAAATGATGGGAATAGACGTGGAGCGGGCAAGCGATGGGGAACAGGCAGTGCAGCGATTTGTTGAAAGTCCGGAAGGCTTTTTTGCTCTGATATTAATGGATATCAACATGCCAAAAAAGGATGGATTCACAGCCACTGTAGAAATCCGAAGCCTGCCCCGTCCAGATGCCGCCACAATTCCCATTGTAGCTATGACCGCTAATACATTTCAAGATGATCGGGAAATAGCTGCAAAGAGTGGTATGACTGGTTTCCTGCCCAAACCTTTTGATGTGGACCAACTATACAAGGTTCTCCAACAGGCAGGTTCCGATTTTATATAAAATAAGGAATGTAAAGAAAATAGCTATTGGCTATGAAGGGAGTATTTCAGATGAAACATACAGGGAAGCAGGATAATGCAGCAGACATTGTAAATGAGTTTTGTTGCTGCTGGTTTCAGCAGCGTGATGTAGAAAAAACCCTGTCCTATTTGTCAGATAAGGTGGATTTTATTGGCACAGGGGAAAACGAGTCTGCTCATGGTAAAGAAGAGATGAGGTCCTATCTTAAATGGGACATACAGGAAATTCCGGAGCCGTTTTCCTATGAATTGACTATTGTCCATCAGGAATATCTCGCAGAGTCTGTGTATAGTCTGTCCACTGAACTCCTATTAAAAAATTCTGCCTATGCTTGGAGACTTCGAGGATTTTATATCTTGGTACAGGAATGTGATGGGGTTTGGCGTATCAGGAATTTTCATGTGGCAGAGCCCAGTAGTATTCAGCGCGGTGAAGAGCACTATCCCCAAACGTTTGTACTGGAACAGCAGACCAATCTGCGTATGGAGCTACTGGATTCCGCCATTCCCGGCGGCATGATGGGGGCTTATATCGAACCTGGTTTCCCATTTTATTTCATCAATCAGCGAATGTTGAGATATCTGGGGTATAAGAACGAAGCAGAGTTTGTAACGGATATTAGAGGCATGATTATCAACTGCATGCATCCTGTGGACCAATGCAGGGTGGGCGAATCCGTGGACGAACAGTTGATGGAAAAGGGTGAGTATGTAGTGGAATATCGTCTGAAGAAAAAGGATGGTACCTATATTTGGGTCCATGATTTAGGCCAGTCCACAACATCAGAGGATGGGCGCCCAGTGATTGTATCAGTCTGTTTAGACATTACGGCTCAGAGAACAGCCCAGGAGGAGATTCTGTGCCTTTATAACAATATTCCGGGAGCGGTATTTCGCTGTCGCTTTGATGAGGACTTTTCAATCATTGATGCCAATAACAACCTGTTCGATTTTATAGGTTATACTCGCAAGGAATTTGCTGCAATGGGTAATAAGATGTCCTCCGTAACCCATCCGGATGATTTTTCTACGCTGTCAGAGAGAATATTGGAGCAGCTGCGGAATGGGGATGTTGTATGTAATGAGATCCGCCTGATTTGTAAAGATGGAACGGTCAAATGGGTATCTATTAAGGCACAATTAGTTCCAAATCAGGATGGCCAGGAATACTTCTACTGTGTATTTGTGGACATTACAGAGGAAAGAAGACTGCGGGAGCAGGCGGATATTTTATATGATAGAGAATTGGCTTATTTTGCAGACCTGGCATCTTCTGCCGATAGCCTTCAGGGAAGAATCAACGTTACAAGAAACCGGGTGGAAAATTACCAGAGTACTGCGGAAACAGCCATCGCCCATATAGGAAATACCTATGACCAGTTTGTCAAAGAGCTGGCTAAAGTGGCTGTCTATGAATCAGACGCTGAAAACATTCGACGGACACTGGAGCGTGAACAATTATTGGCAGATTACGCTTCTGGAAATACCGACTATCATTTTGATTTTTTGCGTAAAAGTAAAAATGGCATTTTCTGGAGCAGTACTAACCTCCGCTCTTTCCGACATCCGGAGAGCGGAGATATAATCATGTTTTTTTATACGGTGGATGTTACTGAACAGAAGTTACAGGATGATTTGCTTCACAAGATGTCTGAGCTGGATTACGATATGGTGGTGGAGGTAAATCTGGAAACTGGCCATTACCGCCGGTTAATGACGCATGGTGATGGACAGGGGGAGATTATTTCACAACAGGGAGATTTTCCGCAAGATATCGCTCTGTTGGCTCAGCGGTTTATGGATGAGCAGGAGTCCCAAAAATATAAGGAATATCTAAGCCTCGAATATATACGGAACCAACTGGCTAATCAGGACTATTATACGTTTATTGTAGAAATGCGGGATGCCCAAGGAAAATTAACCATTAAGAGGTTCCGTGTATTTCACATAAGCCGGGAACTAAACCGGGTGTGTATTGCTCGGGCTGATGTAACCGATGTAAGCCGTCAGGAACAGCGGCGCAGGGAGGAATTGGCTGCGGCCCTTATAGCGGCAGAACAGGCCAATGCTGCAAAGACGGATTTCCTTTCCAGAATGAGCCATGAAATACGAACTCCCATGAATGCGATTATTGGCATGAGTACAATTGCTGCTCATGCGATAGGGAACGATGAACAGGTTTCAGACTGTATCTCTAAGATTGGTATATCATCCCGCTTCCTTCTCTCGCTTATTAATGACATTCTCGATATGAGCCGGATTGAGAGCGGTAAGATGCTTATTAAAGTGGAGAAGATTCCTACCGAAGAGTTTTTAAATAGTCTGAATAGTATCTGTTATAGTCAGGCAGAGGCTAAAGGGGTGGAATATGAGTGTATCGTAGATCCGGTACTGGATGATTATTATATAGGAGATGCCATGAAGCTTCAGCAGGTACTTCTAAACATACTTTCCAATGCGATAAAGTTTACTGGCAAGGGTGGTAAAGTTACTTTCTCAGTAGAACAGCGCTGCCTAACTAAAAAGGGTGCAATACTGCGTTTTGTGATTAATGATACCGGTGTGGGTATGAGCGAGGAGTTTCTGCCTCATATTTTTGATGCTTTTTCTCAAGAGTCTGCGGGAAACACAGCGGTATATGGCGGCACTGGATTAGGTATGGCTATTTCTAAAAATATTATGGACTTGATGGGGGGGAAGATTACTGTTCATTCCATTAAGGGAATCGGAACGGAATTTACGGTGGACGTACAACTTGAACTTACTGAGGAGGAACAGCATCGTAGCCAGAAGAAGATACAATATAACTTTTCTCATCTGAAGACTCTGGTTGTAGATGATGATGTAGCAGTATGCGAAAGTGCAGTCGTTACCCTTAAAGAGATGGGAGTTGTGGCTGAGTGGATAGACAGTGGCCGAAAGGCCGTTGCCCGGGTAAAAGAATTACTAAAAGACAATCAATATTTTGATATGATTCTCATCGACTGGAAGATGCCGGAAATGGACGGGATTGAAACCGCCCGACAGATTCGGGCGCTGGTTGGAATGGAAGTCACTATTATTATCATGACAGCATATGACTGGGTTTCCATTGAGCATGAGGCCAAGCTTGCGGGAGTAAATCTGCTGATGAGTAAGCCGATGTATAAATCTTCCCTTATCTCCGCTTTCTCTAAAACATTAGGTGAAAAAGAAGAATATAACCGCAAAGATGAAGAGTCCGTAAACTTTGATTTTACTGGTCGGAGGGTATTACTAGCGGAAGACAACCAGATTAATACCGAAGTAGCAATTGCCTTACTGGAAAGTAAGGGATTTATAGTGGTGCCTGCTGAGAATGGCCTGCGTGCTATGGAGTTGTTTAGCAAGTCCAGTGAAGGTTACTATGATGCCATTTTGATGGATATTCGCATGCCCATCATGGATGGTCTGTCTGCGGCCAACACAATCCGGCATTTGAGCAACTCAGATGCAAAAACCATCCCTATCATTGCTATGACAGCTAATGCTTTTGATGAAGACATTGAGAAGAGTAAGGCTGCTGGTATGAATGCTCATCTTGCCAAGCCGATTGAGCCAGAGCGGATGTATAAAACACTCTATGACCTTATCATGGTAAAGGAGGAGGCTCATGAATGAACCAAAGTTGTATTATAGGGTCTATGTATCAGTAGGTTACTTGGCCTTGCAGCCGACGGGTTCAAAGATATTTCAGCGATTGAAACAATTATAGATATAGCCGAAGAATGGAGGCTAGTAGAGATGATAGAGAATAGACATATATATTTTACCAAGGATACTGGAGAAGCGTTTCCGGTAGAATTGCAATTGATGCTGGAGCATATTCCCAGTGGATTGGCAGTTTACCGCCAGGAAGGGGAGCAGTTCCATGTTGTTTTTCGTAACCCGGCATTTTATAGGGTGCTAGGTTATTCTAAGACTCACATTACTCAAATTAATAATGGAGACTCTTTCGTAGGAGTACACCCAGAGGATTTGCCAGGTCTCCGGTCTAAGACGATGGTTTTGATGAAAGAGGGCGGTGAGTTGAAAGGCACCTTCCGCGTTTTTCATGATATAACTGGAACGTATCATTGGATTCATATAATGGGGACTCAGCATAAAATGGAAGATGGAACGGTGTTGTTTTATACGGTCTATACAGATGTTACGGAAGAAAAGCAGACAGAAACAGAAGTGGTAGCTGCTAATAATAAGATACAGGACATCATCAATGCCATTCCAGGCGGTGTTGCCATCTATCGGGTGGAGAATGGACATTTTGCTCCAGCATTCTACTCCGATGGATTGGCAGCCATTGCTGGCTATACCCGTGAGGAGTTTAACACATTGCTCCAGGACGATGTTCTTGATATTGTCTATGAAGGAGATAGGAATCGCGTATCCCAAGCTGCTCGGGCGGCTATGCGCACTGGCGAGATTTTAAATATCTCTTACCGCATACAACATAGGGATGGCGGCTTGGTTTGGGTCCATCTTAATGGTCGCCGCATTGGTACACTGACAGAAAACAGTAATTTCTATGCCTCCTTTACAGAGATTACCTCGGAAAGTGAGATATATCAGGAAATTGCCAGTGAAGCAGCCGATGCTATCTATGTGATTGACCGAACAAGCTATGAGGTACTATATTTCCATGATTCCCAAAAGTTGTTTCCAAACTCCGAAAATTGCATTGGAAAAAAATGCTATGAAACCCTTCAGAATTTCAGCGAGCCCTGTCCTTTCTGCAATTTTAAAAATGGTATTTCCAGCGAGGAATCCGAAATAGTGTCTCAGTGGAATGGAAGGACCTACCGTCTGCATGTCCGGGAAGTGGATTGGAACGGTATTCCTGCATTTATCCAATACCTGCGGGACATTACAAAAGAGGTTGAAGCCCGGAAGGAAAAACAGCATTTGGAGCAGTATTTTCAGACGCTGGTAGATAGTCTGGCTGGAGGTATAACTGTAGTCCGCCACCAAAAGAATGATACTTACATACCAGAATATTTATCTGCCGGGTTTGCCGATATGATTGGAACTACACCAGAAAATGCATGGAACTTATACTGCCATGATGCCATGTCTCAGGTTCATCCAGAGGATGTATTGCAGCTTAAGGTACGGCTTAAGGAAGCAGCTACACATATAGGACGCCGTTGCGAATTGATTTACCGCCTGCGAAAAGAAAAGGCGGGATACATGTGGATACGAAATACACTGTCCATGTTGCCCCGTGAAGATGGAGATTTACGGCTGTATATGTTTTTACAGGATATTACAACGGAGCACCAGGAACAAGAAAACATAAGGGAACAGTATAAAAAACTACTTCTGCATCATTATCAAACACCTGGCCCTAACGCATTAATCGTGGGTCATTGCAATATCACCAGGAATCTTATTCTTGAAATCAATGATTATACGGGGGCTGGTTGTATAAAATCTTTTGGCAGTAATCGTGAAGAGTTTTTCATGGCACTCTCCAGCCTTATAATTGAACCGAATGAAAAACAGAAATTTTTGGAAATGTATCTTAACACATCGATGCTGAAGGCATATCAACGCAAAGAGACCGAACAAATCATTTCCTGCATGATTCAATTACCTAATGAGAAGACAGGGCGTTATGTACAGTGCAAAGTGAATTTGGTGGAGGAACCAGACACAGGAGACATCACGGGAATTCTGACAATGACGGATATCACGGACCAGGTTGTGGCCGACCAGGTTTTGAAACGACTGTCGGATACTGGCTATGACCATATTATTGTGTTGGATTTACTCAAAGAGAGCTATCATATTTTTTCCAGTGATATAAATGCCTCTTGTGTACCAGAGAAGTGTGGTTCTTACCCTGAATGGACAGCATATTTGTTAGAAAACCGGATTTTGCCTAAGGACCGGGAAAATTATAAAAAGTATATGGATACTGACTATATTGCTACTAGGCTTAAGGAAAGCGGGGCTTATACATTTGATTTTTCCATTATCGATGAAGAGGAAAACATTCGGGTTAAGCGAGTAGCCATATTTGCGATTGATTTACGGTTGGGAAGGGTGGGGCTGTCACAGACAGATGTGACAGAGACCGTACGTGAACAGCAAAGTTTGCTGAATATGCTGGCCTATACCTTTGAGCTGGCCGCTTTTATCGATGTAAGTACCAAGCGGATGACTATGCATACACGCCAGACAGTACTGGAGGATTTAAGTCCCATGATTCTGGAGGATTATGATGCGCAAGTCAAAGCTGGTATGGTCGCTTATAGCGTTGACGGACAAAAGATAGAAGAGGTGAGCGAAAGATTTCGGATGAATTATATGCTGGAGCAGTTAGAAAAACAGCCCCTTGGTTATGACTTTGTTTATGCTTATCAAGAGGAAGGAGAGGAGCGGTATAAAAAAATTAATATTTTGTGGGGAGACCGGAATCATCAGACCATATGTATTGTACGGGCGGATGTTACGGAAATGCTGGCGGAGGAACGTAAAAACAAACAGGGATTAGAGAATGCCCTTATGCTTGCGAACCAGGCCAATCAGGCAAAGTCTGCGTTTCTCTCCTCCATGAGCCACGACATTCGTACTCCTATGAATGCCATTATGGGCATGACCACTCTTGCCAGCGCACACCCGGATGACCCATCTTATGTGATAGAGTGCCTGGAAAAGATATCTGTTTCGTCCAAACATCTGCTAAATCTAATCAATGATGTATTAGATATGAGCCAGATTGAACATGATGGTATTAAGCTAAGCCGGGAACATCTTTCCATACAAGAGGTAATAAACCAGATTTCAACTATGATTTTGCCTCAGGCGAAACAAAAAAATCAGCAGTTTACGACAGAAATAGGGAAGCTTTCTCACCATGATTTTTATGGAGATTCTTTGCGAATCAATCAGATTTTCATCAATATATTAGGAAATGCGGTCAAATTTACTCCAGAGCGTGGTTCTGTGGATTTCTTCGTGGAAGAATGTACGGCAGTGAAAGAGGGGAATATCCGTTATCGTTTTTCTGTTCAGGATACGGGGATTGGTATATCTCCAGAGGCGTTGTCCCACATTTTCGAACCGTTTACGCGGGGGCCTCATGCACAGCGTATAGAAGGAACCGGCCTGGGCCTGAGTATCACCAAGGGTCTGGTGGAACGGATGGGCGGCATTATCTCGGTGGAGAGCCGGGAAGGGGAAGGCTCTTTGTTTCGGGTAGAACTGGAATTTGAACCCGGGCAGGAAGGGCAGACGGCAAATATAGGAACAAAGGTACAGGCACTATCAGGAGAAACTGGATTTTTGTGCGGATGCCGGTTCTTGATTGCAGAAGACAATGAGATTAACGCTGAGATATTAGAAAGCCTTTTGGAGATGTACGGAGCGATGTCTTTGGTAGAAAACAACGGGGTCCGGGTAGTTGAGACATTTTCCGCCGCTTCCCCAGGGACCTTTGATGCAATTTTGATGGATATCCAGATGCCGATGATGAATGGGTATGAGGCAGCCAGAGCGATTCGCGCTATGAAGCGGGCAGACGCCCATATAATCCCTATTATCGCAATGACAGCCAATGCCTTTTCAGAGGATGTACAGGCTGCAATAGATGCAGGTATGAATGCCCATGTAGCCAAGCCAATTGACCTCGAAGTGCTAAATGGGGTATTACGAACAGTGCTGGACAAAAAAATGATAGCTGCAAAAGAGGATAATTAGATGAGAAGCAAAATGTACAGAAACATCATCCGATATATATTGTATTCAGTGTTTGTATTTTTACTGTCGGATCAGATAGCTTTACAGGCCGCCGCCGAAGAGCCGGATGCAACTGTTTTGCGGGTTGCATTTACAGATGCTGAAGGTTACGTGACATATTCAGAAAACGAGGAGTATCGCGGTGTTGTAGTAGATTATCTCAACGAGATTGCCAAATATACAGGTTGGACCTATGAATATGTAGAAACCTCCGATACGATAGGTGATTTTTTGAATGGTAAGTTTGATTTGCTGGGTGGGACTTTTTATACAGATGAGACGGCGGAATTATTCGCCTATCCGGATTACGATTGCGGTTATGCAAAAGCTTTACTGATGGCCCGGAAAGATGACGCATCTATTCTCAGCTATGATTTAAGCTCTTTTAATGGAAAGACAATTGGTGTTTATGATTACTCTGATGGCAGGGTATATCGTCTAAAGCAATGGCTGAGCAGTAAGGGGCTGGATTGCCAGATTCGTACTTACAGTTATGAGGATTTATCTGGCTCAGATGGTCTATACGAACATCTAAATAATAAAGAGGTGGATTTGCTGCTAAGTTACGGTATGGATATGCCAGAGAACATTTATGTAGCCGCATCGTTTGATTCACAGCCCCACTATATCGTTACCACCTTGGGTAACAATCGGGTACTTAATGAGATAAATAGTTCATTAAAAAAAATTTATGCATCAGATCCAAATTTCGCAGAAAAGGCATATGAAAGAAATTTTGAAGACAACATTACAGGGTATGCGTCACTTGACGAAGAGGAAATGGATTATGTGGCAAAGACAGGAACCGTTACGGTTGCAGTTCCAGCTAAATGGCACCCTATGTTCTGTTTGGACACGGATGATCCTCATGCTGGCTTTGTACCAGATATGTTAAAGAAAGTAGAGGAATTTTCTGGTCTACAGTTTTCCTATATCACCTGTGATTCTTACGTGGATGCATTGACCCTGGTACAAGAAGGAAAGGCAGATATGCTCAGCTTTTTCATGGGTTCTGATGAAGAGGCTGCTCAGTGTGGGGTGGCCAGAACGTCAGCCTATATAAGTGCTGCGCCCATTTTGGTCAGAAATAAAGATGTCGCATATCCATCGGAGGGCAGAACCTGCGGTATTTTGTCAGGCCGGGAAAATCCGGTCGGCATCATGACAGATAAAGTGGTATATTACGCGAATACGACAGACGGGTTGAAAGACGTGAATCGAGGTAAAATTGATTTTTTTTATGGTACGTCTGCTCATGTAGAAAATATCATCCGGCAGGAGAATCTTTCTAATGTTGTTCAGGTGAGTCTCCCTAATCGAAGTACTGAAATTAGTTTTGCCGTACCAAGACCAGTGGATTCTGCACTATTTTCCATTTTAAATAAAGTTGTTAATAATATGACCCAGGCTGAAAAAGAGGCTATCAGCAGCCTTAACATGGTCTCTATTGGGCGGACCCATCTCACCTTGTCTGGCATTGTGGCCTCCAATCCCGGATTGGTAATAATTGTGACACTTTTGTTTGTATTGATGCTTTTGTTCTCCGTGAGTCTCTTTTTCCATTTCCGGCTGCGTGCTGCCCGTATGGAACTGGGGCTTGAACAAGCAAGAGCCGGAAGCCGGGCCAAGAGTGATTTTCTTTCACGCATGAGTCATGAGATAAGGACTCCCATGAATGCAATTATGGGGCTGGCGGATTTAACAGAACAGATTCCTAATCTGCCTGATAAGGCGCAGACGAATCTGAACAAAATCAAGGCATCTTCGCATTATATGCTTAGCCTTATTAATGACATTCTGGATATGAGCCGTATTGAAAGCGGTAAGATGGAACTAGATTCCACTCCCTTTTCTATGGGGAAATTGTTGGGGGACATTGAGAGTATGTTAGCGATTGATGCAGAACGCCGGGGCATTAAATTCCGAATAGAAAGCAATGTATATGGGGAGACCTATATAGGAGATAATATCCGTCTGCGTCAGGTTATTTTGAACCTCTTGTCTAATGCATTTAAGTTTACTCCGGAGGGCGGTGAAGTCCTTCTTTCTGTTGATGGGAATCCCCCGTTGGAGGATAGACAACATTTGATAATTAAGGTTATAGATACGGGAATAGGAATTTCTGCTGAAAACCAGGAACGGGTATTCCAAAGCTTTGAACAGATAGGAAATGGATCATCCAAGAGCCAGGGGACCGGCCTGGGATTACCTATCAGCCGCAGTATAGTGAACCTTATGGGGGGAGAGTTACGCTTAAAGAGCGAATTGAATAAGGGGAGTACTTTTTATTTTAATATCACCTTGCTAAAAGGGAGGTCCTGCCAACAACCGGAACAGATTCAAGTCGGAGAGCAGACCCTTCGGGGAATCAATATTCTGCTGGCAGAGGACAATGACTTGAATGCTGAAATTGCCATTGAACTTCTGCAATTCCAAGGTGCCACCGTACAACGGGCTTTAAATGGAAAAATGGTGGTAGAGCTGTTTGAAACCAGTACTCCGGATATGTTCCAAGTAATTCTTATGGATTTGCAGATGCCGGAGATGAATGGACTGGAGGCTACCAGGGCTATTCGCAGTATGAATAGGGAAGATGCGCGGACAATTCCAATTATTGCTATGACGGCGAATTCCTTTAAGGAGGATGTGGATGCATCCATAGCTGCTGGGATGACAGGCTTTGTTTCAAAACCGATAGATATTAGTATCTTGTACAGCGAACTGCATAAAGCCATTCAAAAGACAGTAGAAATATAAGCGTATTAGTTTGGGAATCCAGCTGACAAGTGTCAACCAAAGAGGGAGGCTGTATGCTTAAAGAAGGAACTATCAGAAAGCTGACATTAAACATAAAAAAGTTTTGGATTACTGTGGGGATTGCAGTTCTTTTTGTGACTATCGGGGTTTTTGGAATCCTGCGAAACTATCTGGAGTATATTAACATGGAAACTATCAGCCAAATTAACCAGATTCATATGCAGGAAAGCAGTGAGAAAATCCAACATCATTTTAATACAATTATTCAACTTCGTATTTCGCAAGCACAGGGCCTTTTAGCGGAGGCAAAAGAGGAATATGAATATGAGGAACTTGTCCGCAATCTGGCAATCAGTGCAGAAGCATTTGGATTCACCTTTGTCGGTATGTATCAGATGGATGGAAAACTTTTGACCTTGTATCAAGACGAAGGCGAAGATGTTCAAATTATAAATGATATTCCGTTTCGTGAATCTATAAAAAAGGGAATAGAAAAAGTGGCGCTTGGTGAAACACAATCAGGTGAATTATTGTTTCTTCAAGGGATTCCGGCAAAGTATTCAATTGGAACTACACAAGGGATAGCGCTGGTTACCGGCCGTTCTATGGATTTTTTAAATGAAGAGCTGTCATTACAGGAAAATGGGGACGGCCGTTTTTCGCATATTATTCGTAATGATGGAACTTTTGTTATAAAAAATGATGATAATGTACCAGAGGATAATTATTTAAAACGAGTGTTTAATCTTGCTGAGGCCAGTAATATGGAGGGGGCACAGGTACTTGCAGATGTAAAAGAAAAAATGACTAAAAGGGAAAGCTTCTCATTTTATTTTTCTGATGGAACACTAAATCATCACTGCTTCTTTTCTCCACTTACAAATTCAGAGTGGTATTTGGTGAGTGTTATGTCAGAAGGGGTACTGGATGATGTCATCCAGAAAACAAGTGATTTGCGCTTTCGGGCGGTGCTGATTGCTGGAAGTATTATTCTTCTTATCATTCTAGGAAGCTTTATGCAGTATTATGTTATTGAAAAGAGTCAGCGCAGAGCTATAGAAAAGGCAAAATCGGATGCAGAGGCGGCTAAGACTGAAGCAGACCAAGCTAACCGGGCAAAGAGCGAATTTCTATCTAACATGAGTCACGATATCAGAACACCGATGAATGCAATCGTTGGATTAGCTACGCTTGCAAAATCACGGACTGATAATCCAGACGCAATAAAAATATATTTGGAAAAGATTATTATATCGGGTAAGCATTTGCTGGGACTTATCAATGATATTTTGGATATATCAAAAATAGAGAGTGGAAAGCTTATTCTGAACATGACTCCAATCTTCCTACTTGAAGCAATAGATACTATGGCAGAGATGATTCGACCACAGATTCGTGCGAAGAAACAAAAATTTGATGTGGTGGTACATGATATGACTGCGGATAGAGTCTGCTGTGATAGCATCAGACTGAATCAAGTACTTTTAAATCTCCTTTCTAATGCGGTGAAGTTTACAGAGGAAGGAGGAAAAATCAGGTTTATTGTTTGGCAGGAACCATCAAGCCGGGGAGAGACTTATATTCGCACACATATGGTTGTACAGGATAGTGGAATCGGTATGTCAGAGGAATTTCAAAGGATAATCTTTGAATCATTTTCACGGGAAAATAAAGAGAAAGTGTATCATACAGAAGGAACTGGTCTTGGTATGGCAATTACCAAATGCATAATTGAGGCTTTTGATGGTACGATTGCCGTGGAGAGCAGTCCGGGACAGGGGTCAAAATTCCATGTTGTTTTAGATTTGGAAAAGCTGGTGGAAGATGGTGCATCTACTGTTAGGAACGAAACTGTTGGGGAGAATAAAAAAATTGATAGGGATATTTTACAGGGTAAACATGTACTGCTGGCAGAGGATAACGAGTTGAATTGGGAGATTGCCAATGAATTGCTGTCTGGTTTTGGATTGGTTATACACCATGCAGAGAATGGAAAGCGCTGTCTCGAGATGTTTAAAGCATCAGACATAGGCTATTATGATATCATTCTTATGGATATTCGTATGCCGGTAATGAATGGGTATGAAGCCGTAAAAGCGATTCGGTCACTTCCACGGCAAGATGCGTCCATCCCCATTATCGCTATGACTGCAGATGTCTTTGCAGATGATATTAAAAGATGTATGGACAGCGGCATGAATGCTCATCTCGCAAAACCCATTGATATGCAACAAGCAATCGCAATGCTGAGAGATATGCTTGTTCTGTAAACGAGAGGGGGATATTTGACTGGAAAGCGGGAAATAAGGTTAAAGGAGAGAGGCTGTTAGGAATCTTATAAAAGCTATTCTGGTATTAAGGATGTGAGTAGGGGAATGGCAAGTATTTTATTTTAAAAGGAATATATCAGAAGATTGCGAACATAGTATGTTCGAAATTAATAGATAGTTTACTAATCTTTACGTATTCAATGTGCATATGTGGCCATAAATGGGGTCATACAGGAGCATAACAACTCTTGTATGGCCGTTTTTTTGTTTTTAATTTAAAGTAGCGTTAAGAAATAATTGT
>OLFS01001743.1_pt1 | contig 15851 bp, 10 predicted proteins | sample 1605491 | NCBI WGS metagenome assembly OLFS01 (sample SAMEA3888921, study PRJEB22519) | human gut metagenome | biome: human gut; feature: human-associated habitat; material: faeces | place: Denmark | collected 2011 | reverse complement strand
ATGCACAACAGGCCATTTACCAGGAGATGGCGAAAGAGATTGAACAGGCAGCAGGTAAAGTTGTGCTACGTGAAGCGGCGCGACCAGAGATTACTTACCCGGAAAACCTGCCCGTCAGTCAGAAAAAACAGGCGATCCTCGACGCCGTTCGCGACCATCAGGTGGTGATCGTGGCCGGGGAAACCGGCTCGGGGAAAACCACTCAGCTCCCGAAAATCTGTATGGAACTGGGGCGTGGGGTGAAAGGGCTGATTGGCCACACCCAGCCGCGTCGTCTGGCGGCGCGAACGGTGGCGAACCGTATCGCCGAAGAGCTGCAGACAGAGCCGGGCGGGTGCATTGGTTATAAGGTGCGCTTTAGCGATCACGTCAGCGATAACACGATGGTGAAGCTGATGACCGACGGTATCCTGCTGGCGGAAATTCAGCAGGACCGTCTACTGATGCAGTATGACACCATCATTATCGATGAAGCGCACGAACGCAGCCTGAATATCGATTTTCTGCTCGGCTATCTGAAAGAACTGCTGCCGCGCCGTCCGGATCTGAAAATTATCATCACCTCCGCGACCATCGATCCGGAGCGTTTTTCGAAGCATTTCAACAATGCGCCGATTATTGAAGTGTCTGGGCGCACCTTTCCGGTGGAAGTCCGCTATCGACCGATCGTCGAAGAGGCCGATGACACCGAACGCGACCAGTTGCAGGCCATTTTCGATGCGGTAGATGAGCTGGGGCGTGAAAGCCCCGGCGACATCCTGATCTTCATGAGCGGTGAGCGCGAGATCCGCGATACCGCCGACGCACTGAATAAACTCAACCTGCGCCATACGGAAGTGTTGCCGCTGTATGCGCGACTGTCGAATAGCGAACAGAACCGCGTCTTCCAGTCGCACAGCGGGCGGCGCATTGTGCTGGCGACCAACGTGGCGGAAACCTCGCTGACGGTACCGGGGATCAAATATGTGATCGACCCTGGTACGGCGCGTATCAGCCGCTACAGCTACCGCACCAAAGTACAGCGTTTGCCGATCGAGCCCGTATCGCAGGCCTCCGCCAACCAGCGTAAAGGGCGCTGCGGTCGTGTATCCGAAGGCATCTGCATTCGTCTTTATTCTGAAGATGATTTCCTGTCGCGTCCTGAGTTTACCGACCCGGAGATTCTGCGCACCAACCTGGCGTCGGTCATTTTGCAGATGACGGCGCTGGGGCTGGGCGATATCGCCGCGTTCCCGTTTGTCGAAGCGCCGGATAAGCGCAACATTCAGGACGGCGTGCGTTTGCTGGAAGAGTTGGGTGCGATTACCACTGATGAACAGGCGACGGTCTATAAACTGACGCCGTTGGGGCGCCAGTTGAGCCAGTTGCCGGTGGATCCGCGCCTGGCGCGCATGGTGCTGGAAGCGCAAAAACATGGCTGCGTGCGCGAGGCGATGATCATTACCTCGGCGCTGTCGATTCAGGATCCGCGCGAACGCCCGATGGACAAACAGCAGGCGTCTGATGAAAAACACCGTCGCTTCCACGATAAAGAGTCCGATTTCCTTGCCTTTGTGAATCTGTGGAATTACCTCGGCGAACAGCAAAAAGCGTTGTCGTCCAACGCGTTTCGTCGCCTGTGCCGGACCGACTATCTGAACTATCTGCGCGTGCGTGAGTGGCAGGATATCTACACCCAACTGCGTCAGGTGGTAAAAGAGCTGGGTATTCCGGTGAACAGCGAACCGGCGGAATACCGCGAGATCCATATTGCGCTACTGACCGGGCTGTTGTCGCATATTGGCATGAAAGATGCCGATAAGCAGGAATATACCGGCGCGCGTAATGCCCGTTTTTCGATTTTCCCCGGTTCCGGCTTGTTCAAGAAGCCGCCGAAGTGGGCAATGGTCGCGGAGCTGGTGGAAACCAGCCGTCTGTGGGGGCGCATTGCAGCACGCATCGATCCCGAGTGGGTGGAACCGGTCGCTCAGCATCTGATTAAACGCTCGTACAGTGAACCGCACTGGGAGCGGGCGCAGGGCGCGGTGATGGCGACGGAAAAGGTGACCGTCTACGGTCTGCCGATCGTCGCAGCGCGTAAGGTGAACTACAGCCAGATTGATCCTGCGCTGTGCCGTGAACTGTTTATCCGCCATGCGCTGGTGGAGGGCGACTGGCAGACGCGTCATGCTTTCTTCCGCGAAAACCTCAAACTGCGTGCCGAAGTGGAAGAACTGGAGCATAAATCGCGTCGCCGTGACATTCTGGTGGACGACGAGACGCTGTTCGAGTTCTACGACCAGCGCATCAGCCATGATGTCATTTCTGCCCGTCACTTTGATAACTGGTGGAAGAAGACCACCCGCGAGACGCCGGACCTGCTCAATTTTGAAAAGAGCATGTTGATCAAAGAGGGCGCGGACAACATCAGCAAGCTGGATTACCCGAACTTCTGGCATCAGGGCTCGCTGAAACTGCGGTTGAGCTATCAGTTTGAACCGGGGGCGGATGCGGACGGGGTGACGGTACATATTCCGCTGCCGTTGTTGAATCAGGTCGACGAAAATGGTTTTGAATGGCAGATCCCGGGCTTACGTCGCGAACTGGTGATTGCGCTGATTAAATCGCTGCCGAAGCCGGTGCGGCGTAACTTTGTTCCGGCCCCGAACTATGCCGAGGCGTTTTTAGGCCGCGTGACGCCACTGGAGCTGCCGCTACTGGACGCGCTGGAGCGTGAGCTGCGTCGGATGACTGGCGTGACGGTTGACCGCGAGGACTGGCACTGGGATCAGGTGCCCGATCATCTGAAAATCACCTTCCGGGTGGTGGATGATAAAAACAAGAAGCTGGAGGAAGGGCGCTCGCTACAGGAGCTAAAAGACCGGCTGAAAGGAAAAGTGCAGGAGACGCTCTCGGCGGTGGCCGATGATGGCATTGAACAGAGCGGGTTGCACATCTGGAGTTTTGGGCAACTGCCGGAAAGCTACGAGCAAAAACGTGGCAATTACAAAGTCAAAGCGTGGCCTGCGCTGGTGGATGAGCGCGACAGCGTGGCGATCAAACTCTTTGATAATCCGCTGGAGCAACAGCAGGCGATGTGGTCTGGCTTACGCCGTTTGTTGCTGTTGAACATCCCGTCGCCGATCAAATATCTGCACGAGAAGCTGCCGAATAAAGCCAAGCTGGGTCTGTACTTCAACCCGTACGGCAAAGTGCTGGAGCTGATTGACGACTGCATTTCCTGCGGCGTGGATAAGCTGATTGATGCTAACGGTGGTCCGGTCTGGACGGAAGAGGGTTTTGCCGCGCTGCATGAGAAGGTTCGTGCCGAGCTGAATGAGACGGTTGTGGAGATTGCGAAGCAGGTCGAACAGATCCTGACCGCCGTCTTTAACATCAATAAACGCCTGAAGGGGCGCGTGGACATGACGATGGCGCTGGGGCTTTCCGACATCAAAGCGCAGATGGGCGGACTGGTGTATCGCGGATTTGTCACCGGCAACGGCTTCCGTCGTCTTGGCGATACGCTGCGTTACTTGCAGGCGATTGAAAAACGTCTTGAGAAACTGGCGATTGATCCCCATCGCGATCGCGCGCAGATGCTGAAAGTCGAAAGCGTACAGCAGGCCTGGCAGCAGTGGTTCAACAAGCTGCCGCCGGCGCGACGCGAAGACGAGGAGGTGAAAGCGATCCGCTGGATGATTGAAGAATTGCGGGTCAGCTATTTTGCCCAACAGCTGGGAACGCCGTATCCCATTTCGGATAAACGTATCCTGCAGGCGATGGAGCAGATTAGCGGGTAATTCAGTACCGGATGGCAATATATTGTCCGTAGGCCCGATAAGCGCAGCGCCATCGGACGCAGGTGAGACGTTCGAGTCTGTACCGTATTGTTACAGAAGCGGCCAGAGGATCTGGCCGCGAAGGGATTACAATTCGTTAGGCTGAGCGTTGATCGCCGGGCTACGTTTCACCCGACTGGCAAAGAAAATGGCAACCAGGGATATCGCCACGGTGGTAAGCAGATACCACGCCACGGGCACCCAGTCGCCGTCATATTTCGCCAGCAACCCGGTAGCGATGAGGGGAGCGGTACCGCCCGCCAGCGCTGCGCCAATCTGGTAACCGAGGGTGATGCCGGTGTAGCGAACGTTAGCGCTGAAAATTTCCGAGCACAGCGTTCCCAGCACGGCGGTGACCGGTGCCCACAGCACGCCGAACATCACGATGGTCGCCAGCATAATGCCCCAGGTGGTGCCGGTATTCAGCAGCAGGAACCATGGCACGATAAACAGGCCAAGCAGGGCGACGCTGATGGCATACATCCGTTTGCGGCCAATTTTGTCCGACAGCAGCCCCATCAGCGGGATCATCACCGTAGCAATCAGTGCACCCACGGTGACGGCTTCCAGCACCTGGGACTTCTGATAACTCAGTGTGCTGGTGGCATAGCTGACCACAAAGGTCGAGAAAATATAGAACGGCGCGGTTTCCACCACCTTCAAACCTGCGGCAATCAGCACTTCACGCCAGTGATGAGTCAGCGTATCGCGCAGCGGTGCTTTGGCAACCTGACCCGTCGCTTTGACCTTTTTGAAGTCTGGCGTTTCATCGATATCCCGACGGATCCACAGTCCTAACAGCACCAGCACGGAGCTCAGCAGGAAGGGAATACGCCAGCCCCAGGAGAGGAAATCTTCCTCGCTAAACAGGGTCATCAGCGAGACGATAAACGTCGCCATCAGCATGCCAATAGTCACGCCCGCCTGCGGAATACTGCCGAAGAAGCCTTTGCGTTTTTCCGGCGCGTATTCATAGGCCAGCAGGAGTGCGCCACCCCATTCGCCACCAATGCCCATCCCCTGAATGATGCGCATCAGGATAAGCAGAATGGGGGCCCAGATACCGATCATCTCATAGGTGGGCAGTAGACCGATCATCACCGTCGCGCCGCCCATCAGGGAAAGCGTCAGCACCAGCGTTTTCTTACGCCCGATGCGATCGCCGATGTGGGCGAAAATTACCCCGCCAATCGGGCGAATAAAAAAGGTCAACGAGAAGGAGAGGTACGAGAGGATCAGACCGATTACCGGGTCAACCATCGGGAAGAAAATCTTGTTAAACACCAGCGCAGCCGCGGTGCCATACAGAAAGTAATCGAACCACTCAATCGCACTGCCGGTCAGACTGGCGACAAGTACCTTCTTATTTTTCTTCAGAATAACCGTACTGCTTTCATGGGTCGTCATTAACTGTAAACCTCCGCCAGAGAACAAAAAAGGTGTCACCTGGCAGTGCGGCAGGTGCAACCTGTTACGTTAAAAGGTTGTGGAATTGTTAATCAAACTAGGTGTGTTAGTAACATTTAACAAGAGGAGGCACGCCGTAATGGGCTAAAAAGAGAGCATTTTGCCAGGATGATTTTCTGTAATTGCAGAATAAATGACGTTAATTATTCATATTCTGATAATTAAACAGGATAATGTGCAGGTGCAACCGCCCGATTTTTAGACGTTTTGTGTTATTTCACTGAGATGACAAAAAAAGCGTCGAAATATCAATCATCAGCCTTTCAGAGAGATCTACTGTTTATTCAGCGTGGGTGCGGTACTCTGCTGAAATAAGAGGAGGAGCTTAATGATGCAACCGTTCCCGAGACTTTCCGCCACCACCCTTGAGGCGATCAACACGGTGGGGCAGTGGCTGGCGCAGGATGATTTCTGCGGCGGGCCTGCTTACCCGGCAGACTGCGTGGTACTGGCGGGCAATGCCGTCATCCCGACAATTGACGCGGCCTGCCAGATAGCCCAACAGCAAGAGGTTCCGCTGCTGATCGCTGGTGGGATTGGTCACTCCACGACCTTCCTGTATGCCGCCGTTGCCCAACATCCCCGTTACAACACGATCCAGACGACCGGACGCGCCGAAGCCGCCATCCTGGCGGATATTGCCCGGCAGTTCTGGCACATTCCCGCAGACAAAATCTGGCTGGAAGATCAGTCAACTAACTGCGGAGAGAACGCCCGTTTTAGCGCGCAAATGATCGCGCAGGCCGCAACACCGATTAACACGGCCATTGTGGTACAGGATCCTACGATGCAACGGCGTACCGTAGCGACCTTTCGCCGGGTAACCCGTGACGATCCGGACGCACCGCGCTGGCTGAGCCATCCGGGATTTACGCCTGTCTTGTGTCAGCAGGAGGACGATATTGTATTTGCTAATGACCCTGGCGGCCTGTGGAGCATCGATCGCTATTTAGCGCTGGTGGTGGGCGAAATCCCGCGCTTGCGCAATGATGACACCGGCTATGGACCTCGGGGGCGTGACTTCATTGTGCATGTGGATTTTCCGCCGGAGGTCGAGGCCGCGTGGCAGATCCTGCAACAGGATGCGGCGCTGAATGAGGCGATGAACCACCGTTCGTTACGCTAACACCTGCCCGTTTGGGAGTATTTTCTCTCAAACGGGCAAAACAAAAATGCCTGCGTTTTCGTTCTCCCCAGCCTGACCCCTCTCTTTTATGAAGCAGTTCACAGAATTACGACACCAGCCGGGATCGCCGAGGCATGATTGATATTTATTAACAATAGTTTCACTTGTTAAAAACAATTCAATCACAGGAGTAGCGCATGTCAGTACCCGTACAACATCCTATGTATATCGATGGACAGTTTGTGACCTGGCACGAGGATGCCTGGATTGATGTCATCAACCCGGCGACGGAAGAGGTGATTTCGCGTATTCCTGATGGTCGTGCAGAAGACGCGCGCAAAGCCATTGCAGCAGCGGACCGTGCGCAGGCTGAGTGGGAAGCGCTGCCAGCGATCGTTCGTGCTGGCTGGCTGCGCAAAATTGCCGCCGGGATCCGTGAACGTGCTGGCGAAATCAGTGCCTTAATTGTGGCTGAAGGAGGAAAAATTCAGCAACTGGCCGAGGTGGAAGTCTCTTTTACTGCCGACTATCTCGACTATATGGCGGAGTGGGCTCGTCGCTATGAAGGCGAAATTCTGCAAAGCGATCGCCCTGGCGAGAATATCTTGCTGTTTAAGCGCGCGCTGGGGGTCACCACCGGGATCCTGCCGTGGAATTTTCCGTTCTTCCTGATCGCCCGTAAGCTGGCTCCGGCCCTGTTGACCGGGAACACCATCGTGATTAAACCCAGCGAATTCACGCCCAATAACGCGATTGCGTTTGCCAAAATTGTTGATGAGATTGGTCTGCCGCGTGGTGTGTTTAACCTGGTGCTGGGGCGTGGTGAAACCGTCGGCCAGGAACTGGCCGGTAACCCGAAAGTGGCGATGGTCAGCATGACCGGCAGCGTGGCAGCAGGTGAAAAGATTATGGCGACTGCGGCGAAAAATATCACCAAAGTGTGCCTGGAGTTGGGTGGCAAGGCGCCAGCGATTGTGATGGATGATGCCGATCTTGAACTGGCGGTCAAAGCGATTGTGGATTCCCGGGTCATCAATACCGGACAGGTTTGTAACTGCGCGGAGCGTGTCTACGTACAAAAAGGGATTTATGACCTGTTCGTGAACCGCCTGGGCGAAGCCCTGAAAGCGGTACAGTTCGGAAATCCAGGCGAGCGTAACGATATCGCCATGGGGCCGCTGATCAATGCCGCGGCCCTGCAACGTGTGGAGCAGAAAGTGGCGAGGGCGGTACAGGAGGGGGCGCGGGTGGCGCTCGGCGGCAAAGCCGTTGAGGGCAAAGGTTACTTCTATCCGCCAACATTGCTGTTGGATGTTCGCCAGGAGATGGCCATCATGCACGAAGAGACCTTTGGCCCTGTGCTGCCTGTGGTGGTCTTCAATACGCTGGAGGAGGCTATCGCGATGGCTAATGACAGTGATTACGGCCTGACATCGTCTATTTATACGCAGAATCTCAATGTCGCGATGAAAGCCATTAAAGGGCTGAAGTTTGGTGAGACTTATATTAATCGCGAGAACTTTGAAGCAATGCAGGGCTTCCACGCGGGATGGCGTAAGTCGGGGATTGGCGGCGCAGACGGCAAGCACGGGCTGAACGAGTATCTGCAAACCCAGGTGGTTTATTTGCAGTCCTGATCGGCAAAGCAGGGCGGAGGTTTCACTCCGCCTTTACGCTTAAAGTTTGACGAACTTATCAAGGGTACGGATCAGTTGCGTCACGAATCCGTATTCGTTGTCGTACCAGGCCACGGTTTTTACCAGTTGCAGATCGCCCACCTCGGTAATTTCGGTCTGGGTGGCATCAAACACAGAACCAAAGTGCGAACCGATAACGTCTGAAGAGACAATTTCTTCATCGGTATAGCCAAAAGATTCATTATCGTGCGTGGCTTTCTTCAGCGCGTTGTTAACCTCTTCCGCCGTCACTTTCTTAGCCAGAATCGACACCAGTTCAGTGACAGAACCGGTTTTCACCGGCACGCGCTGAGCATGACCTTTCAGCTTGCCGCTGAGATCCGGAATAACGAGACCAATTGCTTTTGCCGCGCCTGTGGTATGCGGAATGATGTTTTCAGCGGCCGCACGCGATGCGCGCAGATCTTTGCCACGCGGACCGTCCACCAGTGACTGCGTGCCGGTGTAGGCGTGAATGGTGGTCATGGTGCCCACTTTAATACCAAAGTTGTCGTGCAGCGCTTTCGCCATCGGCGCCAGGCAGTTGGTGGTGCAGGAAGCCACCGAAACAATCACATCACTGGCATTCAGCGTGTCATCGTTAACGTTGTAGACAATGGTCTTCATATCGCCAGCCGGCGCAGAGATCAGCACTTTTTTCGCGCCAGCATCGATATGCGCCTGAGACTTTTCAGTTGAGGTATAAAAGCCGGTGCATTCAATAATGACTTCCGCTCCTTTCGCTTTCCACGGGATATTTTTGGCGTCTTTTTCTGCATAAACCGCGATCGTTTTCCCGTCAACAATCAGCGCGTCTTCGGTAAAGTCTACGCTCCAGGGGAACGGACCATAGTTAGAGTCATGCTTTAGCAGATAGGCAAGGATTTTAGGGGAGGTGAGGTCGTTGATCGCGACCACATCAACATCGCTTTTGACTTCGAGTAACCGACGCAACACCAGGCGACCAATACGACCAAAACCGTTAATGCCAATTTTACTCATGATTAACTCCTGTGAGGATGTAGCGGACATTCTTTTTTCCCTACCAGGCATAGTCCAGGATGCCGGGGTGAGCAATCGCACATCTTGCCGTTAACCCTAACTGTCTGAAATGCGGCGTAGAAAAGTTAATGAATTTTTAAGGAAAGATCGCTATGTTGTCGCTTTATTGTTTTTTACTCAGGAAGTGTTATGGGCAATAAGTACTCAAGCCTGCAAATTGGCATCCACTGGCTGGTCTTTTTACTGGTGATTGTCGCTTACTGTGCGATGGAGTTTCGGGGCTTTTTTCCTCGCAGCGATCGTCCCCTCATTAATATGATTCACGTTTCTAGTGGGATAGCGATTCTGGTGCTGATGGTGGCGCGTCTGCTGATCAGGCTGAAATATCCGGCTCCTCCCATCGTGCCCAAACCGAAGCCGATGATGACCGGACTGGCGCATCTTGGGCACCTGGTGATTTATCTGCTGTTCATCGCGCTGCCATTGATCGGCATGGTGATGATGTACAACCGTGGTAATCCGTGGATGGCCTTTGGTCTGGTGATGCCGCACGCGGCAGAAGGGAACTTTGACCTGGTGGATACGCTGAAATCCTGGCACATCACGCTGGCCAATCTGGGCTATTTTGTGATTGCGTTGCATGCCGCCGCCGCGCTACTGCACCACTATTTCTGGAAGGACAACACGCTGCTGCGCATGATGCCGCGTAAACGCTAGCGTGACTATACAGGCGCGGGGAACGCTTCCGGCGCCTGTAATTAATATAGGCACGACCCTCCCGGGTAATTCTGTTGGTTTCTGAGCTGGTAAAAGAGTATCCCGATTTCTCATAAACCATTCCCACTTCCGGACCGATTACGGTCAGGGCGCCCGCGTCAGATGGAATATTTTGCCCGGGAATTTTCCAGTATTTTATCGTGGCATAAAGGTGAGTGTAGGGCGTCGCTTCATCCCACCTATCCATAAGGGGATAAGGTTGTAACGAGTGGTATCGCGCACGAAATGACTCCGCCGCAGATATCCCAATCCCCGGAACGTTAGTCGCATAAATATAGTCATTCCCCTGATGGGCAATAGCAGGTGTAGCCGTGAGCAGGGTAAAGCAAGGAGAGAGTCCGTCGATGTCGCAAACCCCAACATCGAGATCAATAACGTGATTCTCAGCCGTATAAATAACGGCCCACTCAGACAGTGGCAACGGCAATGACATGCGAATGTTATCAACATTGACCTCGGTTGCCTTATAGATTTCAGGCCACGCGTGATAACGCGTTATCGCGCGGGGTTGGGATTCGCAGTGAATAACCGTCGCCGACGCTGATGCTACATTCAAAAAAAGAACCAGCATAGCCAACGTGAAAATAGACCTAATAATGCGATGGCTGGCAATCTCAGTGGATTGCCACATCAGTTTTAAATATCTCATGTTATTAACATTGCGTAGTAAAAAATTAACTCCGACACGCGACGACGCGTATTGTTACCTAATAAACTCGCTTTAGAGCTTTTATTCTGTTCGCCAGGCTCACTGTTAAAAGGGTCACTATTACTGGTAATTAGCGATAACCTGTACCACGGCGTTGGCAGGGCCTGGTGCTGAATTACCGGCGGTACGAATATACCGCGCCGCCATCTTTATGGTGTTATCTGAACCGTGGAATCCGTTCCCCCCTACAGGGGTATCATCCGCACTGAAGTTGGGGTTAAGCGTATTGGCAGCAACATAACTGTTTAAGACGACGGGGTTTAACGGTTCTTGTGAATTCTGCGTGGTGTAATCACCCCAGGCCAGTTGTATCCCATAGCCCTGGGCACCTGTGCCGTCGAGCGCGATAATCCCTCTGTTGGCATCCACCACTTGGGTGTAAGGCGCTATACTGATCTGCACTTTTCCGTTTGGGGAATTAGGTGAAAGTTCTGACTTGGGGTCAATATTATAGGGATAAGTATAGGTCGATTTGGAGTTCGTCATTCCATCATATCCCATCGCATTCGGGCATATCAAATTGAAACTGGCATCCTTCCAGGGGAAAGGTGCGGTTGAATCGCCCATATCCACCTTAACATTGTCCCCTTGTATATTGCAGGTGCCAGACTGAAAGGTCATGGTAATGGTTAAAATTCGCGACCCACTAATATAGGCCTTATCGTCACTGACTATCCGGTCGGGGTTCGAACTGGTAAAGGTGCTACCCGAGGACATATATAAAACGGCGGTGTCGGGTCCGGTAATGGTGACCGGGCCGTTATAGGCGGGAATAGTGCCAGGAATTTTCCAGTACTTTATATCTGCTTCAAACTGGAGGCCTAGAATATCCCGGGTATAAAAAAGTGCTTTAGGATAAGCGTTCACAGCATTTTTCCCGACGACATCGGGTGCTGAAACAGAAATGCCAATACCAGAAATATTGGTGCTATAAATGTCATAGCCGTTTATGGAGCCTACAGGCTGTGCGTTGTTCAGAAAAGCATAATACGTGCTGACAACGGAGTTACAGTTTCCTGTATCAATGCCAATAATCGCGTTTACAGAATAAATGGTGTGCCAGTCGGGGATATTAGCCCCTAAGGTAATGGTCGCCCCTGGTGAGGTTAGATTAAAGGGCTGATGCATCGTCGACCATTGGTTATAATTATTGGTGGAGCTTGTTGATGGGTCGCATTTAACTACATAGGCCGAGGCCGAGGCAATATGGAAGAAAAAAAGAATAAATAGATATTTCAAAAAAGACATAGCTACACCTTTTGGCATACGGCAGTAAAACGCTGGATCGCGTTTTTACCTTTCGCGCTGGAATTATCTGGATTAAGGGAATAAGGGACACGACATTGATTATTCGCGTTCTCACCCCATTTCACGAGCAATGTTCCTTTTTGCTTACTGACTTTAACGTAAATAACTCCGCCCTGGGACACCGCACCCACGTGCGTGTCTTCATCATCAAAAATGTCGGCGCCAAAGGGGAGCGGCTCTCCCTGCCAGCTTGTGGTAATCAGCACCGGCGTGCCGGTATGGGTAGCAAATTTTACTTTGACCACCGATCCTGAACGCGGAACAACATTCTGCGCCGTGTTTTCAAAGTCAACGCCCAAATCAGAGCCTTCAGGGTTAATACCTATCCGATTTTCCTGATAGGGGACCAGTGACGGTGACAGAGCGTAGCCTGAACCATCAATGACGGCACCTGCATAACCCGTGACTTTGGCACCTTCTGCCCCTTTTGCTTCAATCAGGGCATAGTTATCGCTGCTGTAAGGCGAGAAAGTAACCCCACCCGAGTGGACGACCATCCCCCCGGACATCCCGACGGAGGTACTGCTATAGCCTTTACCGGTGCTGTAGCTACCGTTCATCGTTGCCTTGCTTCCCTCCCAGGTTCCGCTGACGCTGCCAGAGCTTCCCGAATTGTCATCATGCGCACCGCTAACGTTGTAGCCGTATTTATTGTCTTCACCGAACGAGCCAGAAAGGTTTGCCTGTTGACCACGTCCGCCGGCACTGTCCTGGTTATAGCGCATGCTCAGATAAGGCATTCCTGTACCATTACCCATGCCTAACGGCATGGAAAACGTCAGATACCAGGTGGTTTGATCATTTCCGTTTCCCGCTTTGTTTCGGCTGGCGTTAATGCTGTAGTTCAGCAGCTTATAGTTATTGGAATACCCCAACTGATACTGGGTGTTGTAACCCTCGTTGTTATTCCAGTAGTTTTGCATTGATGAGCTGACATAAAGGTTACCCAGCCCGGCAGGGAGGCCCTGATTAAAGCTTAATGAGAACTGATTTTTAGAACGGGAGACGCTATCCGGATCGCTGCCATTATTCATTGCGTCGCGTGTACTCATGGCGGTTTGAAAATCCATATAACCGGAGCTGGAATAACGATAGGCAGCAATCGTGATGTTACTGTTTGTCGCATCAAACAGTTTGTTGTAACTCAGTCGATAACTTTGCCCCATCGGATTACCGATCTTGCCGCCGATCTGACTCGTCGATTGAGTGACATCCGCGCTGATCGCCCCCGCTCTCGTACCTATTGCTCCCCCCAGCAGGACAGCCTGATAGTGCTGACTGTACTGTAAGCCCGTATAGGCAGTCAGGATATTGGTTAAGCCGCGCATGTAGGTTGTTTCATAGAACAACGGCATTTCAGCGGCGTTGTAGTCGCGAAGCTTGCCAACCGTTGCAGTGAATTGCTGGGTCCCCGGACGCAGTGATTGCGCCAGAGACGAATAAGGCACTGAGTATTGCTGGGTGCTACCGTCCGCTTCTTCGACGGTGACATCCAGATCGCCGCCATACCCTGTCTGCCCGAGATCATCGATCAGAAACGCTCCCGGTGTCACGGTGGTCTGATACAAAATATGGCCAGACTGACGTATCGTCACTTTAGCATTCGTCTTCGCGACCCCTCGGATTTCCGGCGCGTATCCGCGCTGAGAGGCGGGTAACATTCTGTCGTCGCTGGCCAGTTGTGCGCCGGTATACGAAACCGAATTAAACATCTGGCCTGAGGTAAAATATTGACCAAGATAAAGATGACCATGAACAAACTCGGCATCGCGTTGTACATAGCTATTGCTACTTTGATAGCCGCCGCCCTGTTCCGGTGTCCAGGAATAAGAGCCATTGTGGCGAAAGTACCAATTACCAATATTTAGCCCGGCATTTAACGAAGAATAGAGCGAACGTGCCGTGTCGGCATTATTGTAGCGGGAGTCATAGCCATTGACATAATAGCCGAGCATCAGTGCCGGAACACCACTGTCCCAAAGTGACGGATCAACACTTCCTTGCGCCGTGTGCTGAAGGTAGATTTGTGGTATTTCAATATTAAGTTGCTGCTTATCCGCATCAAAATGTACGGTGGCATTTGGCAAGAGTTGGGAGAGGTCAGAACATGCTGCGGGGTTAGACAGTTCGCTGCGCGAATCTTTTGGTACTCTGTCCATATTAAGTTTAATCAACTGAATGATTTTCGGCGTTAAACAGGCCTCAGCCCGGTATTTATCGACTTCAGTAAAAGTGACCTCTTCATGTGAAATTTGAGAACCATTTACAATGATATCGATAAGGTATTTTCCGGGGATAACATTTGAGCCGTAGGTGAAGCGATTTACATCGATTTGATTTGCCCTGTCCTGGCGCAAAAGTTGTGTGTCAAATTCAGCAGCAGTCTCTTCAGATGAGACAGACTTATCCTCCCCAGAATGGTTCTCAGTGTTATTAGCGATAGCGCTAAATGAGAAAGACAATATAACTGTAGAAAAGCAACAGAGATAGAATCTGGGGAGAAATTTATTTGAAATAGACACACGATCTACCCTCAAAAGGCGTTAGCGTTTCGCTTTATGATCAATGAGCGCTCCATAGTCATTGATTGTGCTAAAAGATAACCCATCAATATTGCCCGTATTGTTCAAAGGGAATTGTTTTGTTTCACCCGGTGCCAGCATTTTACCGGCAGTTTCAGATGTGATGTTCTTGTCTTTAAAGTTAACACTAAAAATAGTGACGTTATATTTTGAGCTGTTTTGCACCGTGGCATTTTTACCATTTAATTGCCAGTGTAATTGTTCTGGTGCATCACTGCTTTTACCTTCTAACCCTTCAGGGCGGTAAAAAAGTTTAATACGCGTGCGAAAGACAACATTGAGTTTCTGTTTGATGTCGTCACTGTTCTTATCTTTTGCCGGGACCTCAAGAACATTGAGCCAAAACACTGACTCTTTGTCAGTAGGGAGCGCTGGAACCCCGGTATAGCTGATACGCAGCGTCTGGCCCTTATTCGAGTCTACCCGATTGATCGGCGGAGTGATCACGAAAGGGACGGATATTTTTTCGGGTGACGTGTTCTCATTCCCCGTATCGATCCAACTCTGAATTAATACAGGTCTGGCGTTTTTATTTGTCAGGCTGAGCGTAACCTGACTTTTACTTCCCTGGTATATGACTCTGGTTCCATCCAAAACAATACTGGCGTGACCTGGCTGACTCATCATCATGCCAGCACTAAGGGCGCAATATACTGTTGCTGCCTTTTTACTGAAAAATAACATACAAAATACCTAAGGTTTAACCAGGGAAATAAAATAAGTGATTACTGATACATCAGCTCATAATCCACAGTGCTGACGACTGACCCCGCAGTTGCAGAACCGGCTGCCGATACATATTCAACAAAATAGGGCATCCGGGTTTTACCACCTGCTTCAGTGTCAATAGCGGTGAATTGTGACGTGGTTGACTGACCTGGGTCGTTCACTTTAATTGTGCTACGATTCGAATCCAACAGGCGGAACTGAACATTTGTCGCTGCATCAGTTGACGCTGTATTATTCAGATAGCCCTGGTTGTCACCGTTAGCACTTTTAAAGTTGGCCGCCACTTTGGTTTTTGCAGGCGTACCCAGGGTGCAGTTTTCAGCCACAATAAAGAACGGTACCTGGCCTGCAGAGGAGTTTGCACCAGCCAGCGCTGTTTTTGAAACTTCGTCCAGGGCAATTGTACCTGTACCAGCCGTTCCAACAGCGGCGCCTTTATATTCCAGAGAAACGTCGCATGTTGCATCTGTAATATTACTGTTAAAAGTAATGGTATTTGCTGCGAAGGCGTGCGGTAGATTAACTAAATTCACCGCCAGAATTGTGCCAGCAGCTATTAATTTATTAAATTTCATTTATAGCTCCATCAGAGTGTCGCACTCGTCTTTGTGTAAAATAACTATGGAATAATAAAAGGGACTATTACTACTATAT